>Ga0105099_10000075_pt1 | contig 59096 bp, 57 predicted proteins | sample PPLLak3cmMay2015_2_FD_79138 | JGI IMG/M metagenome (GOLD analysis project Ga0105099, IMG submission 79138) | Freshwater sediment microbial communities from Prairie Pothole Lake near Jamestown, North Dakota, USA - PPLs Lake P8 Core (1) Depth... | ecosystem: Environmental > Aquatic > Freshwater >... | reverse complement strand
TGCATCCCTCACATGCTGGAATTCGCCCTCATCGGGTACACCCTGCGCCGCGCCTTTCCCCCTCCGCAAGGTACAGTCAACGCGTTTTGGATTGGCCTGGCCGGAGCATTGATCGATGAGGCTCACCAGTCTTCCATTCCAGAGCGAATCCCGGCGATCACCGACCTGCTGTCCGATCTCGGGGGTTTGATCATGGGTTTGGGTATCTATTTCCTGATCCACTCCTGTAGAAGACGACCCGCTTGATGATCCTAGTCAGATCTTTATTTTTAGGTTGAATTTTTCAATGAGATACCGGAGTGATCGGTAATTCAACCTCAGGGCATCAGCGGTTTTTTTTAAATTGTTGCTATTCAGGTCCAAGGCCGTGGCCAGGATTTTTTTACTGATATCGTCAATATACTTCAGAAAATCGAGATCGCTGTTGCGCATCAGTGTTTGCCAGTCCTCTTCAGCCGTCGAGATTTCGGGAAGATTGTGGATCATTTCTACCGGGAGTACATCCGGAGAAATGTATTCATTCTTTTCCAGAGCCACCGCTCGTTCAATGTAATTCTCGAGTTCCCGGACATTGCCTGGCCAACTGTAATTTAGAAAATAATTCAATGTTCTCCCCGAGAACCCCTTGATACTCTTGTTTAGTTTTTTATTGAACCGGTTGAGGAAGTCGATCATCAGATCGCGAATATCCTCTCTGCGCTCCCGCAATGGGGGAACATCGATGGAGATGACATTCAATCGATAATACAAGTCTTTACGGAAGGTGCCTTCGTTGATACTGGTGATTAAATTGCGATTGGTCGCGGCGATGATCCTCACATCGAAGCTGATCTCCTCATTCCCGCCGACCCGGCGGATGATCCGTTCCTGAATGGCGCGCAACAGCTTCACTTGCATGTTTTGAGACATTTCCGCAATTTCATCCAAAAACAGGGTCCCCCCGTCCGCAACTTCGAACAACCCGGTCTTTTCTTGATACGCATCGGTAAAAGAGCCTTTGCGGTGGCCAAACAGTTCACTCTCCAAAAGGTTTTCGGGAAGTGCCCCGCAATTGATCGAAACAAAACTGGCGTTCTTGCGATTGCTCTTGTGGTGAATGGCGCGTGCAATCAGCTCTTTCCCGGTGCCGCTTTCTCCCGTTACCAGAACCGTCGAATCGGTTTGAGCGATGGTGTCAATGACATCGAATATCTTCCGCATACGCATATTGGCGCTAATGATATTCTCAAACCGGCTTTGCTCCTCGAGGCGGCCCCGCAATTCGATGTTTTCCTCTTCGATATCCTTGCGATGAAGCGATTTTCGGATGATGATCCGCAATTCATCCAGATTGAACGGTTTGATGACATAATCCTCCGCCCCCAGTTTCATCGCCTCGACCGCATCATTGGTGGAGGCAAAGGCGGTAATCATGATTACCGGAAGCAGGGGAAAGAGTTCTTTGATCTTTTTCAACAACTCGATCCCATTGATATCGGGCATTTTGATGTCGGATATGACCAGTTGAAAATCGTTGTTCTTCAATTTTTTCAAAGCCAGCATTCCGCTTTCCGCTTCCTGGATCTCATATCCTTCTTTCTGCAGAACGATAGACAGCATACTGCGGATACTCTGGTCATCATCGACCAGCAAGATTTTTACCTTTTTTTCAAGCATATGGTCACCTCGGTGCCTTTGTTTTTCTCCGATTTGATCTCGATACTGAAGCCATGCTCTTCCAGAATCCGCTTGACGGTGTGCATCCCCAAGCCGATGCCAGCGGTAAATCGCGAATAAAACAGTGTAAATACCTGGTCCAATTCAGCCTTGTTCATCCCGATGCCATCATCCGTGATCGAAATGTACAGTGCATCATCACGATGGTAGATCGTCACCTCGATGGTCCCCTTTTCACGAACCGCTTTGATGCCATTGATGATGATATTCCAGATCACCTGTTTCATTTTTTCCGGATCGGCTTCTACGTCGTTCCCCTCGCTGTATCTGCGGATGAAGCAGACCTGAGGATATTGATGAGAGAGCATTTCAATGATTTCACCCACCAGGTTCGATAGCGAGAACCGTTCCAAATGGAGATCGAATTGGCGGGAAATATCGAGAATCGAATCAATCGATTTGGACAACCGCTCCGATTCACGGATGATGATATCCATCAGGTTCTGGAGATCGGGAGTGAGCTGACACTCGTTCTTTAAAAACTGCACCGAACCGGAAATGGATGCCAACGGGTTCCGGATTTCATGGGCGATTCCAGCCATCATCTGACCGACCATGGCCAGGTTTTCTTTTTCTTTCAGTTTTTGCTCGATTTTTTTTCTTTCGGTCAGATCGGTCAGAAGAAACACATACAAGCGATCGAATCCCGATATTTTTTCCAGGACCGATATCGAAATCCCGAAATCGCGGCTGCCGATCCGTTTTTCAATATAAAGATGGTTGTTGCTGCCACTCATTTTACCGATCTCGGTCCGCTCAGAATCGGTCAACAGCAGAGAAAACACATTCACCAGTGAATTGACCCGTACGAATGTGAACGCCCGCTCATTGTAGGAGATGATCCGACCGACCATATTGCAGGTGATGAACCCGCTTTCCATCTTTTCCAGAACGGAACTGTTCAAGAGGATCATGTCCTGGAGGTTTTCCTGGATATGCTTCAATTCTTCCCCAGTTTCCCTGAGCTTACGAAAAAAATAGGAAGCGAGAACAGCCACGATGGAAAAGGCGATGAAGCTCATCAACAGATTGTAGATATAGGTCAGAATGGGGATATGATCGACCCCCGCTCCCGGAAAGAACGGCATCAACTCCAGATAGAGGACATTGGAAAGAGCCCCGAAGATGATGAAACTGAAAAAGGCAAAGTAGAATGTTTCGCGGCGGGACAGAAAATAGGCGGCGACTGTAATCGGCAGTATATAGAGAAAATAGAAGGGAGAAACGACTCCTCCGGAAAAATAGACCAGAACAGTGATGATAAGGATGTCAAGCGTCAGTTGCAGATAGATGAAAATCCTTATGGGGAGGATTCTCCGCAGCGGAAAATAGAAAATGGCGATCCCCACTGCCGCAGTGAGGCAAACGAGCAGGGGCATGACCGGAGTGGAAAGTCCGAAGAACAGGTAGACGATCAGGATGATCAGGATCAATGCACCGAGAATCCCAATCCTCAGGGCATTGAAAAAAAATGTTTGCCGCTTCTGCTTGGTTTCTTCAACCGCGATCAAGGAGTATTATCCAAGTTGACCGATGATGCTGAAGAGCGGAAGGTATATCGAGATGACCACACCGCCGATCAGAATACCCAGGAAGCCAATCATCAACGGTTCGAGTAAAGAGACGAGAGCAGTGACTGCCTGATCGACTTCTTCATCGTAAAAGTCGGCAATTTTTTGCAGCATCGTCGATAGAGAACCGGTCTGCTCACCAACCGAAACCATCTGTGTGACCATGAACGGAAACACCTTGGTCTCTTCCCATGATTCCCATAACGGTTTCCCCTCTTGGATCAGTGCCCGGCTGCGGGTCAGTGCATCTTCGATAATCGCATTTCCCGATGTTTTGGCGGTGATGGTGATGCTTTCAACGATTTCCACGCCCGAGGTCAGCAGGGTCGCCAAGGTCCGACTGACTCGGGCGATCGCCACTTTCAACAAAAGGGTTCCGAGGATCACTATTCTCAATTTAATCCGATCGATCACCCGCCGGCCTTTGTAGGTGTGGTAATAGGAGCGGATAGCGAAGAAAATGGCAGTGATCACGATAATGATATACATGATATTGGCTGCCATGAAATCGGATGCCGACATGAGTATCCGGGTCGGGAGCGGCAATTCCGCGCCCAGGTTCACGAACAGTTCGGCGAAAACGGGGACCACCTTGACCATGATTACGGCGGTCAAAGCGATACCCATAGTCAGGATGGTCAACGGGTAGGCCAGGGCGCCCTTCACCTTGCCGGCCAGTTTTTTCATGTTCTCGATGTACTGGGATAACCGGATCAGAATGGTATCGAGGTTTCCCGACGCTTCGCCGGCCTGGATCATGCTGGTGTACAGGTCATTGAAGACCTTCGGATATTTGCGCATGGCATTGCTGAGATTCGATCCCGCCTCCACATCCCTGCGCACCGCATTGATCACCTCTTTGAAGTGTTTATGCTTCTGCTGCTGGCCGAGTATTCCCAATCCCTGGGTAATCGGCAAACCGGCATTGAACATGACCGATAATTGGCGGTTGAAGACAGCCAGAACTCCGACGGGAACACTTTTTCGCCCTCCGATAAAGGGGATATTGATCGCTCCCCTTTTTTTTTCGATGCTCAAAACTTGGATCTGTTCCTTTTCCAAAGCGGAAATAATTTCAAATTTCGTCCGTCCGATTCGTTCCCCTTCGATGATCGTCCCGATTTTATTCTTCCCTTTGTACTTATAAATCGGCATCTTTCCTACCTCCTTCCTCGTTTATCTCTTTTGCCCCGTTGATGCAGCTGCTCCGGGAATGGTGTTGCGAAACTGACTCGATAAAGCGGACGGTCCGCGATTGATCAGATCCTGAAGCTCTTCAGGATTATGGGCGACATTCATAGCCAGTTCCAAAGTGATGTCCCGTCTGAAATACAGACTGGCAAGCGACTGGTTGAAGGTGATCATCCCATATTTCTCCTGCCCGGTCTGCATGGTGGAATATATTTGATGGATCTTGTTGTCACGGATCAAGTGCCGGATGGCCGGATTGGGGACCAGAACCTCCACCGCCAGACAACGCCCCCGGCTATCGGCTTTGGGAAGGAGCGCCTGGGTGACGATTCCTTCGAGATTCATCGACAATTGGGTACGGACCTGGTCCTGTTGATGCGGCGGGAACACATCGATGATACGGTTGATGGTCTGCGAGGCCGAATTCGTATGCAGGGTGGCGAAGGTCAAGTGGCCAGTCTCGGCAATGGTGATCGCCGCCTGGATTGTCTCCAGGTCGCGCATTTCTCCAATCAAAACGACATCGGGATCCTCACGGAGAACCGAGCGCAGAGCCAAGGGAAAGCTCTTTGTATCGGCGTGCAATTCACGCTGATTTACCAAGGCCTTGCGATGGGAATGGAGATATTCGATCGGATCCTCAATGGTGATGATATGCAACGGCTTCTCTTTATTGATCTTATCGATCATAGCCGCCAGGGTGGTCGTTTTCCCCGAACCGGTCGGCCCGGTCACGAGAACCAGCCCGCGGGCTTTATCGGTCAATGTAGGGACGACCGGAGGCAACCCGAGTTTATCAAAGGAGTATATCTCGTAAGGGATGCGGCGAAACGCACCGGCGACCGCTCCCCTCTGCATAAAAACATTGGCACGAAACCTGGCCAGGCCTTTTATCCCAAAGGAGAAATCAAGCTCCCAGTTTTCCTCGAATTTATACTTTTGATTGTCATTCAGAATACTGTAGATCATCTGCTTGGTTTCCGCCGCGCTCATGGGAGGGTGCTCGATCCTCTTGACCATTCCATGGACACGGATAACCGGAGCGGAATTGGTGGTGATATGCAAATCGGTTCCGCCTTCATCCACCATGATTTTCAATAATTGCGGCAATGGCAGCGCCATATTGCTTCTCCTTATACTTTGGACGTTTCACGCAGTACTTCCTCGATGGAAGTCATGCCCATTTTGATTTTCTCAATACCGCTCATCCGCAGAGTCAACATCCCTTTTTCTTTCGCCTTGAGCCTGAGTTCCGATGTGGAAGCTCCGATCATCACCATTTCCCTAAGTTCCTCGTCGATCTCCATGACCTCGAACAAGCCGACCCTGCCCTTGTAACCGGTGTTGTTGCACTTGTCACATCCTCGCGGTTCAAATATCTTGGCAGACTTGGACTCTTCCGGGTTCATTCCGATCTCGATCAACGTTTGTGCGGGAATTTTTTCCTGCGACTTGCAGGCTCCGCAGAGGCGGCGAACCAGGCGTTGTGCCTGGACCAGTCGGACCGAACTGGCTACCAGAAACGGTTCGATGCCCATGTTGATCAAGCGGGCGACCGTCGAGGGGGCATCGTTGGTATGCAGGGTCGATAACACCAGGTGGCCGGTCAAGGCGGATTTTATGGCTATATCAGCAGTTTCGAAATCACGGATCTCCCCGACCAGGATAATGTTCGGATCCTGCCGGAGGAAGGTGCGCAAGCAAGCTGGAAATGTCAGCCCGATCTGTTCCTTGATATTCACCTGGTTGACACCGAAGATGTTGAATTCCACCGGATTCTCAGCGGTCAATATGTTCACATCCTCCGTATTCAGCTTGGATATCGCGGAATATAGGGTATTGGTTTTTCCCGAACCGGTCGGCCCGGTGACCAGGATGATACCCCACGGTTCCTTGATGTTCCGTTCGAATTTCTGCAGGGAGGAGGACTCGAATCCCAACTGGGTCATATCCAGACGCAGTTGATCCTTGTCCAGTATCCGGATGACGATCTTCTCGCCATGAATGGTCGGCAGAGCCGAAACCCGCATATCGACCACTTTATTCATTTTATGTGTTTCGATCTTGGTCTTGATCCGGCCATCCTGGGGGAGACGTTTTTCGGCGATGTCCATGCCCGAAATCAATTTGACGCGTGACGTGACCTTGTTCTTGATCGTCATCGGCGGGGTCATATAATCGTGCAGGATCCCGTCGATGCGTAACCGCACCCGGAACACTTTCTCGTACGGTTCGAAATGGATGTCGGAAGCCCCCTTGGCGATGGCATCGTTGAAAATCAGGTTCACCAGCTTGATAGCGGGGGCATCTTCAGCATCAGCCTCCGTCAGCGTGTCCAGATCTTCAGCATCGATGACCTCAACGGCGGCATCTTCGGTCATTTCGATTTCTTCGAGAAATTTCTGTGTCTCCATGCTGGTCGAGGTACCATAGTATTTATCGATCGATGAGACGATCGATGATTCCGGGGCGATCACCGCCTGGATGCGGAGATTGGTGGAAAACCGGATCTCCTCCTGCACGAACAGGTTGGATGGATCGGCCATCGCCAAAGTCAGGTTGGAACCGATCCGATGTATGGGAATGACCACGTGTTTTCGGGCAACCTCAGGTTTGATCAATTCAATCACCTTCGGATCGATCTCGAACTTGGAGAGATTGATCGATGGATACCCGAATTGCTTGCTCAAGATCTGGGCAATATCTTCCTCAGTGCAGAAACCAAGCCTGATCAGGATACTGCCGAGTTTTCCCCCCTCACGCTTCTGCGCTTCAAGTGCCTGTTGAAGTTGCTCTTCCGTTAGCTTCCTTTCTTTGACTAAAAAATCGCCGATTCTTAATGACATACGCTTGCCACAATTGTAGAGAACAAAGATTGATTTGTCAATTTGCTCCCTGCATGATAAAGAAACCGGATATCGCCAAACTTTTGATGTGTCCCAATCGGTCCAATCCGAGAGCCAGGTCGCACTGCACGGTCATTACATTGAATCCCAACCCCAATCCATACAGGACATTGGACTTTTTGCCCAGGAAATCCTCTTCGTTCAAGTCATTCATCATCCCCGCCCGCAGGCAGAACTGGTTTTGAAAAAAACCCTTTTGAACTCCGAAATGGATCGGCTGGCTTTTTTTCCCATTAAAATACAAATCGACTTTGCTGACATCAATATCCAGAAAAACGCTCCAAAAGTCCTGGGACTGGAATCCGATACCGGCAATGACCCGACGCGGGATGGTCAATGTCCTCCGGGCGGTTTCGATTTTTGGATTGAGCAGGTTCCGCACCGATACCCCCAGCGAAAAATACTGGCCGAGGGCAGCAGAAGCCCCTAAATCGACATTGGCCCGGGAAAAATCGGTCTCTTTCTTGTTCCATCCATACTCAAGGTAATCATAAGTGGATTTCTTTATTTTCAATTCCGGGTCCAGCAAACTGACATCGAAATCGGAGATTTTTCCGGTCAGAAAATGAATGGATGTGCCGAAAAAGAAAGTCTTGCCGATGGGAATTGCACCCGCAACCGTATACTGGGTGTAACTGAAACCGAGTACATTCAGCTTCAGGTCAGCAAAATCTGCGGTTGTGATCTGATCGACCGGTTTCGAAAAAAAATCACTTTCTAAAGGGGTGATGATGGCTGATTTGATAAAAGCAACCGAAGTACCATAGAATCGGCCGACTGTTCCCGGATTGATGGTTTGAAACCCATGGATACCGACCTTCGACTGGAATATCCCTTCCAGAGTCTCCACCGTCTCGGTCCGATCCGCCAAAGATCGAGTTTGGAAGTCGGCGAAGCCGGTTTTCAACAATCCATTCAATGTCTCGCGAAAATCATTGTAATCATAATAACCATGCTGATATTGCATGGAGGAGAGGCCAAACTGAAGCTTGGCGAGAACGGAAGGGTTCAAATATACCGCGTTGGTATCAGGATTGCCGGAAGCCGATGCGTAGCCGAGCGCCAGCATCCGCGCGCCAAAAAAACTCGGACCGACCGCCCATGCAGATACCCATAGTCCCCCCACGAAAAGCAGTCGGAATAACATTTTCATGAAAAAAATATACATCATGTGACAATTTCTGTCAACACAGCAATGTCAAGTCGGCAAATGAGTCCCCGGTCAAAATCTATTGACAGGACTCGCTAATTTTGGTACTCTAACAGATTCATCGGGTCTATAGCTCAACGGCTAGAGCTACCGGCTCATAACCGGTTGGTTCCAGGTTCGAATCCTGGTAGGCCCATTGATCAACCGCAAGGAGCATTCTTGAAAGAAGGTCTTGAAGTACTGTTTTCACTGCAGAAAAAAGATGATCTCCTTAAAGAGATCGAAAACAACCTGAAAGATATCCCTCGAAGAATCAGCGAATTGGAAAAGGAAAGGGATTCGAAATCACAAATCATTGAAGACGCAAAAAAAAAGCATCAAATCAATACCGAAGAGCGAAAAAAGCTGGAGCATGGCATCCAGGACATCCGGGACCGTATCCAAAAGTACAAAGATCAGATGAAAAAGGTGACGACCAACAAGGAGTACCAGGGCTTTATCAATGAAATTAAGTTTGAAGAGCACAATATCAGCGGAATAGAAGAAAACATCATCGAAAAAATGGTGGAATCGGACGCCATAATCGAAACTATTCGCAATACAGAAACAGAATACCAACAAATCACCTTAGAATACAACATTAAAATTAAAGAATTACAGGAAAACTTTCAATATAATCAGCAAAAGAAACTGGAAGAAACCAAAAACAGAACGGAACTGGAAGTAAAGGTAGAAAAAGACTTACTCAAAGCATACCGGAATCTCTTTCAAAAAAAAGGAGGAAAGGTCATCTCTTTTGTCGAGAGCGAGTTCTGCGGAGTCTGCAATATCAAGCTGAGACCCCAAACCCTCTCCGACCTGATCATCTCCAAGGATATTCTCGTGTGTGAAAACTGCGGACGCATTTTGTTCAAACGAATCACCGATGATTCCGAAGAACAAGCCTAGACGTTTCGCCTCTGCCTTCCTCATTTTTTTCCTGAAACTGCCACGCCGATGATTCAATTTTTTCATGTATCCAAGCAGTATGTAAAAAATCAATTCGCGCTGAATGATATCAGTTTGTCGATCGAGAAGGGTGAATTTGTTTTCCTGAGCGGAGCATCCGGTGCCGGAAAATCGACTTTGATGAGGTTGATCTATCGGGAAGAAACCCCGACCAAGGGCCAAATTCTGATCGACTCGATGAATATCAACCTGATCAAAGACAGCCAACTCTTCCGGTTGCGCCGCCAAATTGGTATCGTCTTTCAAGATTTCAAGCTGCTTCGGGATCGGACCGTCTACGAAAATATCGCCATTCCACTCCTTGTCCGCGGTGAAAAACGAGCCGTGATCGAAAAACGGATCACCAATACCCTAAATCTTGTCGGACTCAATCATCGCAAACGATATCTGACCTCCCATATATCGGGCGGAGAACAGCAGAGGGTGGCAATCGCCCGGGCGATCGTCGGCAATCCCAAAATTCTTCTGGCCGATGAGCCGACCGGGAACCTCGACACGGAATTGTCCATCGAGATCTTAAAAATCTTCGAACAGATCAACGCCAATGGCATCACCGTCATCATCGCCACCCATGATCTTCATCTTCTCAGCATTTTCCCCAAGCGACTGCTCAAACTGGATAAAGGCGTGCTGGCCGCCGATGTGCAACGGGAGCAGCCTCAATGAAGTTTTTCGGACATGCATTCAAGAGCGCGGTGGAAAACATCCTCAGAAACAAAACCATCAATTTGCTCTGCTTCGGTATTATCGGTTTCACTTTGCTGGTGTTGGGGCTTTTTCAAATCATCTCGTTCAACCTGAACCAGTATGTATCCCGCCTCAGCCGCCAGATCTCCGCCATTTTCTATTTTCAGGAAAAAAGCACGCAATCCGAACGGCAGATAATTCTTGAGCTTGTCCAGCAGAGCCTGCTGGTACAGAAAGCGCTTTTCATCAGTGAAAACGAAGCATACACCCGATTCGGGCGGGAATTTCCCGATCTCAAGTACATCCTCTCCGAATTTGACCAATCGCCGTTCCCGGCCTCCATCGAGGTGCAATTCCGCGAACACAACCAGTCGATGGTGCAGATCGAGTCATTTCTCAAGGACATGAAGAAATACCCGTCCATCGAATCGATTCAATTGAACACCGACTGGGCCAAGCGCATCGAGAATTTGAAACAGCTTATCTCCTCAGTCGGATTCTTTATCTCGATCACGCTGTTATTCATTTCGATTTTTGTCATCTTCAATGTGATAAAGCTGAATATCCTCTACCGCCAGGACGAGATCATTATTTTTCAATTGGTCGGAGCCACCAATTTCTACATCCGTTTGCCTTTTCTACTCGAAGGCTTGTTGCTGGGGATGCTGGGAGGACTTCTCGCCGATATTTTCCTGGCGTTTTCGTTGAAATTGTTTTCCCTTTATGGGGGATACCTGTTCGATGTCCTGCGCGGAATCATCAACTTGCGGCGTATCCCCATGGCGATTTTTCGTAACCTGATCCTGGTCGGATCGACCATCGGATTTTTCTCGGCTCTTTTCTCATTGAAACGGTTCATCAGTCAATCCCGGCGGGTGCAGAACCCGTAACCCCACGACCTCCCCCGCTAAAAACCAATCATAAGCCGCTCACACCTTCAGTTTTGTGATATAATCATAGCTCCAGATGAAGCGCAACGAACGTATCATTGTCATTCTGAATCCCTCTTCGGGAGTCGTTTCCAAGGACATCGCCACATCCATCATTTTCAAAAAGCTTCGTCAGCATTTCGATACCGTTTCCCTGATCAACACCAACTCATTTGAACACGCCCAGAACATCACCCGGCAGGCGATGAATCATTTCGACATCATCGCCGCCTTCGGCGGAGACGGTACCATCAATTCGATTGCTTCTGTCCTCCTCCATACCGATAAAACTCTGGGGATTCTTCCCGGCGGGTCAGGGAATGGATTGGCACGGAACCTGAACCTCCCGTTGACCTGGCGGGGCGCATTGGATGTTCTCATCAATGGCCAGGATATCAGCATCGATTCTGGAAAGATCAACAACATTCATTTTTTCAATGTCGCCGGTATCGGCCTGGATGGATTGATATCCAAGAAGTTCAACCTTGAATCAAAGACCCGGGGGATCATTCCCTATGTGTACTTTGCCCTGAAAGGATACTTCGAGGCCCCCACCTATCAGTTGCAGATCACCGTCAACGACACCCAGTTTCAGGAGGATGTCATGCTGATCGCTTTCGCCAATTTCAAGCAATATGGCGGCAAAGCCATCATCGCTCCATTCGCCTCTCCCCATGACCGGCTTCTGGATCTCTGCATCCTGAAAAATTTCAAATTATTGCAGGGAACTCTCTCCATCCAGAAATTGTTCACCGGAAATATCCATAAATTTCCCTTCTATAAAACCAGCCGTTTTGAAAGCATTTTTATCCACTCGTTGAGCGGACCGATTCCGTTCCACTTCGATGGGGAATATCCCGGCGAGGACAGCACCGATTACTCCATCCAGGTGATCCCGGCCAGTATCAAGATCAGAGTTCCGAGATAAAAAAAAAGGGGAGGAATTGCTTCCTCCCCTTTTTATTGGCTTATACTGAGCCCAATTCCTTCTTTGTCACCAGTCCGACGACTTCGATCTGCCCTTCGCGCAAAGCACTGAGCAAATCGGCCAGCATTCCGTATTTGACCTTTTCGTCGACCTTCAGCAACACCCGCTTCCGGTCTTCTTCCTTGATCTTCATATCTTCCATTTTTTCACCGATCTTTTCTGCGACCTTGGCGATGACTACGATATCGCCTTCCACATTGATTTCGCCTTTATCGGAAAAGAAGACGGTAACCAGCTTTCCTGGTTCAGGTAAATTCAGGGTGTTTCTAGCTTCGGGCAGGGTGACGTTGGTGCCCTGCTTGATCATCGGTGTCACCACCATGAAGATGATCAACAGGACCAGCAGAATATCGCACAACGGGACAACGTTCGGCTCAGACTTGGCGCTTCCTGCTCCACCTACATCGACGCTCATGGATGACTCCTTTAGTTGAAAAGGAGTTACCCTTTCAGCTTGAGTTTGATGTAGTGGTCGATCAGTTCGGAAGAAGCGTTGGCCATTTCACCGGTGAACACGTCCACCCGGTTGAGCAGGTAGTTGAAGAACCACACGGCGACGACGGCCACCACGATACCAAAACCGGTGGTAACGAGCGCCTCAGCGATACCCGCAGCCACAGCTCCGATACCGCCGGAGTTGGAAGCAGCCATGCCCTGGAAGGCATTGATGATCCCGAACACCGTTCCGAACAAGCCGACGAACGGACCAGTCGACCCGATGGTGGCCAAACCGCTCAGCCCTCTTTTGAACTCCTGGACTCCCTGGATGGTCGCCCGTTCAATGGCTCTCTTGGCTGATTCGACTTTATCGCCATAGTTGGACCCGCTGCCAGTCTGGAACTGGAGTTCCGTCAATCCGGCTACCAGTACCTTAGCCAAATGGCTATTCTTGAACCGTTTGTCGGCGGAAAGTTTCAACGAATCTTCGATTTTTCCTTCCTGCCACAACGCGGCGATATACTTCAATAGATCACGGGACTGATTTTTAGCCTTGTTGAACGCCAACATCCTCTCAGCTCCGATTCCGACCGAATACACCGAAAACAGGACCAAGATGATGGCCACACCCTTGGCGACCATGCCCATCTGACCCCACAACTCAGGTAGTGAAAATGCCATTAAAAAACCTCCTAATTAGAATAATTTATTAGTTCTGCAATTGGAACTGCACGGTAACCGTAAAGCGTACTGGTTTGGGCATGCCGCCGACCAGGTGCGGTTCATAGACCCACTGCCGGACTGCGGCCAGAGCGGCTTCATTCAACAATGGATGACCGCTGACCAATTTGACTTCCCGAACTTTCCCGTAGATGTCAGTGATCGCTTCGACCACCACGACTCCTTGTATGCGGGCGGCCAATGCCACCGGAGGATAGTTCGGATTGACCTTGTGCAGCAAGCGGGCCTGGGAAACGGAGATACGCATCGCCTGTTGGAGATCCTCGGTCAATACACCGCCTTCGACACCGCCCAGCACACCGCCGATGACACCGCCTTCGACACCGCCCTCGACACCGCCCTCGATCCCGCCGTCAATACCGAAATCGGCAATGTTTTCCTGCTGGATTTCCTGGGGAACCTCGATGGGCGCGACAAATCGGCCGGTCGCGATGGGCCGGTTCTCGGCCTGGGTTTCCTGAGTCCGGCGCGCGGCCTGGCTGCTGGTTTTCTTTTTCGCCGGGGGTGGGGGGGGAGGGGGAGGCGGAGGAGCCTGGGTGATCGTGATGTTCATGATCTGCAACTCCGGCATGCTCGCACCCGCCGTCATCAAAGGAACGACCACTCCGGCGAGGATAATGACGCCATGAATAATAATGGATACGGGCAGTGTCAACCATTTTTTGGTTTTTTGTTTCTGCCCATTTGAAATAAAAAGTGACTCGCCAAACACGTGTCACCTCCTTATAATAATTCAAATCAATATATATATTATTTCACCGATAATTGCAAGGGAAGCCTCAACTTTTTTTTCTCCTGAGCAGCGATTTTTCCCATGTCTTCAGCCAGGCACAGGATTGGTAGATGGTCGAATAGGAACCGGCGATGACGCCGACCAGCATGACGAATGCGAAGGAACGTATCGCCTCGCCGCCGAAGATAAACAGGGAGAGAACCGTCAGGAATACGGTCAGGGAAGTGATGACCGTCCGGCTGAGGGTCTGGTTGAGGGTTTTGTCGAGGATGACCTCCAGGTTCTCCTTGCGCATGGAGCGGAGATTTTCCCACAACCGCTCGAAAACGACGATGGTGTCGTTGATGGAGAAACCGACGATCGTCAATAACCCCGCCACCACCTGAAGGGACATCTCGATTCGAAAAAACAGGACGAAAGAGAGACACACGAGCACATCGTGGAACAGGGTCAACACCCCGGACAAGCCGTACAGGATGGCCTTGAAGCGGAATCCGATGTATACGAGAATGCTGAGCAGTGCCCAGATGCAGGCCCAGGTCACCTTTTCCTGGAGCATTTTTCCCACCTGGGGTCCGACGATTTCCGTTTTCAAAACCGCAAAATTTCCCAGGTAGGTGGTTTCCCGTATCTGTTTCAATGTATTCTGCTTGACCCCGGCCTTGGCCAGTTCATCGTAGCTCCGGATCAGTCCCGTCTCGTTCTTCTTGACCTGATTGATCAACCTGGACGCTTCCCGGGCTTCCTCGGGGGCGACCGCCCGCGATCTCAGGAAGAGTTCAATCTCCCCCTCGGCATTGGTATTGAGATCGAGCAACTCCCGCTGAGTTGACGTCTTTTCCTCCGCGGTCATCAGCGCACTCTTGATTTTCCGCGCGATCACCTCGTGATCTTCTATGGAATCGTCTTTGATATTGTTTCCCGAAACGGACACGGTTTTGATGAAAAACTTGTTTTCCCTGACGACCTGGGTGATCTGGGCATTCGTCATGCCCTGGCCAGCGAGAATGGCACGAATCTTGCTAACGTTCATCGGATCCCGAAACGATACCTCCAGCAGGGTCCCGCCGGAAAAATCGATACCGACGGCGAACCCCTTGGTCAGGTATACGCCCAAACCGGTGAGAATGATCAGCAGGGACAGGCCAAAGGCGTAAAAGCGCTTATTCAAAAACTTTATATTGGGTTCCTTTTTAAAAATATTCATGCATGGCTCCTATATACTGAGCTTCTTGATGCTCTTTTGACGACCATAGGTGAGGTCGAACAGCACCCGGGAAACGAAAACCGCGGTGAACATCGAAGCCATGATACCGATGATCAGGGTGATGGCGAATCCGCGGATGGGCCCGGAGCCGACGCTGAACAGGAAGACGGCGGCAATGATCGTGGTCAGGTTGGAATCGGCGATGACCCGGAACGCTTTCTTGAATCCGGCCTCGATTGCCGACTTGGGCGCCTTGCCCAATCCCAGTTCCTCGCGGATACGCTCGAATATCAGGACATTGGCATCGACCGCCATGCCGATGGAGAGGATGATGCCGGCGATGCCGGGGACGGTGAGGGTGGCTTTGATCATCGCCAGCCCGCCCATGAGGATAACCATGTTGAGGATCAGTGCCAGGACCGAGTTGAGTCCGGCGGCCTTGTAGTAGACCAGCATGAAGCCGATGACGAGCACCAGACCGCCGACGGAGGCGAGGATCCCCTTGCGGATGGAATCGGCGCCGAGCGACGGGCCGATGGTCTGTTCTTCCAGATAGCGCATCGGCGCTGGAAGAGCACCCGAATTGAGAACCAGCACCATGTCGTCGACCTCTTCGTAGGTGAACCGCCCCTTGATTATGCTTTCGAATCCCAGCGTCCCCTCTATGGTGGCGACGCTTTCGATCCGGTCATCGAGCACAATGGCCATCAGCTTACCGATGTTGGCACTGCTGAATTTCTCGATCTTTTTCGCCCCCTGGGAGTCGAGGGTGAATCCCACCGCCGGATAGCCGTAATCATCCTGGGCCCGCCGGGATTTCCGCAGGTCGGTGCCGGAGACCACGGCCGCCTTGGGCATGGCATAGATCCCCTCCTGAAGCCGGCGCGGATTGGTGGGAAGCAGTTCGAGATCATCGGGGAGGACGCCGTTATAGTTCTTCAGGGCCTCTTCCCGGGTGGCGAAGGGACCGGCGGCGACGGCGCGGAATTCCAGCATGGCGGTGCTCTTGATCAGGCTCTTGACGCGCCCGGGGTTGTCGATCCCCGGCAGCTCCACCAGGATCTTATCGTTGCGTTCGCGCTGGATCGTCGGTTCGGAAACACCGAGTTCATCGACACGGTTGCGGACCGTCTCCAACGCCTGCAGGACCGCTTGGTCGCGCAGGGTCCGCTCGATGTTCTCCTTCAACTTCATGACCAGAACCGGACCGGAAAAATAGTAGGTCCAATCCTGGAAGCTCTTGTCGAGAACGGCCGTTCTGAGGTCCCGTTCGTTTTCCGGCAGGGTGCCGCTGATTTCGATGGTATGATAATCCTTGCGTATCACCTTTTCGTACTTGATGCTGTTTTCTTTCAAACTGCTCCGCAACTGGTCGACCTGCATATCGGTCTGGACCGCCAGCGCCTCATCGGTCAACACCTGTAAGGTCAGGTGCATCCCCCCCTTCAAATCGAGACCGAGGGAAATTTTCTTCGCTGGAGGATAAAATGCGATGACCGCCAAGATGATGACGATCAGAACCAAAGGGATACGCCAATTGAGTGATTTTTCCATGGTTTCCTCCGTTGCACTCCTGTGGCAAACGCTTGCTGCCGGCGTTTCCGCCGCTGCGTCCGCTTCTGTTCTATTTGACTTCCTGGGTCAGGTCGATGACGGCACCCACGGCGTTTTTGGCCACTTGAATCCGGGTGTTGCTGGCCACTTCGACTTCGAACCGGTCATCCATGATCCGGGTCACGGTGCCATAAATGCCGCTGTTGAGAAGTACACGCTCCCCGCCTTTCAGGCTGCCCAGCTTGTTCTGAAGCTGTTTTTGCCGTCTGCGCATGGGGAGGAACATGATCACGTAAAAAATCACCAGGATCAATATCGGAACCAGCATGGTTCCCAGTGGATTGGGAGCGGGGGCTCCGCCTGTAGCTTGTCCGTATAAAAACATCTTTATTCTCCTTGATACTGAGATGCAAATTCTCTTTTAAAATCCTGGAATCGTCCAAGTTGGATAGAATACCTTATTTTGGCCATAAAATCAAGGTAAAAGTGGATGTTGTGGATGGTGTTGAGGATCGGGGAGAGGATTTCCCGGGAAATGTACAAATGACGGAGGTAGGAGCGGGAATAATGGCGGCAGGTGTAACAACCGCAATCGGCATCGAGCGGAGAGAAATCGAGCCGGTACTGTTCGTTTTTGATGCGGATTTTGCCACGTGAGGTGAACAGCATTCCGTTACGGGCATTCCGGGAGGGGATGACGCAGTCGAAGAGATCGACACCGTGTTCGACTGCGAAGAGGATATCTTCTGGCATCCCCGCCCCCATCAGGTATCTGGGTTGGGCATCGGGTAAGCGGGGAGCGCAGAAGGCGAGCAGTCGTTGAAAATCGGCGCGACTCTCCCCCACGCTCAATCCTCCCAAAGCGTACCCGTCGAAGCCGATGGCGAGCAGTTCATCCAGGCATCTCAGTCTGAGATCCTCATGGAGCCCCCCCTGCACGATCGCAAACTGCTGATTCCCGACCGTTGTCTCCAAAAACCGCCGTCGTGCCCGGCCGGCCCAATCGAGGGTAATGGCCAGCGCCTTCTCGTCCTGTTTGCGAGTGGAGGGGAAGGGGGCAAAATAATCGAGCACCATCTGGATATCAGAGTCGAGGAGGTGCTGAAAATCGACCACGTTTTCCGGGGTAAAATGAAAAGCCGAACCATCCAGGTGGGAGCGAAAGGTGACGCCAGAGGGGTCGACCCTGGCGTTTTTCTGCAGCGAGAATATCTGAAAACCACCGCTATCGGTGAGAATCGGCCGCTCCCAGGAAATGAAGGCGTGCAGCCCTCCTGCCTGACGGATCACCTCGGGACCGGGGCGCAAATACAGATGATAGGTATTGGCCAGGATGATCTGGGCGCCATTCTCCAGGAGCTGAGCCGCCGTCAAGGCTTTCACAGTTCCCGCTGTGCCCACCGGCATGAACATCGGTGTTTCGACGGTTCCCCGGCGCGTCTTCAGCCGCCCGGCCCGGGCATATCCGCGCGGGTCCCGACTGCCTATCGTGTATCCCATGGATCGTACGCTCAATTGTCCTCCCAGACCGCATCTCCAGGCCGGGATCGATTCCTCCTGATGGACCCATTATACCATGGCTCTCTCCCTGACAGGGAAATCCCATGATTTTCCCTGTCGTTTCGATATACCGGGGACCTTCATTTTTTTGAATCTTTCCTCCGGCCACTTGAAAAACGAGGACAAGAATAATATGATAATCTAAATATAAGAAAAATAAGAGGACACATGAAACACCAATCTATTGTTTTCCTCCTCATCCTGATCCTGTGCATGGTTCCGGGCGGAGCGTTTTCCCAGAAAAAAGAGAAAAAAACGGACCTCCCCCAGCTTCCTGAAAAATATAGAAAATGGCTGATGGAAGAGGTCGTCTATATCATCACGCCGATCGAAAAGCAGATCTTCACCCAACTGGGCTCCGACCGCGAGCGGGAAACGTTCATCACGGCTTTCTGGCGCCAGCGCGATCCGAACCCCAACACCCCCGAGAATGAATTCAAAAGAGAGCACTATGAGCGGATCGATTACTCCAACAACTGGTTCGGCCGGGAAAGCCCCGAACCCGGCTGGCGAACCGATATGGGAAAAACCCACATCCTGCTCGGAACGCCTCATCATATCGAACGTTTCGAAAACACCACCGGCATCTATCCATTCGTCACCTGGTTCTACCAGGGAATGTCGCACCTGGGACTCCCCGATGCCTTTTATGTGGCTTTTTTCAAGAAGGATGGATTCGGTGAATTCGAGCTCTATACGCCGATCCGCTACGGCCCCCAATACCTGCTCCACAATTATTCGGGGAGCATGTCCGACTACGAGAGCGCCTATTACAAGGTTCACGATATCGAACCCTCGGTCGCCAACGTCGCCCTTACCTTGATCCCCAATGAAAAAACCGGCACCAGCCCATCGATGGCATCGGAAATCCTGATCAAGCAGCAGATCCCGAGCGCCCCCCAGAAAAAAATCAACAGCATCTATGCGGAAAAGTTTCTCAGATATAAAGATAGCATCGAAGTCGAATACACCGCCAACTACATCGAAAACAGCAACCTGGTCGAGGTGATCCAGGGAGCCAACGGGCTCCACTTCGTCCATTTTCTCATCGAACCGCGGCGGCTGACGCTCGAGGAGTACCAGGGCAACTTCGGCACCACACTGGAGATCGTCGGCAGCGTTCTCGACCAGAAAAATCAAGTCGTATTCCAGTTCCACCGCCGTCATCCCATCGAATTGGACCGCGGCCAATTGGCTCAGATCCGCGAAAAGCTTTTCAGTTTTCAGGATCTGTTTCCCCTGATCCCCGGCAAATACAAGCTGAATATTCTTTTGAAAAACACCGTCTCCAGGGAATTCACCTCGATCGAAAAACAGATCACGGTCCCCGAAGATCGCCGCTTCCGGCTGCAAAGCATTTTTCTCGCCAATCGACTGAACGAAACCTCGCCGTATGCCGGTCAGATGAAGCCATTCCTGTTCGGCAGCCGGCAATTGCTGCCGGCCCCCCGCCATGACTTCTCCCGCAAGGATACGCTGGTCGTGTTCACCCAGATCGTCAATCTGCCGCCTGATGTCCGCAAGGGGGGATTCGTCTCTTTCCGGATCTTCAACGAGCGGAGTCTCAAGATCGACCAGGAAAAATCCCGGCCTTTGGCCGAAATCCCCGACCCCGAGGCGATCATCGAATCCCTTCCGTTGCAGGAGCTGCTCCCCAGCAATTACCGCCTGCAGGTCGCGGTGCTGACGGCCGAGAAAAAGGAGCTCATCGTCGATGAACGCGGCTTCTTCATCTCGCCCCTCGAGGGGATCCCCCGCCCCTGGGTGCTTTCCCTACCCCTGGCTGCCAGCGCCAATTCCCAGATCGATCACGATATCGGCATTCAATACTTCAACCGCGGCGACCTGGGGAATGCCGGAAAGTACCTGGAGAAAGCCTTTCAGGACAATCCCGAATCCCTTCTCTTCATCGAGGATCTCTGCAAGCTGCTGAATGGACGCGGGGAGCATGATCGCGTCAAGACCATCACCCAGCCGCTGGTGGCCAATGAAAAATACATCAGCCTGCTCCTCCCGCTGGGAGACGCGCTCCGGCAAAGCGGGGATTTCTCCGGAGCCATCGATCGTTACCACGCCTACATTACCCACTTCGGGCTTGTATACACCCTGCTCAACCATATCGGGGACTGTTACGAGCGCTTGGGAAATCTTTTGGAAGCCCAGGCGGCCTGGAAAAAATCGCTGGAGATGAACGCCTCGCAACCTCAGCTGCGGAAGAAACTCGATGCCATCAAGGGGAATGGAAATGAGAAACCACCAGCGAAATAATCCAGCCCGCATCACCTTCCTTCTGGCCATGGCATTCGCCTTCCTCTTTCCCATCTCGGCCGGAGCCGCCGCGAAGATGAAACCGGAACACAAGGAATTCCTGTCCGTGGTTCGGTATATCATCACCCGGCAGGAGCAGAAAGTATTCAAAAAACTCCCCGAGGAAAACCGCGATGCCTTCATCGAGGAGTTCTGGAGAAAGCGGGACCCCGATCCCTATACCGAGACGAACGAATTCAGGGATGCCTATTTTGCCCGGATCGAAGAAGCCAATCAGTTGTTTCGCGGCGAGGGCAGTCCGGGCTGGCTGGGAGACCGGGGGCGGGTCTACATCCTGCTGGGTCCCCCGGACCGCCGCGATACCTATCCCAGCGGACGCCGGATCCCGGAGCCTCCCCTGGAAGTCTGGTACTACGGATTTTTCCCCATCGTCTTTCTGGATTTCAGCTGGTCCGGCGCCTACAAACTCGAACCCGACAGCGCCTGGCAGGTGGCGAAGTTGAATCAGGCCGCCATGGCTCTCAAACCCCGGATCGATGGGCAGGAGGGTGAACTCCCCTTTCATTTCACCGTCAAGCCTTTGTTTGATGCGGAAAAGAAATCGATTTTGCAAATCATCCTCCCCTACCGGCAGATCCGGCTTCAGCCAGACCCCGACGGCGAGTCGGGACGAGCGGAAATCCTCGTTCACATCGAGGTCCGGTCGCCCTCCGGCGTTTTGGTTCGCGACCTTCACGATACCTTTCCCATCGTTCTGAAAAAGACCGATCTGGATGCACTCCAGAAAAATCACACTCAGGTCATCCGGCTGGACCTTCCGCCCGGAACCTACAAGCTGACGGTCGATCTCGAGAACAAGATCGATGCCAGCCGCAACCGCCAGACTCTCGACTGGGAAATCAAATGATCCCCGTTTTTCCTGAAAATCATGGACAATAAAAGGAGTCTACACATGCCTCACCAACGACCAACGACCCGCCTCTGGGTCTTTTTTTTCGCGTTGTCCGTTCTCACCCTCGGGTTGTTCGGGCAAGCCGGCCGCGGTAAAGGGTTTCTCAGCGGCACCGTCGTCGATGAAACCAACAAGATCATGGTCGGCATCGAAGTCACAGTCGAATTCCCCGGCGCCCTCAAGGACTCGATCAAGACCAACGCCAAGGGGGAATGGAGCTTCATCGGCCTGGGGACCGGCAGCGCCCGCATCATCGCCAGCGCCGACGGCTATATTCCCGCCGTGGCCAATGTCACGGTCCGGCAACTGGAACGGAATCCCCCCATCACCCTGCAGCTCAAGATCGACCTGGAGAAAAAGGCGCGACTCGACGATGAATCCTCACTGGCCATATTGGATAAAGGGAACCAGCTCTACTCCGCAAAACAGTACGACGAGGCGCTCGCCATCTACAACGAGTTCATCACCCAAAATCCCAAGGTCTACCAGATCTATTTCAACATCGGGGACTGTTACCGCGACAAGGGCGATATCGAAGCCGCCATCAAAACCTACGACCTGGGCCGGGAAAAAGCGGCCGAGAACAACGATGTGCCCGTGCAGGCCAAGGCCCTGGCCGCGATCGGCGAGATCCACCTGCGCCAGAACCACATGCCCAAAGCGCAGGAGTATTTCCGCAAATCGCTGGAACTGAATCCCAAGGACGAAGTTCTGGCCTACAACGTGGCGGAGATCTTCTTCGGCAACAACAACACCGACGGCGCCATCGAGTACTACAAGCTGGCCGTGCAGATCAAACCGGCGTGGAGCGCCCCCTATATCAAACTCGGCTATGCCTATCTGAACAAGGACGATTTCGAGTCGGCCATCAAGAATTTCGAGGAGTTTCTCCGTATCGACCCCGAGAACTCCCAGGCGCCCGTGGTCCAGAATATTCTCAATTCATTGCCCAAGACCAAGAAATAATCTCTCTTTCCCTCTCTTTATCGAGAGAATCTCACTCCAAAAAAAAACCCGCCCCCCGATTCCGGGGGGCGGGTCTATTTAACCGTTCGGCTATACTCTACTGATTAGAAGAGGAACTTGAAGCCGAGGCGGGCCGCGATGGCCGGGAAGAAGTTGTATGCCTTCATGAACCGGGCATCCTTTTCGAGGTAGAGGGTATTCCAGTCGAATCCGGCCAGGATCTCGTCGTCGGACAGGTGCGGGGAGTCGCGGTTGATGGTTTCCCAATTCTGGCGAGCGAAACCGGAGTTGGTGAGGTTGGTGATGTTGGCGTTGATCTGCAGTTTGTACTTCTTGCCGATCTTGAGGTTGTACTCGGCGTACATGTCCATCCAGAATTCGAAGGGGGTCCGTTTGCCGGTGTCGAAACGGTTTTCCGGATAGTAGCCCTGCTGGTCGTTGAGGGTGAACTGGGTGGAGATGGGCCGGCCGGAACGGGCATTGGCGGTCAAACCGACGGTGAGGCCCCAGGGGAAGGCATAGGAGCCGTAGGCCTTGAAAGCACTCGGCCGGTCGGTGGGCAGAGGACCGTCGACTAATTCGAGGTGGGCGTCGCGCATGTTGAACCAGTAATCCCAGTAACGGTTGACGTTGGGGTCGTTACGGTTCGGCTCGTCGGAGCTGTTGAGGCCGCCGAAGTTGCCACGCAGGCTCGACCAGGTGTAGTTGAAGCCGGCCAGCCAGTTATCGCTGAACCGTTTCTCGAGAGCCAGGGAGACGCCCCAGTAATCGCGCTTGCCCTTGGGGCAGGCGGGCCAGGAAGGATCCCACAAGCCGCCTTCGGTAGAGGGGAGGGTCAGGCCGTAGCCGGGGTTGCCGATGACATACTGCTCGCCGCCCAGGGCCGCGTTGTAGAAGCCGATGTCCTCGATGACGCGCAGCACGTTCTTGTTGACGATGCGCAGGCTGGCGGAGATGTTCTCCGACAGTTTCTTCTCGACGCCCATGGAGATTTCATACTGGTAGAAGGGTTTGATGTCGGGGTCGGTCGATTCGATGGAGGGGGCACGGTGGTCGATCACCGGGCCGAGCTGGGTGCCGGGATAGTAGTTGTCCTGGCCGATTTTCGTCCAGTCGAGCTGGTCGAGGGTATACCAGTGACTCTTCCACTGGTCGCCGCCGTAGGAACCCTCGGGCATAGCCAGTTTCATCACGTCGTAGAAGAGGCCGTAGGAACCGAACACCTTGAGGCTGGAGTCGCCGTTGACGTCCCAGGTGAAACCGAGGCGGGGCGCCAGCTTGTCGCCGAACCCGAAGTCCAGCGGCACCTTGTCCGCATACAGCGGATCGCTCGAAAACGAAGGGATCTTCTCCTGTTCGGCGCGGATGCCGAGGCTCAGGGTGAAGCGGTTGCCGATCGTCCAGGCATCCTGCAGGTAGAGGGCCAAGCGGTTGGAGTGGGCGTTGTCGACCAGGGCCGGGAAACCGTAGGGCGGTTTGTAGACACGGTAGGTGCCGTAGGTACCGGTGCCGGACTGGGAGTCGCCGTTCGTGTCGATCCAGGAGTATTTGTAGCCCCAGTACATCATGACCACCGGGAACTGGTACCCGCCGTCGATGTCGTCGCGGAGCCGCTCGTACTGGATGCCGAACTTCCAGGAATGGTCGCCGGCGAGCTTGAGGAAGTAGGTGAGATCGGCGGAGAGGGCGGTGCGGGTATAGATCTCCTTTTTCAGTGTGACGCCGTCGTCGAAGGGATAATTCTGCCAGTTGTTGGGCCGGACCAGATCTTCAGGCATGCCGTAGGCGGCGGGCACGGAGCGGAGGAAACGGTAGCGGGGTTCGGTCGCGAAGAGCATCTGGTTGTTGCGGTTTTCGAAGTAGTAGCCGCCGCGGACGTTGACCATCAGGTTGTTGCCGATAGTGTAGTCGATGGAGCCGCTGTAGCTGTAGGCGGGATGGTCGAATCCGAAATCCGCATAGGGGTAGGATGAGGAGCCGGAGCCGTCGCGGGCGGGCTGGGTGCCCCGTTCCGTCCAGGTATTGTTGACGGCGCTCAGGGAGAACCGGAGGTTCTTGGTGAGCTGGGCCGAGATCTTGCCCTGCATGTTCCACTGGTTGGTCTTGCGGTTGACGGTTGAGGTGACGTCGTCGGTGAGGAAGGTGACGGTGCGGTCGGAAGAGAAGAGGCTGGGGAGTAAGGAGCCGTAGAACCAGATCTTGTCCTTGATGATGTAGCCGCCGAAGCCGAAACCGGCATCCAGGCGCGACCACTTGTCCTTGCCGTACATGTCCTGATAGTTGACATACTCGGCGATCTGGTCGTTCTCGGGGTTGAGGCGCAGAGAATCCCGTTCCTTTCCTTCCAGGGCGCTGGAGGTGAGGAAGCCCATCAACTCGCCCGAGAAGGTGTTGCCGCCCGCCCGGGTGACGACGTTGACGACGCCGCCCATGGAGCCGCCGAACTCGGCCATGTAGCCCGAAGCCTTGACCTGGACTTCGTCGACGAATTCATAGGCGAGATTCTGGCTCTGCTGGCCGCCGCGGATGTCGGAGGTATTCAACCCGTCGGTGTAATACATGTTCTCCGCATTGCTGGCGCCGTCGACCGAGAACCCGCCGCCGCCCTGGGTGGACTCGAAATTGACACCCGGGAGCGTGGCGATCAACGAAGTATAGTCGCGGCCGCGGGGAAGCGAGGAAAAGACCTCTTTGGTCAGGGTCATACCCTTGGTCGTGCTCTTGACATCGATCAGGGGCGCCTGTCCGGTGACGGTGACCGTCTCCTCGATGCTGCCGAGGGTCAGGGTCACCTTGACGGCGAGGGTCTGTTCCAGGTTCAGTTGGATATTTTCCCGCTGCACCGATTTGAACCCTTCCAGGGCAAAGGTAACCTTGTAGACGCCCGGGGTCAGGTTGAGAAGACGGTAGGTACCGCTCTCATCGGTGATCGACGAGGCCTTGCCGACGAGCTTGGGAGAGGTCGCTTCCACGGTAACGCCGGGAAGGGGATTCCCCTCGCTGTCGGTGACGGTCCCGATGATCTTGGCATTGGTCTGCTGGCCGACCGCGAACGATCCCAGCAGCAGTACGATCAATGCCGCAAAAACGCATCTTTTGATAGAAACCATACATTTACCTCCTGCTATGTAATTTGATATACATGCCGTTTTGAGCATCCTAATCAATTCTCCCGAAAAAAGAACAAGCATAAAATCTGCCAAAATAAAACCGAATTGTTCTTTCTCGGTCGGGTCCGGCTGAGCCTCTCCTGAAACGATTGGCGGACCCGGCCTCAGCACGAAGGAAAAATAATGGAGTAAAACTTCAATAATTTGAATTAATGGTTCGGATTTTTGAATCGGGTCTATTTATTTGGCCGGAGGTTTCTGATTGCGCTGGATCATCTCGGTCAGGTCCTTTATCCGTGCCCCTTCGGGGATGGGAAACTCGAACTCGGCGTCTTCCAGGGGCAGATTCAGTTGCAGGTTCTGGTATTCGGTGGTGCTCTCCATGGTCACCCGGTCGGCCTGGGTCCAGCTCTGCGTCTGCAGGTTGATCCAGATCCCGTCGATCTCCCGGTATTTCTGCATTTCGGTGCGACTGACCAGCTTTCCATGCAGGTCAACCGATTCCATCCGGTAGAGGAGCCCGCTCGCTTCGTCCACCCAGATGCGGATCTTGGAGACGAACTGATCTGCTCCTTTGGGAACGCCCTCGTATATGGCCAGTTTCTTCCAGCCGATATACCCGTAGCCGGCGGCGGTCAGGTTCCCGATCCGGTCGAGGCTCTCCTTCTGCTCTTCCAGCGGATTGCCGTACTCCTTGGGAAACTGATCGGGTGCATACATGTATACGGTGTTTTCCGCCTTCAGGTAGAAGAAGGCCTTGCGGCCGTTGGACACCAGGATGAAATCGAAGGGAGGGGGCATGCGCATGCGCAACTTGATCCCCTTGCTGAGGAAATCGCCCTTCATATAGGAAAAATTGTCTCCCCTCTTGATCTGAAGGACGATCCGGGCTTTCATGGTGACGATCTTTTTCAGATTGTCGAAATACCGGGCCAACAACTTCTGCGGTGTTGCCGCGGTGATCGGCGCGAACAGGGAAACCGAAATTAAAAAGAAGAGGAGCCGTTTGCGCATGCTATATCTCCACGCGGACGATCTTCCAGTCCGGTCGTCTGCGGATGAATATCGTACCCAAAAACCGGTTGATCGTCTCTCCCCGGCGAAGAAACCGGACTGCAGCCGCTACCCGGTAGAAACCGGTATCCTCGCGGAATACGGTCATCTCATCGACCTGGAGTTGCACATCGGCATCGAAGAACTCGGCCCGCCAATCAGGAAAGAGGTGACGGTCGGGGTTGGACGGACTCAGGTCGAGCCGGGCCAGGAAACCGGCGTAATCGCCCCGGTTTTCAGCCTGCTGCCAGTGGCGTACGAACCCTTTCACCTGCTCCCGCTCCAGCCAGCGCCAGCCGAAATAACCCGATACGGCAACAACTCCAGAGAGGATCACCACCCGGCCGACAGGGCTCCGCCAAAGCAATTTTCCCCACTTGTAAAGGTACGAATTCCGGTAAAGGTAGCGGTTCAGCTTCGCCATGGGGCCCATTTCACTTTTTTTCCGTTTCACCGGTCTTCTCCTGTCAATCGAGTGTCAGGTGCATACCGCCGAGAACATGGACCCGGCCTTCGCGAACGTATGCCTGTATCCGCAGGGGGAACCCCCAAATGGTGATATCGGCATGGGCTCCGTAGAGAAACGCGGCGCCCCCACCCCGGCAGATCTGTCCGAACACCCCCGGGCGGACGATGGAAAAAACGATGGGGAAATCGATGCGGGCCATCCCCAAGCGCAGATCTTCGCTGTTAAAATACTCGGGTTGCAGAAGAAATCCGCGGCCATCGCCCGACAAAAAGAATTCCCCGGGCCGGCCCAGTCCCGGGCGACGCCCCCAAAGGCCGGCGATCCGCAACCGAACCCCCCCCCAGACTCTGAACACCGCCATCTGGACCAGTATCCGCTCCCGCTCGCGTTTCCACCCTGGTCGATACTCGGCAGCCGCCTCGATCCCATATCGATCCAGAGGACCTCGGTTCTGGTAGCGCAGGCCGACCCCCGGTTCCAAAAAAACCGACCCGTTTTTCGATTCGGGTTGAAATTCCCAGCCGGCATCCAGAAACGGCGTAAAAAAGAGGCCGTTGAGCAACCGCCAATCATATTCCGATCGCAACCGGCATTCTCCGTAGTGGATGCGGGTACGCCGGGGATGATCGTAGGCGGCGCGGAACGTCCAGTGAAAACCGCTTTCACCCGCATACCGACGAAAATCAAATCCCTGCCATTCACTCCAGGCAAATGTCCGCTCGCCGCCGACGACCAGCATAACGGCCGGAGACCGGAACCTCAGACCCCCGCCCTTCCCGGAAAAAGTGAATCGGCTGAACAACTCGAATCCGAGAGTGGATTCATAGTGCATCTTCAGGTCGGCGCTGTGGATGCGGCGCCGCTCGGGTTTGAGCAGCAAAACCACTCCCCCGTCTTCTTCCCTTGCTTCCGCGTGTACGGTAAGGAACACCTGGGAATAGAGAATGGTTTCCAGGGCCAGTTTGACATTCTGGCTGCGGAAAGGGCGATGCAGTACGGTCGCGAAAAATCGCTCGACCAGTCGCAGGTTGATCTCGGGCGGATCGACCTCGATCCGTAGTACGATCCCCTCCTCGATCCGGAGCCGGACCTCACCGGACTCGTTGATCTTCAGGCTGCCGACCCGAAGGTGGGTATATCCATCAGCCGCCGCTCTCTCCCGGAATGCTTCGGCACTTTTCGCCAAGCGGATCCGATTGTATTCGCCTCCGGGGAACAACTGAAAAAAGTCGTCTAGAAAGGATTTTGCATAAACGGTCGAACCCTCGATATGGATCGAGCGGATGAGGGGGTACTCGACGACCTCCACACGACGTCGCAGGCCGTCATCGCTCACCACGACCGAGCGGAACCAGCCGCTGGCTTCCAACCCCAGGCGCAATTGTTCAGTTGATTCAGCCGTGCCGACCGCGTTGAACTCGCCCGGTTGATGCCGGTGGAAACCGATCCACTCGATTTCGATCGGAGTGGTGAGGAGGAAGGAAGGGAGGAGCAAGAGCACGAAAGGGAGGAGAAACGGGATTCTCCTCCCCTTCGTCATGTCGATTAATAAACCGGGTTCAGTGCCCTTGCGGCCTGCTGATCGAGCAGAGATACACGGCCGCCTCTTTCGTTGGTTCGTTTGGCTGCCTGCATGGAGTCGAGGGCGACCCAGATGGCGAAGGCAAAGCCCAGCAACCATCCCAGCCACCATCCCCATCCGAGCAGGGTCGAGAAGAGGAGAATGCCGGCCACGACAAAGATGCCGATGTAGATCAACAGATAGATCAACCCTTTGGACGATTCACCGGCATAGATATGACCGAGACCGGGAAGGATCAGGGAGAGGATCAGGGCGATAAACGGATCCTTGTACCCCGAATCACCGGCCCGCAACACCTTGGCGTCGAGCAGAACCGGCTGAGCCAGCAAAAAGAAACCAACCAGTAAAAAAAGAATTTTGATTTCGAGTTTCATCGCGCCTCCTTGCTTCCGTTTTTATCAAAAGATAAAAGAAAAGTCAAGTTTGCCTTTGGGTATACCCGAAACTTTTGGAAAATCCAAATTTGACATTTTCATTGTTTTTCCCGATAATAAGCCTTCATGTATTCAGCAATAGGCTTTCTGATCTGCTGTTTCTTCATCAGCTTTTTTTTATGCATACCCATCGGACCGGTCAATCTGGAAGTGTTCCAGTACGCCATCAAGAAACAATATCACCATGCGTTGATTACCGCGTTCGGTGCCGCCGTGGGCGACGCCATCTGGGCTCTCTGCGCCTTCTTCGGCCTTTCCCCGTTCCTGACCCAGAATCATAACAACCTGCACCTGAATGCCGTGTTTCTGCTGGTCACCGCGATCATCATCCTGGTCCTTGGGTTGATCGCCCTGAAGGATGCCCGGCTGTACGATAAAATCGAACGCAGAGAAGAGGCGATCGCCGCCAAGATCACGCGAAAAAGATGGTCGCTCCTGAAAGGTCTGATCATGGTCATGGTCAATCCGCTGGGGATCGGCTCCTGGGTGATCTCCCTGTCATTTCTGCGCAGCCTCAAATTCTATATCCCCCTGACCCTGACCTGGGAGATCCTCTACTTCGGATCGGTCGCCCTCGGTGCCTTCACCTATTTCACCGTTCTGGTGTTCATCACCTACAAAAGCAAACATTTCTTCAACCCGCAGCGGACCGCCAGGATCATCAAATGGCTGGGAATCATCCTGATCCTGTTCGCAGTTTTCTTCCTATACAAGGCGCTGATCGCTTTCCTTCACTGATGAGCCGCTCATGCCCCTGAAGTCGGCGCGGGCGCTGGTCCTATTCAGTGACCTGATCCAGGAACAAGACAAACGGGTCATTCTCCTGACCTCTTCGGGAACGATTCTGAAAGCCATCGCTCCCGGGGCCGCCCGCAACCGCAACCGTTTCGGTTCCGTCTTGGAGTTGTTCAGCGAAGGCGAGTTTCACTACTATTGGAAAGAAGAGAAGGAATTGGTAACCCTCTCGCGCGGTGAATTGAAGAAAAGCCATTTTCACCTGATCGCCAACAGCAGTGCCATCTTCTATCTTCACTTGATGGCTGAAATCATCCAGTGGTTCCTTCCCGAACACCACTACGACGAACGCCTCTATAAAATGACCCTGGCGGTCCTGGCAGCGGCGGAAAGCGGTACCGCCTGGACCGACCTGCTCCCCTATTTCTTATGCTGGGTATTACGAATCGAGGGCCTGCTGTTTCAGGCCGGAACCTGCACCAATTGCCTGGAATCATTGTCTGACCGGGCCTGGGTACGCCGCGATTTCCGGGGGTTGCTGTGCGTGAAATGCCATCAGAATGAGCCGGATCAGCTACACCATGACCAGCTCCAATACATCACCTGGACGCGAAGCCACCCCCCAAAAGGTGTTTTCTCCTGGCCGGCTGCCGACCTGCGGGACCGGTTGACCCGTCTGCTGATCCGAAAAATCGAAACCCACGGGGAGCGATCTCTGAAATGCTCCCTGTATCTACCCGAATTCCATTGATAAACAGATTCAATAAACCGCTATGGAACGAGTGAATTGCACCGTCCGGCGGGATTTCTTGATGAGCAGGTTCACCTCTTTCTCATAGGTCACCGAAATCGTGACGGCGTTCGCCCCCTTGGTCACCCCGATGCTCACTACGGTCAGTTTTTTATCCAGTAGGATGGTCTCGATCTCCGCTTTGATCCCGGCTACTTCCATACTCTGGTAAATGACCCCCACCCGGTTGACGATCGTCCCCTCAACCGCCGTTTTCTGCATATATGCAGCGGCGATCTGAAAGACAATATACCCGATCAGGATCATGAATACGAAACTTACCAGACTCGAAAATTTGAATTCTCCACGACTTTGGGTCATACCATACTCCTTGTCGTCATATCCAGGCTCATTTGGTCAATGCTTCCCGGACGCAGACACCGATATCGGTGGGGTTTTCCACCACCCGGACGCCATGCTCCCGCAGGGCATCCATCTTTTCGGCGGCGGTCCCCTTGCCTCCGGAAATGATCGCTCCGGCGTGACCCATCCGTTTTCCCGCCGGCGCCGTCTGCCCGGCAATGAAGGAAACGACCGGCTTGTTCATCCGTTCCTTGATGAATCGCGCCGCTTCCTCCTCCTGCGTGCCGCCGATCTCCCCGATCATGACTACCGCCTCGGTGCGCGGATCGGCCTGAAACAGATCCAGGATTTCAATGAAGCCGGTCCCGATGATCGGGTCACCGCCGATACCCACGCAGGTCGATTCGCCCAATCCGAGATCGCTGACCTGTTGGACGGCCATATATGTCAGGGTTCCCGAACGTGACACCACTCCGACGACTCCGGGCCGGTGAATCCGGGAAGGCATGATTCCCACCTTGGCTTCGCCGGGGGTGATCACCCCGGGGCAGTTGGGCCCGATCAATCGGCTGTCGGTCGTTCTCAGGTAATTTTTCACTCTCATCATGTCGAGTATGGGGATCCCTTCGCTGATGCAGACGATCAGTTTGATCCCGGCCAGGGCTGCTTCCACGATGGCGTCGGCGGCATGGGCGGCCGGAACGAAAATCACCGACACATCGGCCCCCTCCTTTTGCACCGCTTCTTCCACGGTATTGAACACCTGGCGGTCCAGGTGGATCTGGCCTCCTTTCCCAGGCGTGACACCGGCCACCACCCGGGTGCCGTACTCGATCATCTGCTGGGCATGGAATGTCCCTTCGCGTCCGGTGAATCCCTGGACAACGACCCGGGAATCCTTGTTGATCAGGATCGACATGAGAGCCCTCCTTTTCCGGCCAGGTCGACCGCCTGTTTGACGGCAACGGACAGGTCGGTTTCGGTGATCAGGGGTATTCCCGATTCCTGCAAAATCCGTTTTCCCTCCTCTTCGTTCGTGCCCACCAGGCGGACAATCAATGGCACTTTCAGTTCCATTCCCTGAATGGCATTGACCACGCCGTTGGCGACGAGGTCGGTGCGGACGATACCGCCAAAAATATTTACCAGGACCGACTGGACCTTTTCATCTGCGAGAAGGATGCGGAACGCCTCCTTGACCCGCTCCACCGACGTGCCACCGCCGACATCGAGAAAGTTGGCCGGCTCCCCGCCGTGGTACTTGATCATGTCCATGGTAGCCATGGCCAGGCCAGCGCCGTTGACCATACAGCCGATATTGCCATCGAGCTTGATGTAGTTCAGACCGAAACGGGATGCCTGCACTTCCAGCGGTTCCTCCTCCAGGATATCCCGCAATCTGCCGATATCGGGATGACGGGGGAGGGCATTTTCGTCGAAGGTCACCTTGCCGTCGAGCGCCAACACACGGTCATCGGCGGTGACGATCAGGGGGTTGATCTCCGCGAGCGACGCATCCCGTTCCATGAAAAACTTGAACAGGGCTGCCAGGAGCGTGGAAAAATGATTCCGCTGGACATCGTTTAAATCGAGTTTGAAGGCGACATTGCGGATATGGGCGGAGGTGAGGCCGATCACCGGATGGACATGCTGTTTGATGATCTTTTCGGGGTGTTCCTGTGCCAATTCCTCGATCTCCATGCCGCCCTGGGCCGAGGCGATGATCACCGGGCATTCCCGCTCCCGATCGATAATCACCGCCAGGTAGAGCTCACGAACGATATGCAGACCCTGTTCGACCAGGACCCTGCGAACCAACCGCCCTTCGGAACCGGTCTGTCTGGAGATCAATCTCATGCCAATGATCTCTCCGGCCGCCCGCAGCGCTTCTTCCCGGTTTGCTACCAGGCGGATGCCACCGGCCTTGCCTCGGCCTCCGGCATGAACCTGGGCTTTGACGACACAGGGATATCCCAGGCGGTCGGCGATCTCTACCGCTTTCTCCTTGGTTTCGGCGACCTGGCCTTCCGGAACCGCCACTCCATAGCTGCGGAACAATTCCTTGGCTTGATATTCATGAATCTTCATCCGGGGTTCCCTGTCTTTTCGTATTTTTTCCGCCCCTCTTCATAGGCATCCCCGCCGTACATGTCATTGATCACCTGGGCGGGAAAATCGACCACCTCCAACCGATAAATCGCCTCCGGGCCCAATTCCGGATAAGCAATCGCATCGGCTTTCTTGATGCTTCGGGAGACCAGGGCAGCCGCTCCTCCGGTAACGGCCAGGTAGACCGCCTTGAAGTTCCGGAGCGACTGTTTCACTTCCGCATTGCGCGATCCCTTGCCGATCGTCCCCTTCAACCCCAATTCGTGAAGCTTGGGAGCGAATGCGTCCATCCGGTAGCTGGTCGTCGGCCCGGCCGAGCCGATCGGTTTCCCCGGACGCGCGGGCGTGGGTCCGACATAGAAGATCAATTGTCCGCGGACATCGAAGGGCAAGGGTTTCCCTGCGTCAATCAGGTCCTGCAGTTTTCGATGGGCGGCATCCCGGCCCGTATAAATGGTTCCGGAAATCAACACATTGTCACCGGCTTTCAACCCGGCGATAGCCTCATCCGAAATTGGTGTAGACAAACGGATCACTTCTGCCACGGCATTCCCTCCTATAGTTCTTTTTGATATACCCGGTAATTGTCGAATTCATCCATGACCTTGATGAACACGAACGCTTTTTTCTCGACATCGGGAAAGGTCACCAGAAAAGACTCGGTCTTCGAATCGGCGATCTGGTCTTCGGGAAAAACAGGAAGCCACTCCTTCCCGTCATAGGAATAGAGCACCCGGCTCACCGCCGAGGTTTCGTCGGCCACCAGAAACCGGGTCGAAGTCCCGTTTTGCGCCCAATCGCGGATCACCGGAGCAGTGGAATCGATCAGGAATGGCGAGGAAATGAGGGAAGATTTCTTGGCCAATGTCGGCGAATTGTCGAGTACATCGTCGGCTTCCACCTTCAAGAGATACTTCCCATCCTCGTAATTCTCCATCTCCAGGATGAATTCGCGCTCCTGAAGGTTTTTCTGGATCTGCAGCCAGCCCTTGTCGCTCACCTTCTTCAGATAGAGGTGAAACAGCAGGTTGTCCTGATTGGGATCGTTTACTTCCCAGCGGAAGCGGAGGTTTTTATCCATCAGTTTTTCCGATTCGCCTCCGCTTTTCCCCTCTTCGCTCTTGATCTTCATGGTGGCGATTTCCTTGATCAGGGGGGCGCGGTTCGATTCCATGTAGTATATGCGGAACGAATTCAATATGGGCGTGACATTGGGGCTCTGGGAATTCAAGGCGGCCTTGACCTGGAGGAACCGGTAACCGCTGGTGTTGAGGTCCGATTTGTCGGGATCGTTGAAGGGAGCCGACCAGGTGGTCCAGGAAGAATCGGCGTTCTCGGAATTGCCATAACGCACCGAAAACTGCACCGTGGTCTGGGCGGGAAGGTCAGCGTTCCAGGTGATTTTTCCGAATCGGGATTGGAGCCGGTTATCGATCACTTCGGAAAAATAGGTGCCGGTGCTGTTCAGACCGCTTTCGACATTGACCAGGGAAGCGGTGTTATTGGAAACGGCGACGAAACCGTTTGCCGATCCGACGATCTTGTAGACCTGGGCCGATTCGCTCTCCATGAACAACGAATAGTCCCCATTCGACTCGATCCGATAGATCCGGCCGGAATTGCCGGTGCCCATGACGACCGCGTTCATCGTCTTGTCGTAGTGGAGTGTGTAAATGAACTCTTCTTCCGAACTCCAGAGTTGATCCGTGTTGCCGTCGTTGCGAAGGCAGTATAGGATGCTCTTTTCCTTGATCTCGGTCTTCTCCTCGTCCCGGCTCTTGCGGAACACTCCGCCCAGTTCGAACTCCTTGGCTACCCGCTGGGCGGCGATGTTCTTCAGGACGGCGAAATACACATTGCCATCGCGATCCTCGCAGATACTGCGGACCTCGTCCAGAGGGGAATCATACAAGACCTTGATCTTCCGGTTCTTGATCTGGTAGAGGACGCCGCGGTCGCCACTGCCGGCAAAGATGGAACCATCCAAGGCGATGGCGAGCGACATGATGTGGGCGTCCTCGGGGTTGAACAGCGTTTCCACCTGCCCGTCGGGGGTGATGCTGAATACCCCGGCCGGGTTGCCGACGGCGCAGATGATATTGCCCGCCCCTTCGGCTTTCATATCCCATATGAATCGTCCCTCCGGATCGAATACATCGGTGACCTTCTTGTCCTTGGCCGAGATGCGGATCACCTTGCCGTTGGGGGAGGTGGCGGCGACGACATCCCCGCTTGCCTCCACCAGAAGTGCGTAGACATCGATCTGGTCACCCCGGTAGATCTGTTCCGCCTCACCGCCGGCGGCTGGAATCCGGTATATGGCGGCATTGTGGCCGGTTCCGACCACGATGTCTCCGGTCGCCCCGACCCCCAGGGAAAAATAGTACTCCTCGGCAGGGCCGGCCACCGGCTTGAACTTGGGACCAAGCGTCAGCAACCCCTTCCTGCCGACCGAAATATTCTGAAAGCTCCCTTTTTGAAAATCGTTGAATTTGGTCTTTTCGATCACCTTCACCTTAACTGCGGCAAGCGGATTGACCAATAAAAGCAGCGACAGAGCCATGCCTCCCAAGATGTACTTAGTTTTCATTCTTCCTCTCTTTGATCTTCAGTTGATAGACTTTTTTCCCGGTCATCTCTCCGGGAACCTCCATCTGGTATTCGGCCAGGGTGGAAGCCGCCACATTTCCATGTTCCCGGGAAGTCGTATTGAAACTCATGACATTGCGAAGGCTGAAGGGGAGGTGGGGAAACTCGAACCCCCTCATGAAAAAACCCTCGACTGGAATATAGAGTTTGAAATAGAGACGGTTGTTCTTGCGGATGTTGTTGATGGCCCGGATGAGCAGGGAAACCTTGTCGGGAAAATACTCGCTCTTCACCACCTTGCTGTCGAAATCGGCGAGCGAGCGAGCGTCGCCCGCCAACAGGTAGAAAATAGAATCTGGGTTCAGATTCGGGGCTTTGAGGGTGATCGAATCGGTGAAGGTCTGTCCGGTCTCGTCACGGAAAAGCAGGTCAGCCTTCATCAATTCACCGGCATGGAAGGAATTCTTCTCGAGCAGGACATTCTCGAGAATGATCCGCTTGACCTTCTCGACGGCATTGATCTCGAAGTCCATCTTCTGAATCTTGATCTTTTTTTCCATGTTGTTCATCAGGTAAAAATTGACCGCCAGCACCAGGTTGGAAAAATCGTCACAGGCGGTCGTTCCCGTGAACAGGTTGGCGATCTGGACATTTTCCTCGTTCTCGATGAAGATCTTGCCATCGACCTCGATCGACTGGAAGCCGTAGTCCTGGAACTCGGAGGAAAACACGCTCATCAGCGTCACATAGATCAGGCTGGGCGTGAGCAGGGAATGGCTGACCATTTCGTTTTTGAAGACACGGTTGCGGTTTTTGATGAAGATCCGGGTGGGGATCATGTAGGGGGTTTTCCCCAATTCGCCCTGAACCGCCGAAAACCGATCCTGCCGGACTAGGCCGATCATCCGCTTGGTGGAAACCAGGCGGAACGGGTTGTCGTAGGTGGGCACGACCGAAATCACCTCGGCTTTGTGGAGGGGGAAATCGACGGTCCCCAGGTTGAAAAAGGGATGGCCGAAGATGTAGATATTCTTGTCATCGATATGGGTGACAGTGCCCGAGGAGGAGTATTCGAAATCACCACGGACAAGGGGAATCGAGACGGCGTCCGCGGGCGAGACGCCGGTCATTTTTTCGGCGGTGATCTCCTCCTTCAGATTGGGTTTGATCTTGAGATCCTGCATCGGCGTTAAAACCGGCAGAAACCGTTTGAGCAGGTCATTCTGCAGCCCCCTCCCGGTCGATAGCAACTGAATGGGGGAGATCTGGGACGAAGCGGTTCCGGTCATCCGCCGGGTCATCTCCTGTTGCAGCAGTTCAGCGATCCGCTGAACGCTCTCCCGACTGAAATCGACACGGATGTTCGAGATATCGACGGTGAACGCCGGCTGATTGTAATCGACCGTTTTTAAAATATCTTCGATGGGTGTGACGCCGGCGATCGGTTTCCGGGAAAACGGAAATCCGTAGGAGACCGAACCGATCAAACGTCCGTTGATATAGGCGGGGCTGCCGCTCATCCCGGCGACGACACCGCCATCCTTGAGCTCCGGGGAAAACAACTCGACCAGGATCAGGTTTTTCGCCGGGACGAAATTCTCCATGATCCCCAACACCTTGAACTTGAAATTCTCGATGGTGGTTCCCTTGAAAATCGTCTTTCCTTCTCCATCCATCCCCGCTTTCACTTCGGACAATTTCATGATCTCTATGGGGTGAACCATGAATGGCACCATGAATACAAGCAACAAGAGGATTTTCGTTTTCATTGATTCTCCGTATCGGTCATTGGCATGGCTGCGGAACTTGGCCGGATCGCTCATCATTCCTGTGCAGTTGAACACTCATTCTGTATGATAATCGAAACATGGTGAAAAATCAAGTTGAGCAAGGACTAATCCGCTTGGCGTCGCCGGGGGTTCCCCACGATTTCGTTGCTCTTCAGGTTGACCGTCAACTCGTCACGGACCGTCGACATTCCCTTGATGGCAATGCGGGCGCTCCGGTTCAGGTGCAACAGCGATTCGTCCCAATTCCAGTCGACCTCCTCGGCACCGCCTTCGGCGTCCCGACTCTGAAAACGAGCCTTTCCCCGGCCCTGAATGGACTCCAGGGATCGTTCCGCCCGAAACAACAGGATCACCTCCTGGGCGGACAATGACTCCTCACCGCTATGTAAAACCCCGTTCCTGGCGAGAAGGCGATTCTGTTGCGATAAAAAAAACAGCTCTTCGCCCTGCAATTGGTACTTTTTCCCCTCCGCCGTCGATCCCCTCAAAGTCGCGTTGCCCCGGGCCCGCAGGTCGAAGGCTTCGCCCTTGGCGGTCCATTCCAGGTTCAGGCACTGCAGCTCGGTATCATCCTGAAACAGGCGGACATCCCCGGAAAACCGGACCCGGTTCTGGCGTTCGTCCATCACCATTTCGCGGGCGATGATGAACACCGGGCGCTGGCGGAACAGGGATTGACCCCCGGCCGGCGGCTGGATGGTCGCCTGAATCCCGCTGTCGGTGGCGAGGGTCCGGGCTTTGGTATCGATCCGGAAGAGGTTCGCCACGAAACGGTCTTTGCCCCGTTCGAGCTCGCACCGATCACCCTTCAGAATGAATTCATTCTTTCCCCCGTTATAGGAGGCCGTCTCGGAGTTTACGGTCTGATTCCTCCAGGCCAATTCACAGCCGATCTCCCCCTGGATCGACTCGACCTCGCCGGAATCGTCCAGAGCGAGCAGTGTTTTCTGCGCCGAAAAGCGGAAAGAGTCGCGCCACCGGGCTTCGACCAGGCAATCGCGGCCGTCGATGGAGCGAAGCCGGCCGTTTTCCGCTTCATAATCGAGCTGCATGGATCCGGCCCTGACCATGGTCTTGCGCCCCTTTTTCAGCAGATCCAGCACCGCTTTTTCTGCCCCCCCCTTCACCACTGAATAGTCCATCCGGCCGGTTTCATCATAGAAGCTCTCCAGGGAAAAGCAGATCAACGCCATCGTTTCCCCGGGCCGCCCGTAGCGGGAAAAATCGCGATTTAAAAAAACATCGTCGATCGCCAATGAGTATTTGATGGCGGAGAAATCAGAGGCGAAATCCAAATACAACCGGTCACACTTGAGTTGGGAATCAGGGCTCCGGAAATACTGGACTTCCTCCAGGTTCAATTTCAATGATTCATGCGAGAGGAAACAGCGGGCTTCCCGATGGGAATATTCTTCCCCGCCGGCTGCGAACGACCCCTCATTGGCCCGGAAACGCATATCCTTCTCACGAAAATAGAACTCAAGACCACCGATCGCTTTTCCCTTCATGGTTTCAAAGCTGTACTCGGCCGGACGATCGGTGCTGACCACCATCATGTTGCGCAGGTGAAAATACTCGCTGCGCAGGTCCAGCCGGGCAGAGGTCACGCGGGCCTGATCCTGGAGGGAAAAATCGTTGTAATCGGGAGTCGTGATTCCTGAATCGGCTGATATGGCCATATCTTCGGTCATATACCCTTTCTTGTACACATTGCCGCGGATCTGGTCGAAGTGGATCCGGCCATCCTTGCCACGCCGGCTCTCCTTAGCCCAAACTTCAAGTTTTTTCCGATTTTCCTTGCTGTCCCACAAGGTGTAGTGGACGTCGATCGAATCGAGACGGGGCCCTGAGGATACCGGCCGCGGGGCCCGGCTTCCCCTGATCACGGCGATGATCAGGATGGTCAAAGCCGCCGCCAAACCCAGCGAGAAGACGATCAACAGGCACTTTCGCAAACGCATTGGTACAATTATACCACAGCGAAGGAAGCGGCAGATGGCATCCTCCCCCAGGTCTGCGAAAAAAATGGATGCCGGTTTCACCGAGGGGGGAGATTTTGGAAAAACCAAAAATTGACAGAAAGGACGAATGTTTTTATAATTCCCCAAAATGCCGCGGATCATCCGAGTTATCCTTGCCAGCCTGCTCACCCTGGCGGCGACCGCCAGCCTGCTGCTTCTGCTAGGGAAAGCGCTTCTTGGAGACCAGTTGGTGATCCGGGGATTGCGCACCCAGTCCAGCGTCAACCCCTCCCTGATCCTATTGATCTCGGTTCTAGTGCTCATCTATCTGTTCCCCGGTATCTGGCGGAAAGCGCGCCTCAATCTGCTGGCCATACTCGGTTTCGTCCTCCTCTTTTTCACCCTGTTCCAGTACGACCGCTACCCATTGTCGATCGAGGGGGACGGGGTCGGCTATTTCGCCTATCTCCATTCCCTTTATTTCGACAAGGATCTCAATTTCTTCGATGAATACCGAGTGTTGCATGCAGAGAAGTATGGCGTTCACGGGTATATCAACGACCGGGGCATGCTGATGCTCGAACCGGTTCCCCAAACCGGGTACCAGCCCAATGCCTTTTCCATCGGCCCCTCGCTGCTATGGTACCCGTTCTACGGAATCGCCGACCGGTTGCAAAGGCACAGCCATACCCGACGAACCGGATATGAACCGCTATACCTCAATGTCATTCGCTTCGGCCATATACTCCTGGGGCTACTGGGGACGATTTTCCTTTATCGGGTGCTCATCTGCCTGTTCCCCCCCTCGGTCTCATTCCTGTCGCTGGTTCTGGTGATCCTCCTCTCTCCCTTCTACTATTACCAGGAAAACATGGTGTTCTACTCACACATCTGTTCCTATTTCACGATGGCGTTGTTCATCTTCGTCTTCTTCCGGGTCCGCGACCGCGCCAATTTTTTGCTCTGGGGTCTGCTCGGGCTGGTGACCGGGTTGGTGGCCCTGATGCGCTGGCAAAATACCGTCATCGTCGCCTTGCCGATCATCTACACGGCCTATGGGGTCTTGAAGAACCAGTGGATCGAACGCCGGATTCTGGTTCGCGAAACGGTCAAAACAACGGTATTCCTCCTCTTTTTCCTGATCGGTTGCCTTCCGCAGCTGATCGTGTTCAAGGAAATCTACGGCCGATTTCTGATCATCCCCCAGGGGAGCTCCTTCATCTCCTTTTTCCCCTCCTACCTCTGGCAAACTCTGCTATCCCCCTTTCATGGACTTTTCTACTGGCATCCTCTGCTGGCGGTCGGCCTGATCGGCATGTTCATCCGGCCGCGATCGGATATCCGGGTGAACGGACAGCGCCCGTTTTTCACCCTTGCCGCCATTGGCTTTTCGTTGCAGACACTGGTCAACGGATCCATCCAACAATTCTGGGCGGGAGCGGCTTTCGGGGCCCGACGCTTTGTCGACACGCTCGGGTTCCTGGCCTTCGGTTTCGCCAACATCATCGACCGGATCCGCAAATCGACCCTGATCTCATGGATTTTCCTGGGAATCTGCCTGCTTTTTTCCCTCTTCAACATCATGTTGGAGTTGGCCTTCACCTGGAACCTGATCCCGGCTATGAGTCCGGTCCGGTTCAGCGCACTGCTGGAGAAAGCGTGGGTCTCCCTCCGGTCACTGGCGGCCAGCGAACCGCGGACGCTGGTGTTCCATCTGGTCCTGCTCAGTTTCATCTGCCTGCTCTACCGGTTTCTCCTCCGCCGGGAGAGGAACGAAACGGCCGGCTGATTCAGGGCATCCGTCTGAACAGGAGCGGTTTCAAGTATTCCCTGGGGATTCCCCACAAGGTATCACGCCAGAGGCGGTCGCATCCGGCGCAGGCACGAAAATCGGCATATCGCCCCGCCGCCAATCCCCGACGCAATGTACGGATGGGTTCGTCGTTCCAGATTTCCAGCAACCGGTTTCGACGGATATCGCCCAGCCGATACTCAGCAAAAAAATCCTGCGGGCACGGTGAAACCTGCCCGTTCCAGAGAACGATCAGCGCATTCCAGGGGAAGGTGCAGGGAGTGAAGGTTTTTTTACGCTGCGATTTCGTCAGGTATCCGGCCCAGTTGTGCGGATTCTTGACGATCAGCCGGTCGGGTCTGAGCCTGGGGAAAAACGTTTGGAATTCCTCCAGCTTCTTCGGGTTCACCTGGCCCGGAGAGAGCCGGATCACCTCCACCGCCACGAGGGGTTTCTTCCGTTTCATTTTTTCCCGAATGTCCAGCAGGGTGCGGATGTTTTCCACGACCTGTTGGAAATCGCCGCCCACACGGATCTTTTCGTAATCTGCGGCGGTGAATCCGTCGAAGGAGAACGAGAGGTAGTCCAGACCGGCCTCCACCACTCCCCTAGCGGTTTCGGCATTCAGCAGCATACCGTTGGTGTGCAATTTCGTCCTAATCCCCGACCGGACCGTGTATTCCACAAACTCGAGCAAACGGGGATGGAGGAGCGATTCACCGCGGTGGTGAAGCGAGGCCTCGAAGACGTACTCCCGCGCCTCGTCGATCAGCGGAAAAAAGACCTCCCCGGCCATATCCCCGCACTGTTCGGCGGGAAGATCCTTGTTGGGGCACATGAGACAGCGGAGATTGCAGCGGGAGGTGAGCTCCACCCACATCCGCAACGGGGGCGGAAGTGCGAGGTCTCGCCGACGATATCCCCGGTACAGGGAAACCAAACGGCGGAAATAGAAGAATCGTCCCCGATGCATGACAAGATCCGGACGGTGGGATCAGTAGTTTTCCAGGAAAACCTCGAACTCGCCGCGGGGGTGATCACAGACCGGGCAGCGATCGGGAGCTCCATCGGTTTCCACGACATACCCGCACTTGCGGCATTTCCAGGCGGTCTTCTGGCCCTTTTTGAATACCTTATCCCGGCGGATGTTTTCCAGGAGCTTCCGGTAGCGGGCCTCATGTCGCTTTTCCACCACAGCCACCAGCCGGAAGGTCCGTGCCACCTCCGGAAATCCCTCCTCATCGGCAACTTTGGCGAATTCGGGATAGAGAGTCGACCACTCCTCGTGTTCACCGCCGGCCGCGTATTCCAGGTTCTTTTCGGTCTTATCCCAGGCCACCGGGTAGCAAGCCTTGATATCGACCATTTCCCCGTCAATAGCGGTCACCAGGTGTTGGTAGAAAAGACGAGCATGAATCCGCTCGTTGTCCGCTGTATCCAGAAAAATATCCTCCATCTGCATGTACCCTTCCTCAGCCGCGGTTTTGGCATAGAACATATATCTCATCTTCGCCTGTGATTCGCCGGCGAAAGCCTTCAACAGGTTTTCCGCAGTCCTGCTTCCACGCAATGTCATGTCGCCTCCTTGTGAATTTGATTTGAACCATACCCATTTTAATCCATCATCGGGGAAAGTCAAGGAGGCAATCCTCAAGCCCTAAGTCCGGGAAAGAGTTGACGGAGCTTCTCCATGCCACTTCCCGGACGGACGATACGCGGTGGGTCAACGGTGATATCCACTACTGTGGAGGCCATCCCCTGCGGCCGGGAACCGGCATCGATCAGGAGGTCGATCTCGGGGAACCGGCGTTCAATCTCATCGGGAGCCGACAGCGGCGAGCCTCCGGACAGGTTGACCGACGTCGACACCCAGGGGGTCCGACAGGCTTCGATCATTCGCAGCAAGCCCGTCAGGGCCGGAATGCGGACAGCGATCTTCGCTCCGTTTTTCAACAAGCGGGGATCGACCTCCGGAGACGGCTTCAGGAGAATTGTATACGGGCCCGGAAAAACCTCGTTCAGCCATCGCTCCCATCCGGGCGGCAGGGGGGCCACCAGACTTCGCAGCATGGTCAGGTCGGAAACAGCGGCCGAATAGGGTGTCAGGGAACGGTTCTTCAACCGGTCGATCCGTTCATGCACCGCTAGAGAATAAAAATCGCCGCCCAATCCATAGATCGTGTCGGTGGGGTAGGCGAGTACGCCGCCACCGGCAACGATTTCGCGGATCGACCTCAATTGAAGAGTGGAAGGCTCATCGGAATAGGTCAGACGGAGCATTACCCTTTTCTCCTCCGATCTACCATAGCACAGCCTCCACTCGATTTCAAACGACTTGCCCGGTGAGGCGAGAAACGGTATAATGGATGGAAGCAGAGAAAAGAAGTCATGAAACGGATCTGGTCAGCAATTGTTATAATACTGATCGTAAGCAACAGCTACGCGCAGGGCAAACGGGGCGATCTCTTCGCCACCTGGCGGGAGGTATCGCTGGGATACTCCTTCATCGATCTGGACGGCGGTCCGGCCGGAGTGATCGCCATCGCCCGCCGGGGAAAACTTTTTTTTCTCCTGAAATGGAACACCGATGCCTACAAATGGGACCCGATCGTCACCTTTCCCGCGCAGAGCTTTGGAAAACCGTTTCGGGTCTCTCAGGCTAGCACCTCCCGAGGGATCGAAATCTGGATGATCGCGGATGACGGAAGAATCGAACGGACCTCCATTTCCGCATCAGAAAATGGCCCGCACCCTACCCCCATCTGGAAACATGTGCCCCGGACCCAATCCCAGCCGCTCGATATTTCCACCGACGGGAGCGGCGCCACCTTTGTCGCCCTGAACGACCATCTGATCGGCCACTGGCAACCGCAACGCGATCGCTGGGAATACTTTGTCATCCGAGAGCAGACAGTCAACCTTGATGCCCAATACCGCACCGACGTGCAGGTCTCCGAAGTCATCCTGGCCCTGAAGAACGGCCGGACGGCAGTATTTCAGCCCGAGAAAAAAAACGATGGCTACCGCTGGATCGATCTGAGAGGGGAGGTGTACGACGTGGCGGTCCCATCCGCCACCAGCCGCTCCCGTGTCGTCTGGAGTACCGGATTTCAGCAGACCAAAACCATCTGGGGGGCATTCCTTTTCCTCTACCAACCCCAATCAGTCCCTCCCTGGAAATGGGTCTACCCCGGCGCGGCCGTCCGTATCACCATGGACGATGACGGCAATCCCTGGGTGATCAACAAAGAGATGAAGATTTTCTCCGGCCACCTGCAATCCTGACCCCGATTTTGACAAAATTGACAGTTCGATGAAAGTTTGCTATTATGGATAGAAATTGGAGGATCCCTTTGCCGACCGAAACGGATATCAACAATAAGTTCCTGCGAGTCCTGTTGGCCTCGCGCCGCGCCAAGCAACTAATCAACGGCGATAAAAAGAGAGTCGAACTGAAGGCGGAAAACCCCCTGACCATCGCGCTGGAGGAGATCAATACCGAAAAGATCGACTACAACTACATCATCCAGGTGCCCCTGATCTTCGAAACCGAACCTGCGGAACCGGCCCCCAAGGATGAGACGGCGGGAATCGCTTCGTTGTTATTGGGAAAATCGACCAAATTCTCCCCACCTGAAGAAGAGGAAAGCGAAGAAACCGAAGAAAACGATGAAGAAGATCTCGAGGAATTCACCTCCGATGTCGCTGATGATGAAGAAGAAGACTTGGATGAAGAGCTCGACGAGGAAGAAGAGGACGAAGAGGAAGTTTAATCCGGAGTTTCTGCAACTGCCGGTCGCATGAACATCGCCGTCCGTTCCCCCAACTGGATTGGTGATGGAATCATGTGCATTCCCGCACTGGAGAAATTGAAGGAAACCCATCCCGGAGCCGAAATCACTCTGGTCTGTTCCCCCTATCTGATCGACCTTTTCCGCAGTATTCCTGTGATCGACCGATTCATCTCCCTTTCCGGGCCATCCCCGAACCGCTCATTTTGGCAAACCATCAAAAAACTGCGCCACGAACGATTCGATCTGGGAGTGCTGTTCACCAATTCATTTTCATCGGCTCTTCTGTTCCGTCTCGCCGCCATCCGGCCGACAGCGGGGTATCGGACCGACGGGCGCGGATTTCTTCTTGACCGGTCGATCCGACCGCCCCGGATCAACACCCACCACGCCCGATATTACCTGAACCTGATCGAAACCCTGAACGGGCTGGCTCCGGACGAGTCATTTGCCAAACCCCGTCTCGTGTTCGACGATGCGGAAAAAGAAAGCCGAAGCCAGATGTTTCATGATCTCGGTATCACATCTTCAACCCGGGTGGCCGGTTTCGCCCCGGCCGCCGCCTACGGCAGCGCCAAATGCTGGCTGCCGGACCGATTCCGGGAGTTGATGCTCGGTCTGCACGACCGCTTGCCGGACCTGGAATTGATGGTCTTCGGATCGACTGCTGAAAAACCGCTGATTGAAAAGATCCTGGCCGGCCTGCCGTTCCCGGTCCACAACCTGGCGGGTGCCTATTCCCTGCGGGAGTCCCTGCTCCTTCTCTCCCGGGTCGACCTGATGGTCGCCAACGATTCCGGCCTGATGCATGCCGCAGCCGCTCTGGACCGTCCTCTGGTGGCCTTGTTCGGACCGACGAAACCCTGGCAGACAAAGCCGTTGACCGATCGCGCCACCGTAATCTACCATGCGGTCGAATGCGCCCCCTGTTCCTACCGCGATTGTCCCTATCACCACGGCTGCATGAGCGCGATATCGGTGGAAGAGGCCCTCTCCGCCTGTGAACGGATTCTCTCCCGTCCGAGGACGGAATGATGAACCGCACCGTTTTTTTCGACCGGGACGGCACCCTCATCGAAGATTCGGGTTACCCCTGTAATTTCAGGAGCGCAGCCGTGTTTCCCGGGGCGGTGGAAGCAGTCAAGCGGATCAACGACTGGGGACTGCTGGCTATCATCGTCACCAACCAATCGGCAGTAGCCCGCGGTATCTGCAGTGAAGACCAGGTCCGCCGGTTTCACGAGGATCTGACCGGTTATTTTCAGGCAAAGGGAGCCCGGATCGACGCTGCCTATTATTGCCCCTTCCTGCCGGAGGGAACGGTCGCCGCCTACCGGATCGATCACCCCTGGCGCAAACCCAGCCCGGGAATGCTGCTGGCGGCAGCGGAAGAATGGCGATTGGACCTGGCCAAATCTTTCTTGATCGGCGATTCGCCCCGCGATATGCAGGCGGGAAAGAGCACCGGCTGCCGGACCATCCAATTGATCTCCAAAGATCGCCCGGCTCCCGTCGCGCCCGAGGCCGATGAAACCGCCGGAAACATTCTGGAGGCGATCGATCAGATCGCGAAATGGATCGGGATGTAGAAGCGCTCCTGCAAGAAAGCGGGAAGAGGTATGTTTGAACCATATGAACGAGATCCAGCCCCGGCGATCGGACGACGACCTCATCCGCTCCGTACTGGCCGGGGAAACCTCCGATTTTGAGCCGCTGATCGAGCGGTATGGAGCCAAACTGGTCCACTTCGTCCAGCGGATGATCCAAGACCGGGACGAAGCCGAAAACCTCTCCCAGGAGACCTTCGTCAAAGTTTACGAACACTTGCCCTACTATCGCGCTGAAAACAATTTCTCCGCCTTCCTTTTCCGCATCGCCAAGAACTTGACGTTGAACCATATCAAGCGGCAGAAACGTCTGACCTTCTTTTCAAGCCTGACCGGCCATGAACTGGAACAACGGGAATTTCTGCAGCATCGCGAACCTGCTGAACCGCTCGAAGAAGACCGCCGCCAATCCTCCCTGGAAACCGCACTGCGATCGATCCCGGAAGAGCAGCGACTGGCTTTGATTCTAAAAGTATATATGGAAATGTCATACAAGGAGATCGCCACCGTGACTGGCTGGTCGATTCCCAAAATCGAAACATTGATATCCCGGGCCAAATCGGGAATCAGGAAAAAAATCTCTTTGCAAGAAAAGGAGAAAACGGATGTTTGAAGCAGTGAGGACAATATGAAATGCGATACGATCCGCAAACACTTGAGCGCTTGGCAGGATGGTGAGTTGACGCCGGGCATGCGCCGAAACGTATCCACGCACCTCGATCAATGCTCTGACTGCCGACTGGAACTGACAGCCATCGAGCAACTCACCGCCAATCTCCATAAAATCCCTCCTCCCCCAATCTCTCCCGGCTTTCCCGCGCGGGTGATGGCCCGAATCGTTCCCCAACCCCAACGCCGGACCGGCTGGCTCCCGGCTTTCGCTTACGCCGCTCTTTTCTTGCTCATCTTCGGCCTGGGTCTGGTCATCACCCCGCGGAAAGCTGCTCCGTTCCAACCGGAATCGATCATCAAAATTTCTCTCACAGAGGCCCTGCTCGACGCCCAAAACGCTCAACTTGCATCGGTCCAGGACGGGATCATCGATCTCTTCAAGGAGGATGTACCGTGAACCGGCAGCGCTGGTTACTGGCGGTGTTGATCTTCTCCCTGGGGGTCAATGCAGCCCTGATCACGATGATGCTCAGACCACCGCGCCCCGCCACTCCCTCCGCCGATCATCCGCCCCGATATGCGTTCGAATCACCGTTCCCGACCAACCCCGAACAGCGGCAAAAGATCGAGACTATTCTCAAAAAGTTCCGGCTCGACACACTCGCCATCAAGGAAGAAATTTTCGTGCAGCGGGTCGAAATCCTGGAACAACTCGGTTCTCCGGAGCCCGATCCGGCAAAGGTCAAGGAATATCTCGAAGCGATGAACCGATTTGAGGCGCAGTTGAACGGACGATTCATCGATGCCCTGTCCGAGATCACCGACCTGCTCGATTCGGGGCAGCGAATGGAATTGCTGTCCCGGATGAGCCGCAACTGGTACTTTTTAACCCGTTTTCCCGATAAAGGAGGTCAACATGAATAAAAAAGTAGTCACCCTGATCACGGTTATTCTGGCGTTGGTCATGATATCATCAACTATCGAAGCCCGCCAGCCCCGCAACCCGGAAATGCTGAAAAATCTGCGGTTCGGCTTGCACATGGCCCAGAACAACCTGTTTGAAGCGCGCCACCTGCTCTACATGAAGGATGAAATCGGATTGACGGCTGATCAGCAGAAAAAAATCGAAGAGATGATGCTCGCCTACGAGGAAACCGCCATCAGGCGGCAGGCCGATCTCAAAATCCTGGAAACCCGGTTCGCAGCAATGCTGAATGATGAAAAAATCGATCGCAAACAGATGGAAAAAATGGTCCGCGATATCAGCAACCTGAAAGCCAATCACCAGATCGACCACCTCAATTACCTGCTCAACATCCGCGACATCCTGACTCCCGACCAACTCAAGAAGCTTGAGGAGCTACGCAAAAACATGCGCCACGGTATCCGCGAACGGTTCAATCAAAACCGTCAGCGGCCGCTCCCCCCACAAAAGTAGGCCTTTCCGGAATCACCCCTGACCCAACGTGCAGGAGGGGCGGCTGAGCCGCCCCTCTTTTTTTTATCCGTCAATTTCCTCATCCTATGATAGAATGACTCCAGATTTCCGACTCTGTACGCGGAGATTGCCCACTCGGAAAAGCAGATGAAAGAGTCATCACGCTGGCAGGTTCTGTTCGCTTTGACTATCATCGCTGCCGCTTCCCTGATGCACCTATACCCCCTGCTCGGTTCGTTCGCAAGCGCCATTCCCTATGCCCATATCGGCGATGTCAACCTGACGATTGCCATCCTCTACGCCAACCTCAACCACGTCCTGTCGGGCCAATGGCTGCAACTTTATCACCTCCCCTTCCTGTTCCCCTATTCCTATGCCCTGACCATGGGATTCACCATGTTCGGACACACCTTGCTACTCCTGCCGGCATCCCCATTCGGCATCGGCAATATTTCCGTCGTCTACAACCTGCTCGTATTCTTCGCCTATATCATGAGCGGCATGGGCGCTTACCTGCTGATCAGGGAGATGACCGGCCGGCACATGATTTCGATCATGACTGCCTGTCTCTATGTACTGCTGCCATTCCGGGTAGGGAATATCCCCCATCTGAACCTCCTCTTTCATTTTTCCATTCCATTCTGTTTTCTCTTTCTCTACCGGTACCTTAAACTGGGCCGGGCACGCAGCCTGATCGCGCTGAATGGTTTCCTCTTGCTGCAGTTCCTGTTCGATCTCTCGCTGGGATTCTATCTCGTGGTCGCCCTGTCAGTATTCTACCTCTTCAGCCTGGCCGTTCTTCCCGTCACCCTCAGAAAAACCGGTCTGCTCGCCGCCTCCCTGGCTGCCACCATGGGTATCCTGATTCTCATTCACCTGCCGTTCTTGCGGAAAGAGTTGTCCCTGTCTTCAGCCACCGGGGAATTCGCCGCCGGGCAATACAATCCGGCGCTCACTTTTTACACGGGGAAGTCCTATTTTCTCAACCTGTTTCACCACAACTGGAATCCTCTCGCCTTTTCCCTGGGGATTACCGCTTCCCTTTTATTCCTGGCTGCTTTCACCTCCTATCTGCAAAAACGTTGGGAACGATACCTGTTGGCGATTACCACCATCGCCGCCATCCTGCCCATCATCCTTCTGATTACCCTAAAAAACGCCGGACGCAGCCACGCGATCACCCTGGCCACAGACATCCCGCTCACCCTTTTCATCAGCTCACTGGCCCTGCTGCTGGTGGTTCTGCGCAAACGGATTCCCCCCGCTCTCTTCATCAGTGCCGTCACCTATATGACGATGATCTGCGTCTCTTTCTACCCATTTCCCCGGTTGGTTGACCCGTTCGGGCTTCTAGCCCGGGTTCTCCCCTTTCTCTCCCGCTCGCGCGGCGCCATCCGCACCCACTACATCTTTCCCCTGCTGGCCATCATCGTGATCGCCTTCGGGATCGATGCTTTCCTGTCCCGGAAAAAAAAGCCCGCTTTGACATTCGCCATCCTCACCATCTGCCTGGCAGCCGAGTTCATGCGCTGGCCGGTCCAGATATCCAGGCCTTCCGATCCGGGACCCGACGGTCGGAGCATGTACCGAATGATCCGGGATTATCCCGGGCAGTCCGGACTGCTCGAACTTCCCTTCCTCCCCATTGCCGGGAATGCCTATCCCCAGTTCACCCGCTTCCACGACAAGCATACCTACCATGGGCACTATTACTTTTTCCGGGATCCCCTGCAGTTGGAAAAGACCCCCGAATTGTCCATCGAACAGGCATTCCCCGGATTGAAAACAAAGGCATTCACTCAATTTCTTTGCCGCCACCGGTTGCGCCTGATCCTGATCAACCGGTCCTTCATCGATGGCCAGGAAAAGTGGCGGACGATCCGGGAGACCGTCCGTGCCGGAGAAGAGGCGGAATTGTACGAAAAGGTGGTCCGCTCCCGCCAGGCCATTCTCCTCGTACTGCGCGACCGCTTGGAGGGAAAGCGGATCGAAGTCGAGATCCCCTACTATTTTTTCGTCGGTAAGCGTACCCTCTCTTTCCGGCTCGACGGGGATGCCACAGCCCCCGGCAGGTTGATCTTCAACGGGTTTCTTCTGACTCCGACCGCCGGCGGCAATTCCGCTTCGGAAACAGTTCGACTACCTGTTGCTTCATTGCCCTTGAATCATCAGCAGAACCGGTTGACTGCCACCGCCGACCGCGATCTGGTTCTGGAAAATATCCGTCTCGATTGAGCGTCGCCGAGTTGCATCGGGATATCGATCCATTTACAATAATCGAGCAGGAGGATACATCATGGACGGAATGCCATTGGCAACGATTATCGAACAGGCGATCACCCGCGAAACCGAAGCGGAACGTTTTTATACCGATCTGGCAACGCGTGTCGCCGACCCCCGCGCCCGTGAAGATTTGAATTTTCTCGCCGGTGAAGAGGGGAAACACCGCCAGTTCCTCGAAGACTACCGCGCCGGCCGGCGCTCGCTGACGACGTTTTCTGTGGACCAGGTGGTCGATTACCGCATCGCCGAATACCTGGAGGAGCCGGCCCTCGATTCAAACCCGCAGCCGGGAGAGGTTTACCTGGTGGCCGCCCATCGCGAACTGAACGCTTACCGGTTCTACCACTCCCTGGCCGCATTGCAGCCGCCCGGAGACGCCAAGGAGATGCTGCTGCTCATGGCCCAGCAGGAACTGCGCCACAAGGAGAAGGTCGAGTACCTCTATTCGATCAGCGCCTTTCCACAGACCGACGGCGGTTGACTTCTTCAGAAAACCTTTCCATCGAAAAAAACACCTTGGCTTGGACCCCGGTTTTCCTGTATAATTGATCCATGGCAAATACGGTCAGTTACATCGAACGGGAGGATTTGAAGCAGCAAGCCCTGGAAATGCTGGATAAAGGCGACCTGAACGGCTTGCTGCTGCTCGCCAGAACCGATTTCGACCGATCGCTGAAAGCGGCGGAAGCGTTGCGAAAATCCAAAAAGCATCCCGATTTCGAAGAGTATGCCGGACACTGGATTCATTCCATCAAGGACAGCCGTTCGCACCTCTGTGAAAAAAAATATAGCAAATTTCTTAATATCTTGGAAAAGAAATATCCGGAACCGAAAAAATCCCGGCTGAAAGCGGGAAACACATTCTGGTTTCAATAATCCTGGCCAATCAGGATAACTGACCGATCCAGTCGTTCAGAGCGGAGCGGATCTCATCCCGAACCCGGCGGGTCAAGTTCAGCTTCTCTTCCCAGGTACCACGGAAGGCTGATGGCTCGTCGAAACTCCAGGAAAGCCGCTGCGCCTCCCCAGGTATGAACGGGCAGGTCCGGGCAGCCCGGTCACAGACGGTGATGACCCAATCGAAATCAACGTTCCCGGCAGAGAATATCTCGGCGATCCCCCGTGGTTTTTTTTCCGAAATATCGATCCCCACCTCCCGCAAGACCTCGACAGCCATAGGGTTGAGTCTCCCCAGTTCGATTCCGGCGCTTTCGACCTGGAAGCGATCGCCGCCGATCTGCCGCAACAGCGCCTCGGCCATTTGAGAACGGGCCGAGTTGTGGGTACAGACAAACAATACGCGTATCGGTTTCATATCGGTCAGTCTACCGGGTTTCGGTTAAAAAACGATGAATATCATCCAAAAAATCTCATCCCCCGAACTGATCACTCAGGATTCGCTCGGGAGCCCGCTCCGGCGGAGACGCTGAAAGCATCCCGGTGGCAGTTTTTCAGGCACTCGCCGCAGGCGAAGCAATCGGGACGCACCGGGGTTGCCTTGAGAATCTCCGGGACCGCCTGGCAGGGGGTCATGGGAATGCAGACCTGGCAATCATTGCATGCTCCCACTTTCCGGTTGATGCGCAGGAATGCCACCGGCTCGAGCCAGTGGGTGACCAGGCCGATGGGGCAGATGAACTGGCAATAGGGGCGGTAGACAACCAATCCGACCAGGATCGCCAGCAGAAGCGGCATATAGTGGATCAGGACCTGGGTGACCGAGGCGAACCACTCGAATTCGAAACCATGAAAGGCATTAAACCAGTCGTAAAGCGACAGGGCGACCGGTTCACCGTCGCTGTTGCTGGTGTGGATGACCGCGGTCGCCGACAGAAAGACGAAGGCCAAAAAAACCAGGACGCGTACACTGTTGGAAAGGCGAAAGGAAACCCGAGTGCGGCGGATCTTCAGCTTGTCCGCAAGCATGGCCGTCAGCTCCTGAATCGCCCCCACCGGGCAGACCCAGCCGCAGAACAACTTGGGGCCGAGCAGGGTTAGGAAAAAGATGACGGCCGCAGTGGCGATCATCGGTTTGGCGAAACCATAGAGAATGGCCTTGGCCACCGAGCAGATCGGCGACGGGTGCATGGCATACTTGGCAAAGAAGGGGAGGGAGAGATTCCCGGCGATGCCGAAGAAAAACACGGCCAGGCTCATCATGACCACTTTCAGGCTCGGCCGCAGCCAGCGCTGTTTGAGGATGATCAGTCCCAGTATTCCGAGGATGAGCATGGAGAGATATTTCGGCTGCAACAGAAAATCGATTACGGTCAGGCCGCGCCCCCGACCGGCACCTTGGGCGCTGAGGGAACCGGCACCCAGAAAGCCGATCAGGGCAACAGCCCAACCGATTCCACATTTCTTTCTCATGATTCACCTGCTTTTTTTTTGAGAGTATAGCATACCGTGTAGCAAATCCCAACCATTGCCTTTCCCCTTCCCTTCCCGTACAATCTGCGCTATGAAAAAGCGGTCTTCCCTCCCAAAAAAGGCCGGGAAAATCAGAAAAACAAAGTGGCCCCTGACCGAGGAATTGGTCGGTCGCCGCTCCTTCGCCACCCTCTCCGAGAGTGATATCCTCCACATGCAGACCAATATAGCCCGGACCGCCGTGTTCATCCCGTAACCATTACTCCGATTCTGCAGATTCCCCATGCTGCCAAGTCCGTCTGCCCAAAGTCAGCATGGGCAGTAAAACCAACGGCAGAAAGAGGGCCGATTGCCAGGGGTTCAATCCGTTCATTCGCCATCCACCCGACAACCGGATGAACAACGCAGCGGCGGTGATCAACGAGATGCTCAGGGGTAGGATCAGTTTCCAATACCGGGTCTGCGGGTGCCGCCAGGGGGAGAGAAGGAAAATGAGCGTCGAGCCGACCAGAAACAAAGCCAAGCCGGCCAACCCAGCGGTCGTCCGGCCCTGGATTACCCAGATCGTCCCCAGAATCAGCAGCCATAGGAACGATCCCAGCCAACCGCCGGTCCAGCCGATTTTTTCACCTCGACGATGATTCATGGTACAAATATGGTGTAAAACCAAAAAAAATCACACGCGGCGAGGGAAACCGAATGAACCCCCGGTCGTTGCCTCACCCCCGTCCCCTCGCCAAGTATGGAGAGACGAAATAGCGGTTCTAACCCCTTCCCTACACTTGGGGAAGGGGGCGGGGGGATGGAGGAGAAATACTCCAGATCGGATTGTTTTGGACGGCAGTGATTCCGGATGCTTACACAAATGTTATTTCTTGAACAGCGAGAAACCCCAATAGGCGGAAGCCATGAGCACACAGATGGGACCATAGACCACCAGCGCGGCCAACGGAAGTCTCATCTGGCTCCACTCACCGGCCAGTACCCCGATGAAGAAGGCGATTACCGCCGCATTGGCCACCAGGCCGGCGATCAACAGGTTGACCGCGCGAAAAAGCCGTTCGACCTGGGATACGCCGGTCAGGGAGGTACGGGTCCGTACGAGCAATTGCAGAACATACAGAACGCCTCCGCCCAGGATAAGCCCCAGGCCGCTCCGCATCTCATTTCCATACCGGCCCTGCAGGGCGCCGTAGATCGTCAGGACCAGCCCCAGCAACAGGACATGAAGGGCGATCAGGCGGAAATAGGACAGGATCACTTTCATTCCCAGGGACGGGTCACCCGGCTCCTCATCCCGGTAGGATCTCCATTTCAGGAACAAATAGACGGCCGGAGCCAGGGGAATGATCCCATACAGAAACATCATGATAAATGGCAACCCGATCAATGACGTCATGAAAACCTCCTTTCCCGATTGCTCTCCATTATACAGAATTCCCCTTTTTTTCGCCAATCGACCGTGCCCGTTGCCGCCATTGGCTATGCCACACCAATCCCATTGACACTTCGTTCGGTTTCCCTTACGATGGATTCATCCTGAAACAAGGAGAATGGTAATGAAACAGTTATGGATGTGTTTTTTTCTGAGTGTGGTTTTGACCATCGCCCTGCCCGCCGAAAAGGTATCGCTGCGACTCAATTTCGGAGGCACATACCTGCTGGGCGGAGACTACAACAAGGGGATGCAAGGGTTCAGTGACTACGAACGGGATATTATCGGCTCATCCGAAACCTTCATGGATAACATGAAGAAACTCGGCCCGGGTTTTCAGGCCGGCTTCGAACTGCTCTACCATTTCAGTCCCGGATTCGCCGTCGGTCTGGAGACAGGCTATCTGAATGCCTCCGTCGAAAGCAGCTTCCAGAGGGAATGGCGCAATTACAAAATCACCCTCTCTCCGACCCTTTCGGCCATTCCGGTGCTGATCGATTTGAACTACTTTCTGCCCATGGGTAAAAAATGGAAACTGCGGACCATGGCCGGGGCGGGGGTGTACATTTCCCACCTCGACTACCTCTACGACATCCAATCAACAGTCAACCCCTACAACGGGGAATGGATGCCCGAGGGCAAGACCGCCATCGGCGCAAAAGCCGGTGTGGGGATCGAATACACTCTCAGCAAACGGTTGTCTCTGACGGTCGAGGTGACCGGCCGCTACGCCGAAATCACCGGATTCAAGGGTCCCTGGAAAGGCATCTACAACGGTGTCGAAAAGAGCGGCACCGATTCCGTTCTCTATATCTACGATTATGACGGGCAATACCCGATGATCGGAATCTATGGGGAGCCGCCTGCAGGGCCCCATCATCAGAACGTGAAGGAAGCCACCTTCAGCCTGACCGGCGTCGCCGCGGTGGCGGGAATCAGGATCAATCTATAGAACACCATCCCCGGGAGACCGGCTTCCCTTTGATCATCAAGGATAACAATGCATCAAATCGGTTTTTTAATGATGGCGCTTCTCGGCTTTCATCCGGTCTGAGTATGGGCATCGGCGGATCGATGGCGGGCAGCGCAGGTTTTTTGGGCAAGCAATATCTTCGGGGCGAATTGTATTGGTCCGTCCATGATACTATAATACCCGAAGGAGAGTGCAAATGGGCAATCTTATGTGCAATCGAAACGGGACCATATTTTTGCTGTTCAGTATCGGTTTGATCTGTATTCTTTCTGCTCAAAACAAATTTGAAAAAGTTTTAACGGCTGCCGATGTGTCGAAAGCATCAGGAATCAACGGTATAAAACCGGTAGCCAAAAACTCGCAAAAAGGCGCCACCGGTGACCTCAACTTCACTACCGCCGACGGCACCGTCATGATGATCGCCCAGTTTTTCGCCGGTTCGGCCAAAAACCAGGCTTACAAGTCCAGCAAGCAATATTTCTTCAAGGAAGAGGTCAAGGGGCTCGGCGAAGCCGCCTTCAAGGGCTTTGTCGGAGTGGGAGCACCTGGAAATTTCATCGCCTTCATCAAGGGTGATATCTGTGTCACCATCACGGTGATGGTGAATGTCCAGAATATAAAAACAAACATGATGAGTTGGGAGCAACTGCTGGCTTTAGCCAAAGTGGTGGCTGGCCGGCTTTAGTTTGTTGGCACCGAATACTCAGGGATTCAAAGTTCTTGAAGAACGAAGCGATTGGCAGCGCAGATCCCGAGGGTCAGAAATGGGTACCCGAAATCGGAGGATCCGGAGAGTGAAGGAAGTTTTCACTCGGATTACGGCTATGATATACTCAATCCATGTTCCACAAACGTGACGCCGAATCTAGTCGTTACAGCGATCCATTTAAAACCTGCCCCTCCTGCGGGCGGGAATGGACCGACCGCACCGCCTTCCTGACCGACCCGGAGGTGATGATCATCGGCTACCAGGCCCACTTCGAAGAACTGACCACCGGTTTGTTTCTCTTCAACCACTCCTGCGGCACCACCTTCTCCCTGCCGGTCCATGCCTTCACCGACTTGTACAACGGCCCCGTTTTCCGGGAACGGAAAACCGGCTCGCCCGACTGTCAGGGGTACTGCCTGAAACGGGATTGCCTCGGCCCCTGCCCGGCCGAATGCGAATGCGCCTTCGTCCGCGAGATCATCGGCATCATCGGCCACTGGCCGAAGACGGCGCGCCGATAAACCGGCATTCCACCACCGATCCCCATTCGCTCTTTCCCTGGAAACGGAGATCGGGACGCAATGCCGCAACCTTTTTCAACAGGATTTCGGCAGCACCGTTCGTATAAAAAATGTATGATCGTTCGGGATGTGGAGCGGATTGCAATCCCATCTGGACGAGGAGGTCTTCAGTCCTCCGGGACACGGCGTCGGCCGGGTTGTGGATGGTGACGCCGGAGCCGACAATCCGCCGGATCGGTTCGAGCAGAAACGGGTAGTGGGTGCAGCCGAGAATGAGCTGATCGATCCCGGCTGCGATCATCCCCTGCAGGTACTTTCGCAACAGGGCCTCGGTGGCCGGGGTTTCCTCCTCGCCCCGTTCGGTGATCTCCACCAGCCCTTTCCCCGCCTGGTAATGGATCTGCACGTTGCCGGCGTGCGATTCGAGCAGCCGCTCGTAGCGATCGCTCTGCAGGGTGAAAGCGGTGGCCAGGACACCGATGTGACCGGTCTTCGTCTGCCGGGCCGCCGGTTTTACCGCCGGCTCGATCCCTACGAAGGGGATGTTGTACAATTGCCGGAGTTGACCAATGGCCGCGGAGGTGATGGTGTTGGAGGCAGTGATCAGGCATTTGCACCCTTTGACCAGGAGATAATCGACGACGCTGCAGGCGAGCACGACGATCTCGTCCTGGGGGCGGCCGCCGTAGGGGCAGTGGGCGGTGTCGGCGAAGTAGTGGATCTCCTCGTCGGGGAGGAGCGCCGCCACCTCTTTCCAGACGGTCAGCCCGCCCACGCCGGAATCGAATATACCGATCGGTCGATTATCCATGTGTTTTTCCAGATGTTGCGGATCCAAAGAGATATTGAATCACCCAATCGCTCCGGTGTCAAGGGTGGCGGAGCAACCTTTGCGGTCGCTTTGAGCGTCAGTGAACGGTATCCCCACCCTCGATCCGCTTGCGGACGGCTTCGATCAGGGCGCGAAGATAGGGCTCGTTCAGGTTGCGGGCCGGCGCCGGGACTTCAAATATCCGCTTGGGGATGCGCAACCGCTCGAAAGAAAATCCATGACGGGCTTTGATGCGGAACTTGCGGCGCAGACATTCCTGCCCCCAGGCGGTCAGGTCGGTCCCGGCCAGGGGATGCCCCGCGGCCTGCAGGCAGCGGTCCACCATCTCAGGGGTGTAGATACCGCGCGCAAAGAAGCAGACCGTCAGGCTGGAGAGAACCTGCCGCCACTCCTCCTCGGTGGTGATCTTGGCGGCGACGGTTTCGGCGTCGAGATCCTCCTCGATCAGGTGTTTCTGGTCGATGCTGTAGCCGGCATTGTCGAGGTGGCTGTGCCGCGCCCCCACCAGAAAGCCGGCGTACCCAGCCGGACCGGTATGGTATCCCGGCATTTCATTGCCGCCGAAGGAGAGAGCGAAATCCTGGCCGCCGTAGATCGAAGCGGCGTGATCGACCCCGCGGGCCAGAGCCCGGTAGAAATCGTTGGGCGGATCGACGATCGCCTGCACCGCTTCAATATAGGGAGCGATCCGGCCGAACTCCAGCGGTTGGATCGTCGTTTCCCCGGCCCGCAGCAATCCTTTCTGCAGGGCTTCGGTCGCCCAGGCCAGGCAAACGCCGGTGCTCATCGCATCCAGGCCGAGGCTCTCCACCTGTTCGATCAGTTTCAACACGTCGGGGGCGGCGCCGATCCCCAGCATGGAACCCAGCGAGTAGAGCAGTTCGTAGTCGTATCCGATCATGGTCGTTTTGTAAAAACAGGGATCGTCCTCGTAGGCTTCCCGCAGGGCGGCGATGTGAATGCAGGCCACCGGGCAATGGGCGCATGCCAGGCGCCGCCCCAGGTACTGTTCGGCCATTCTCTCGCCGCTGATCGCCGCGGCCCCATCGAACGCAGCGGTCTGGAGGTTGCGGGTGGGCAAGCCTCCCAGCGAATTCAGCGGCAGGATATTCTCGGACGTCCCCAACTCGTGGTACTTCTTCATGACCGGGGAGATGGCGGCGGTCCGGAAGATCTCGTCGTACAATTCCCGGTAACGGTTGAAATCAGGGACAGCAATGGTTCTCTTCCCCGAAATGACGAT
>Ga0105099_10000073_pt1 | contig 61707 bp, 44 predicted proteins | sample PPLLak3cmMay2015_2_FD_79138 | JGI IMG/M metagenome (GOLD analysis project Ga0105099, IMG submission 79138) | Freshwater sediment microbial communities from Prairie Pothole Lake near Jamestown, North Dakota, USA - PPLs Lake P8 Core (1) Depth... | ecosystem: Environmental > Aquatic > Freshwater >... | reverse complement strand
GGATACTCTTTTTATCCTTCTCTGAAAGCATGGAAAGTGGTTCTGCCAGGCAGGTCGTGTAGAGGCCGGTTAGAGATAATGCACATTTAATGCCTTTCAGGTAACCTGATTCATGATAGTCTGATCTGTATATAGTTGCACATATCTGCATTACCTTTTCCTGAAGCGGGATTATCTTTTCAGTATCGCGGTTTACTGAAGCGTTGTAAAGATCATTCATTGAAATAAATATAAGGGAAAATTTTCACTTACAACATCTCAGTATACTGCAATACCGTCCTCTTTTATTATTTTTGTGATTATGGAAGAAAAAACAAAGCCCATATTCAACAAACGTATTTTCTGGGATGTGAATTTTGAGGCAATCGACTATGATGCCAAAGCCAATTTTGTTATCGAGCGGGTTTTTGAACGGGGCGATGTTGATGATATACGTCAGTGCCGCAGGTATTACGGCGATGAAAAAGTGACGTCCGCCCTTTTACAGGCCAAATACCTGCCACTTCATACAATCTATTTTGCCAGTGCAATAATTGATAAGCCGCTTAATGAATTCAGATGCTACATACTGAGACAGTTGAACCCGGGACTCTTTCCTTACTGAAAAAACTGATGGTACTGCCAACCCTTAAACCATTCTCATTGGTTAAAGGGACAGCTCTTTCTCTGAGATATGGTCATCGCAGTTCTATCGATCTTGATCTTTTTTTTCATGAGCAATTTCATCAGCCACGGATAATTGATGAACTTGAAGCATCTTTCCAAAACAAATTCGTTTACAAGCAACAACAAGCACAGTTTGGAATCTTTTGTTTTATTGATGATATTAAAGTTGATATTGTTTACTTTCCACACCAGCCTATTGCAGAGATTGAGGAGGTTGATAATATAAGGATGTACAGCAGTGCTGATATTTCCGCCATGAAAATTCAGGCCATTTTAGGGAGAGCAAAGAAAAAAGATTTTTGGGATTTGCATGAATTGCTTCAGCACTTTCCGTTACAGCAATTGATCGACTGGCACAAGCAGAAATATCCCAGCCAGATGCTGGCTATCAGTATACCGCATGCTATCACATACTATGCCGAAGCGGAGGATAGTGAAACCCCTGTAAGTTATAAAGGTCAGACCTGGGAGAAGATAAAGAAGGAGATTTCAAAGACAGTCAGTGATTACCTGAGGTAATCACAAGAATCGGAAAGACTCCGCAAATTTAGCCGGTAAGAGTGCACTGTGAATATTTATCTATCCAGGAATGATTTAAATTGAGGTATGGTTTTTCCTTAGTCAAAATACTGTGAGTATTCATGGGACATGTCACTGATCGGCTTTATCCTGATATCCCTGAAGAATACTTCGGCAGCTTCGCTTTGCAGCTGGATCTTTCCCTTTACAAGGGGAACAGATTCTCCTCCGTTCACATAACGTGAATTTCGAAGCACCATAACCAAATGTCCGTTGACAATGCGTATACTTTTATCTTCGTAACAGATCAGTTCGAGGGTTGTCCATTCACCTTCAGGGCTTTCATAGTCTGCATTTCTGAGGCAGAAGCCATCCAGTCCGGTTCCGGAACCAAGCGCTAAAAAAGGTTGTAATTCGGAGGCTACTGGATTCATAATTCCTTCCGGGATGAATGCCCTGATATCAATTGCGGTGTTTGAAAATCCCCAATGATCTCCCATGTGTCCTTCCATGATCTGGTATTCCTGTGAGATCATCCATGACCTCCAGTAGTCCTTGCCGCATTCACCAATGGAATGATACAGCAGTCCTGAATCCTTCAGCTTATTTAGCCGCGGCTCCCATTTCCTGTCACCCCATTTAACCTTCATTGTCAGGTGATAGTTCTCAAATTCCTGTTTCGTAAAAACACAGCCGTATATTTCACCGCTTATGCGCAGGACAGGTTCGTTATTCTCAAGTGTAACAGTAAAGACATCGTTTACATTTTTATTATAACCGATGGGTTCAACAGGGTTCCCGTTTTCATCAACCGGTATCTGTCCGTTATATGCATCGGTAAGCTTATAGCTCTGGTATGTCTCCCACTTTGAAAGTCCGATATCCAGGAGGTCTTCCCACTCACCGTTATCAGATGTACAGGAAATAGAAGTAACCATCAGGAAAATTGAGATACTACTATAAATCAGGTTGGCTGCTTTCATCAGAACAGGTTTTAGAAAATATTAATATCTTTATGAATAATCGTGTTCAAGATATTTAAAAATATTGAAAACCTGCTCTAAAGACTACATTTTGAACAGGTAAATGGAGAATGCCTGATGCGAGGGATATGAAATTCAGGTTGCATTAATAAAAACCGCAGAGAATATTGAAAGTCCCTGCGGCATTGATATACAAAGGCTCAGGTTCGGGTATGCTAAATTATTCCTTTACCTTGTTGCAAGTATTTCTTCCGTGTTGCTGATAAGCTGCGGATAAAAGACAGCTATAAGAGGAGTCTTGTCGCGCCTCCATTTTTCCCCTCCTGTCAAAGCCTTCTGATGGAAATATTCTGCCCTGTTAAGAGAAGCGGTTGAAGTACGGAAACCATCTTTCTCCAGCTCCCCGTCCAGCAATTGCACACCAAAATAATGCCTGTTGCTTACATACTGCAGTGAAAGGTTATCCGAAAGGACATAATACTTCCTGCATCCTCTTTCCATTGTTACAGCAACTCTGACCTCCATACTTGTGTTTTCGAACGAAATCACATACGGCTTATGCTGCGATCCGTTGATCATCATGTAATTATCATCCACCTCAATCCTGTATTTCCCGAGTGGTGAATGTGAATCCCCGGCTGAAACAAATTTTCTGCCGTATGAGCTGAGACAGACAGCAACCATTAATCCTGAAATTAAAATGATCCTTTTCATAGTTCTGTTTTTTTGTGTTTAAGAATTATACGGTTATAAATTATGGATGCACGCTATCATCCAATTTTCATATTAATGACAGAAAGGATCAAGTAGTTGATGCTTATTATCAATGTGATTGTATTTGTTGCGCATTCTGGTAGATAAACTGCCGGTTTCAGCCAACAGATGGCATTATTGTACAAGTCAGTCAGCTTATAGTATTCTCAGTTAATACTCTGTCTGAAAGGATAGCTTTATTCCCGCATATTTCAATAGCGCCTCCATCAAGGATGATATTAGATTGTATGACTTTCAGTTTTAGCTCAATACACAGCTTCTCCTGATATGGAATAGCTTTCCTGTGGGTTGGGAACTCCCGTAGATAGGATAGATTATACCTGAATAAAATTAACCTGCCATCAGCCCACTTAACCGGCATATAATCCCTGCACCATTCGTTCCTGCTCCTGACACTGTTGGGGATTTCAACTACATTAAAGTTAAGTTCAGGGTTTATGACAGGAGATGAATTTGATTGGCAATATCCCTGCCCCTGTCTGTATCTCCGAGGTATTCTGATATGTATTGTTTTTGCTTCATCGATTAATCAAGCAGATTACTGAATTTGATCTGCATTAAACAGAATCATTATTTAATCCATATTGCTCCCCAAGCATAATAATCTGTTTCAGAACCGGTCCAATATGGATTATTAGTATTAGCTCCACTACCTCCATCACCCCAGAAACTGCCTGACCAACAATTACTATACCACCAGGCAGTATTACCAAACCAAGTTGAACAACTTCCATCTGATTCATCATTGTCACAATCACGAGAGCTAAGCTTCTTACCATTGTGATAAGTAAAAATACCAGGGGATGTCGTACCTTTTATAATGTTCTCGTTACTTAGACTTAAGCTATATAAGTTCAGTGTATTTAAGGAAAAGGTATAAGTAGCCCTATGCAAGATATTAACATCAGCAGGTCCAGAACCAGCTTCAACTTTCAGTGTTGTTCCTAAGGTATTCCAATATTTAACCCCAAGAAATAGATCAAACCCCGTAAGTGATCCTTGATAATTTCCTGTAACATTTACGCTATTCACTAAATTAACCCATGTAGGTTTCGGTGGAACAGGATATACCGAGTTTAACAATACCAGCATCCATCCTGGATCTGAAAGATTCATATCACAATAAACCATAATTTGTTCAGATCCAACCTGCAATCTATAAAGACCTGCTCCAATATCACCGGAGTATTCATAATTTGGATCCGAAGGACTTGAATAATTTAATGCATTTGTGGCACAGGTCCCGTCAGCCCATTGACGAGCTCCATCGACTATCTTGATATTTGTTATAGTCTTTTTTGATATTGAATTATATGCAGCAACATTATTATTTTGATCTTTCACCAATACATTAAGGTAATATATTACACCCTGTGAAAGTTCTGTTAACTGATAGGTATTGATATCTTGAGTCCATGAATTTGCAGGATTACCATTACTTATGCAATCGCTTACACTATTTATGTTGTTAGATGTAGAATAATAAATCTGATAAACAAGATTTTGTTGATCGGTTAAGTTATCTATAGCTTGTGTCCAATTTAAGGTAATGGTAGTACCGGTTACTGTACCAATGGATATTGTTCCTCCATCCCCTGGAACAGGAGCGGTTTCATCATTTAATGTTTTGAATGACAATTCATTTCCATATGAAACTCCTGCACTATTTTTTGCATAAGATCTTAGATAATATGTTGTATTTATAGCTAATCCGGTAATTGAACTTGTATAAATTCCCGTTCCATCTCCATCTGTCGTTGAATTGTTTAAAATAGTAGGATTTGTTTCAGTATTCCAACAAACTCCCCTGGCTGTAATATCCCCTCCTCCATCACTTGTTATATTTCCACCACTTGTTGCCGTTGTGAATGAAATTGATGAAACAGAAGTGGTAGTAAGGGTTGGATATGTCGCCCCGTCCCATAAAGGAACAGAAGAAGCAGAAAATCGTAAATATTGACCTGGTAATCCTCTGGGGATTAAATCCCATGATGTACCATTCCAATAAAGCATATCTCCGAGATTATTACCGATAGGTTTACCAGTTAAACTTGACCAGGATCCATCAAATAGGATAGGAAGATTTGACAAGTCATTATAATCTGCTGTTTTAGTTTTTTTTGAATACATGGCATACGGCACACTCAACAGCTGTGTCGTCCCCATCTCTATATAAGTTGACCCTCCGGTCTTGTCAATCTCTACCTTTAAAAAGTATGTATCTGCCCCCCAGTCAATGGTAGTAATGTTACCTGTCTTGCCGGTTCCGTTGCCAATTACCAGATTCACTATTCCAAGATCACCTGTATTTGCGCTATGCAATTCAGAATACTGAGATTCGCCTGAACTGCTGCCTTTGAGAATGCTCATCCTGAACGAGACATCCTGATTTACCAACGGATCATTGGTTGAACCATCCCTTACTACTACCTGGTAGTTGAAGGATTCGGGGACCTGGGTAAAAGCCATAATGCATAATGCCGAAAGAACTGAGGAAAGAACTACTCTTTTCATTTGTTCAGGATTATATATAATCAAATCTACAAAAGTTCTGGAAGAAAGACAATATTTAAATGTAAGCATAAAGAGGGGGATTGCCTATGAACTTTGCTGATTATGTCCCATTCGTACGGCAATGCCGGCGATACCTCAGGGGCTCTTAAAAACGGTAAGCCCGGATAGTCTTCATATAATCTTACAATTTCAATCTTTATGATTTCCCTCTTTGCTGCAGCAGCAACCACAGGGGTGAGTACTTATCCTGACGAATTTATATGTCAGCTGACAGTTATATTTTTACTCTTCAGGTGGTCCCTGGAGAACTGACTGGGATTTATTCCGAATTCATGATAAAAACACTTGCTGAAATACTTGGCATCGGAAAATCCGGATCTCCAGGAAATCTCATTGATATTCCAGGTATCATTCGACAAAATCAGCTTTGCCGCAAAATTTAGTTTAGCTTTCTTAATAAAATCAACAGGTCTGAGCTTGGTCACCTCAATTATCTTACGATAAAGAGAGGATCGTGACATATTCATGTTCTTTGACAGATTATCCAGGGTATAATTCTCATTCTCAAGGTTCTCATAAATATGATTCAGACAATCTTTAATAAAATCACCCTCAGTCATATCCTTTGTTTGAAGAAGCTCCCTGAAATAAGGCGAAGGGCAGAAAAACTGTTGCATCTTTTGCCTGCTTTCTATCAGGCTTTTAATATTTGATAGCAGAAGGTATTCATTAAATGGTTTTGTAATGTACGCATCAGCACCTATATCGAATCCTTTGATCATATTTTCTTCAGAGTCGATTGCAGTTAAAAGAATAACCGGTATATGACATGTCAGCGGATTTTCTTTAATTTCAATGCACATTTTCATTCCGTCCATTACCGGCATCAGGATATCACTAAGGATAAGGTCGGGCAGCTTTCTGGAGGCAACGGAAAGACCTTCTTTACCATTATGTGCTGAAATGACGTTATAGTATTTGTTGAGAATATCTGTGATAACCTGCAATAAATCCAGATTATCCTCAACAACAAGTATCGTTTTATTTTTATCAGGCCGGGATGATAAATCAAAATTCAGTTCAGCTAAATGATTGATCTTATTAGTATTCTCAGAATCAGACTTGATATGAAACTGTGGAATACAGATAGTAAAACTTGTTCCACTGTTCTCGTTGCTTTCAACCATTACCTTACCGCCATGTAATTGAATCAGCTCCTTGCTTAATGCTAAACCAATTCCGATATTATCATTTTCGGGGACATATTTCGGGTTATTTACTTTATAAAATCGATTGAATATAAAGGGTAATTCATTCTTGGGAATACCTATTCCGCTGTCTTTAACATTAATTATGATCTTTGAGTTTTCGGATTTCAAAGAAACCGTAACAACGCCCGGTTTCTTACTGAATTTTATCGCATTTGAAAGAAGATTATACATCACTTTTTCAATAACACCCACATCAAATTCAGCATATAGTTCGTTTTCAATTTCCGAAATCAATTTAATGTCTTTCCTGTCTGCCTGCTCCTGGAAAGTTTCCATGATGTTTGCTATGAACTGAGCTATGTTGCCGCTGAAATAAGTCAGATGATATTTATTGTTTTCAATGCTCCGGAACTTCAGGATTCCGTCAGTGAGACGAGCCAGTCTCTCTGCACTTCTTTGCAGAACCATAATCTTTTTTCTGACAGATTCATCATGAGCCAGATTAAGAATATCCTGGATTGGGCTAATAATTAAAGTTACGACTGTTCTGAGTTCGTGTGACAAATCTGTAAATAGCCGAAGTTTATTCTCCCTCGCTTCTTCTGCAACCATAAGCAGGCCAAGAGAATCGTCACGCTGTTTTGTAATAATTTCGTTTTGCTTAATAATAGTTTTATTCTTCTCGTCAAGTATCCTGTTCATCTTACTCTTATGTCTCCACGACCTCAGGATTAGACTTACCATCAGGATTAACAGAATAATTGTTGTATACGTTAAAAGCAGCATTGTCCTCCTTTTATGAAGAGTATCAGACATAATATTCAGCTGGTCGCTCTGTTTATCGATCTTGTCCTGTTGATCATTTAACTGCTGCCTCTGTAGCCACAAGGTTCTGGCATTTGTCTTATCAATCCTGTATGTATTCAGATCTATATTTTTTTCATATGGTTTTCCAGTGAGTATCTGAATAGCCAGTTGAATAGCTCTATCACCCCCTGAAGGATAAAAGACTGTACCGTCAAGGGAACCATTGATAACCATGCTTACGCCACCCGCAGGAGTATTCATCCCGTCGACTCCTATAATGTAGGGTTTGAGATTATATTTCCTGGCAGACGCGGAAGCCGCATTTGCCATAAAATCGTTGTGAGCAAATATCAGGTTGAAATCGTTAAATATCCTGAACAGACTGTCAGTAAGCTTAAGTGTTCTGCTTTCCAGCCAGGCTCCCTCAATAACTTTTACTGTCGTGATATTGGGTAATTTATCAACTATCTCATGGAATCCGGCAGATCGTTCCCTTGCGGGAGTAGAACCTTTCAGACCTGTAATTTCCAGAACTCTCCCTTTACCTTTTAATAATTCCTCAGCAAAATAACCTGCCTCCTTCCCGATAGTAAAATTATCTGCACCGATAAATGCTGAATATTTTGTTGAATTTATTTTCCTGTCAACAACAATGACAGGTATACCTTCACTGAAAACTTTCTCAACAGTCGGAGTAAGAGGTTCGGCTTCATTTGGGCTTACAATCAGAAGATCAATGCCTTTAGAAACCAGCTCATTTATATCTGCGATCTGTTTTTCATTATTGTCAGTGGCATCCTTTACTATCAATTCGATGTTCAGGTCACGATAAAAAGTAATCTCCCTCTCCATATCCTCAACCATGGCCTTTCTCCATTCATCGATCATAGTACACTGAGAGAAACCTATGATCATCTTATTCGCTGGATTCCGGTCAACACTCTTCATGCATCCCGATAAAAGTATCAGTACAATTAAAAAATATTTCTTCATCTGTAAACCAAAATTAAAATCACTCTCTGTTGCATTTATAATACTCCTGCTACTTCCTGATTATAAACATATCCCATGCTTATGCAAAAATATACCAATTCTTAACACAGAAGGGTAAATAAGCAACAACCTGGTTTGATAATGTTGACTTTCTCATGTAATAGTCTGGTTGCTAAACTTTAAACGCTTTTTAGTTATCTGTATTTCAGCCCCATGCATTAATTGATATTATAATAGTTAATATTCACCCCCTGAGTTTGTCAAAACTATGACCGTTTTTTCATACCATATTGACTAGTTAATGTCCCATGGCCGGATAACTGAAGAAGGCTTGCACATTTATTATGCCATTATGAACATATTTTAACTGTTCAAACTGACATTCAACTGGTAATTTTAAATAAAATAATTTGATGAACGCAACTCCCGATTTTAATAACGGATCGATAAAAACAAAGAATAAAATACTTTGTGTAGGTGAAATCCTATGGGATTTACTTCCAGAAGGTGCCAAAGCAGGAGGTGCTCCAATGAACGTTGCAATCCATCTTAAAAAGTTTGGACTGGACGCAAGTTTTGCAGGCAGAATCGGAGATGATATTCTTGGGAACGATCTAAAAATGTTTCTTGAAAAACAGGGACTGGGCACAGAGTTATTACAGATTGACGAAAAGTCCCCCACGAGTACAGTAACAGTGCATCTGGAATCAGATGGCAATAGTGTGAGATTTGAAATTGTGGATAATGTTGCCTGGGACAGAATTGTACTTACAGAGGAGCTAAAAATTGCGGCAAATAAAGCTGATGTAATCATTTATGGCACCCTTGCTTCGAGGCATTCCATGACAAGAACTACAATCTTAGACCTGGTAAAAAGCAATAGCTGTCTTAAGCTTCTTGACGTAAATCTAAGAGCACCTTTTTATTATAAAGAGGTTGTAGAAGAGCTTCTGGAAAGTGCTTCGATAGTAAAATTGAATAATGACGAGATCAAAATAATTTCCGGATGGCATGGTAAGAATTTTGAGGAAAAACAAATGGCACAATGGCTTTCAGAGAAATATCATTGTGAAATTATATGTGTTACACGTGGAGATGCCGGGGCTTTAATTTATAGGAATGGACAATTTTTTGAACATCCAGGCTTTAAGGTCGATGTAAAGGATACTGTCGGATCGGGAGATGCTTTTCTGGCTGGTTTTATTACCAAATACCTTTCAGGCGAGTCACTCGATAAATCATTGGAATTTGCATGTGCAACCGGTGCACTTATTGCAACAATGGCAGGTGCCACACCATCCTACAACCTGGAAGAAATTCTGAAAATAATTGAATTACATAATTCGGCAAATTCAAATATTCTAATTGAAAGTATACAAACAAAGCGGCAATAATAGTTTTACAGATAAAAAATATTGATCGAATACGTTGATTAAATATGAAATATGAATAGGAAGTACTTGTATTGGATAGTGTTTGTTGCCATTAACGGGGGATTGCTTTTCGGTTTAAATATGGCCGGAATATCAGGAGCTGTTGATATGATTAAAAGTAAATTCACTTTAAGTGATAGCGGATTGGGAACAGTTGCTGCTCTTTTAACTATCGGATGCCTTATCGGTGCTCTTTTTACGGGAAGCCTAACGGCAAAATACGGGAGAAGAAAAATAATGATCGCAACAGCTATTCTCTATATAATCTCTGCCCTTGGTTGTGCTCTTGCAAATTCATCTGTATTATTGATCACATTCCGTTTACTTTCCGGTTTAGTTGTCGGGATGACATCGGTAGTGGGGCCAATGTACATTTCTGAAGTCTCACCAGCTTATAACCGGGGAAGGCTGGTTTCAATGAATCAATTCGCCATAACATTCGGCATTCTGCTTGCTTATGTAGTAGATTATCTGCTGATTGGCCTGGGGGAAAACAGTTGGCGCTACATGCTGGCGGTTCCATCAGTTTTTGGAGCTGGCTACCTTGTGTTCCTTATGACATCCTTACCTGAAAGTCCCAGATGGCTTCTGTCTGTAAACAAAAAAGATGAGGCGATAGATGTGATGAGGAAAATTGGCGGTCAGAAACTAATAGATGATGAACTGCCTGAAATGGAGAAAATAATACTTGATGAAAAGAGTGAACCGAAGGCCAGAATAAAAGATATTTTCAAAAACAGGACCGGAAAGATTGTATTGATAGGCACCCTGCTGGCCGCTTTCCAGCAAATTACAGGAATAAATGCAGTGATTATGTTTGCACCGAACATATTTCAGGCGACTGGCGCAGCGACGGAGAATTCACTATTTCAATCTATTGTCGTGGGATTGGTGAATTTTCTTATGACAATCGTGGCACTCTGGCTGGTAGACAGGAAAGGTCGGAAAGTTATGCTGATCTGGGGTGCGATAGGGATGAGTATTTCTTTAGCATATTTGTTTTTCGAGTTTGCTAAACCGGTTCAAAATGGTATTGCTGTCCTGGCTGCGCTGCTTGTATATATTGCTTTCTTTGCCGCTTCCTTTGCCCCGATAATGTGGGTGGTTATTTCGGAAATTTACCCGAACAGGATAAGAGGAGTTGCAATGTCATTTTCCACAGCGGTCAGCTGGCTATGTACCTTCATTACAGTATATCTGGCCCCTGTAATTCAGGGGAGTCTGGGTTTACATTACTTATTTGGGATGTTCAGTATACTTAGCATATTGGCATTTCTTTTTGTTTTAATCTGGATCCCCGAAACAAAAGGTAAACCTTTGGAACAAATTGAAAAAGAACTTGGCCTGTTAAGAAACCGGCAGGTATAATATGATGATATAATGTTTAATGTAATATTTCATTGGTTCAGGTTAGTTCATTAGGTTAGGTAGGGAAGGGAGAGAATATTATGAGTAAACTCATTCAATTTTTCTCCCTTTTTCTCAAAATCTTTAAAAATTAAAAACTGATATAAGATACTTTATGACAAGCCCGGAATAATAACCACAAAGAAACTCCATAAAATGAAAACAGACAGACGAAAATTCATTCAGACAATGGGAGCCGGAGCTGCCGGTGTAACCCTGGGAACTGCTGCTCTATCGGTAACTTCCTGTGCTTCAAATTCAGGCGGGAAAGCCGAAGAAGACGGCCAGATAATTTTCATTGGTGATAATATTGCCATCGCGGAAACTACTTACGGAAAGGTAAGGGGGTTTATCCATAAGGACATCTATAACTTTCTCGGAATACCATATGGAGCAAACACTACAGGAAAAAACAGGTTCATGCCACCCCGGAAGCCTGATCCATGGATAGATATTTATCCTGCAGTATACTGGCCTAATGCCGCACCTCAGCTAACAGAGAATTTTTTTAGCAAAGACCGATATCTGGCTTTTACAGATTACTGGCATTATGATGATATAAGTGAGAATTGCCTCGGAATAAATGTGTGGACCCCGGGCTACAATGACAATAAAAAGCGGCCGGTTATGTTATGGATACATGGCGGAGGCTACACAAGCGGCAATTCAATAGAGCATCCCGAATATCATGGGGAAAACCTGAGTCGTTTTGGTGATATTGTTTTTTGTTCACTTAACCACAGACTGGGGCCGCTTGGATTTTCAGATTTTGCTGGCATGGGTGGAGATAAATATGCGGCATCCGGTAATGTAGGTATGTTGGATATAGTGGCCGCATTGGAATGGATCAGGGATAATATTCAGAACTTCGGAGGTGACCCTGGGAATGTGACTATAATGGGTCAATCAGGCGGCGGCGCCAAAGTATGTACTCTTACAGCTATGCCATCTGCAAAAGGATTATTTGATAAAGCCGTTGCCTTAAGCGGAACCGGGCTCAGGGTTGGAGAGAAAGAAAATTCTGAAAAACTTGCATCATATATTTTAAAAGAAGCCGGGCTGAATCCTTCACAGATAGATAAATTGCAGGAAATGCCATGGAGGGACTACTATGCATTGACAAACAGCGCAGCAAGGAAAATGAGAGAGGAATCAGGGGCCATTGGTATGATGGGTGGATTTAGTCCGGTAGCTGACGGAACCTTTGTATCTCAGCATCCTTTTTCTCCTGAAGCCTCTCCCCTGTCAAAAGATATTGCAATGATAGTCTGCAGTACTTTTTATGAACGGTCTCCAAGCTCATTTGATTCATCAATAGAAAATATAACCATGGATGAAGCGAAAGAGATGGTAAAAACAACCCGGGGTTTTAGTAGAATTCCATTTGGTGATAATGCATCAGCCATAATCGATGCATATGCAAAAAATTTTCCCGACAGAAAACCAATTGAGATACTATCCATGGTAATCAGTAACAGGCAATCACAGATTGATCTGTGTAATACTAAATACAACCAGGGAGGTGCTCCTGTTTACCTTGCATGGTTTGGCTGGAATCCACCTGTCTTTGATGGCAGATTAAGAGCTTTTCATACTATGGATATTGCATTCTGGTATTATAATACGGATGTTCAGATTTCACATACCGGAGGAGGGGCAAGACCCAGAAATCTGGCTGCAAAGATGGCATCCTCGCTTGTTCAGTTTATGAAAACCGGCAGCCCTGATGGCGGCGGATTGCCGGGCTGGCCAAAGTATACTGCCGAGAACGGTGAAACGATGATCCTGGATGATGTATGTGAGGTTCAGAATGATCCTGACAAGGAAGCCAGAAAGTCGTTGCCAGCTTAACATAAGTAGTCAATATCAGGACATCATTTCTGACCGTGAAAATACACAACGACACGGATCAACAGGGTATATGTTTTCAATTCAATCAAAATTGATCGTATGATAAACAAAATAGAGATTCTGCTTCGTAAAACACTGCCTGTTTTTTGTTTTTTATTTTTTTCTGTTTCTGTTATGGCACAGGTAATCAATCCGCCATCAGGATCAACAACTCCTGCCCGACGGCCAACTATTGCAAGACCGGTGGCTCCGAAATCACCAGAAATATTACCTGATAACAGTGTTGTTTTCAGACTTTATGCACCAAAAGCAACAAGTGTAGCCGTCACCGGTTTATGGATGACAGGTACTCAAGCCAGCGATAACATGGTTAAAAGCGATACAGGTCTTTGGACACTCACGGTTGGCCCTTTGAAGCCCGAATATTATGGCTATAAGTTTATTATTGACGGTGTTACTGTGCTTGACCCGAATAATCTGCATATCAGGAGGGATTGGCTGGGATATGAAAGTGTTTTACTTATTCCGGGAAAGGAAACTGACCTCTACATTCAACATGATGTCCCCGGTGGAACATTATCAAAGGTATGGTATGACTCCCCTGTCATAGGCCTGAGGAGGAGGTTATTCGTATATACTCCTCCCGGGTATGAGAATGGGACCGGCAATTATCCTGTTTTGTATTTGCTTCACGGGGGATTTAATGATGAAGAAACATGGAGTACAATGGGAAGGCTGAATGTTATCATGGATAACCTGATAGCCCGGGGAAAAGCTGAACCCATGATCGTGGTCATGCCCAATGGTAATGCCGGTGAGGCAGCCGTGCCATTTGAGTCATATCCCTTCACAACACCTTCCGGTAATGATGGTAACCCATCTGCTTTTAATATGATGAACGGGAAATTCGAAACAAGTCTAGTCAAAGATATTATTCCATTTATTGAAGCTCATTACCGCGTGCCGGCTGATATGCAAAACAGGGCAATTATCGGATATTCTATGGGAGGCGGCCAGACATTCAGAATAGTCCTCGATAATCCTGGTGTATTTGGTTATATCGGCGTATTTGGTCCGGCTATATTTCCTCAACCTCCTGAAACAGAGACCAAGATGGCTGTTCTCAAGAGAGCAGATCCGATTCTTTATTGGGTTGGGTGCGGTATTGATGACAATCTTTGTTATGAAGGGACAACAAAAATCCTGCTGCCTCTGCTGGAAAAGTATAAGATTAACTATTTATATAATGAAACATCAGGGGGACATAGCTGGACAAACTGGCGTATATATCTTACAGAATGTGTTCCGGTTCTTTTTAAATGATCCGGATATGACTTTTGATAAAAAACGGACAGGTCTTTTGTTAACCGTATTCCTGTTATCATGGATAAATATTTTTAGCCAGGATTCAATAAAAAGATCAGCAGACCAATACTCTCCGCAATATCACTTTTACCCCTCGATAGACCCGACAGGGCTGGCATATCATGGCGGCCAATATTTCCTTAACTGGGGAACAGCTGTCAGTGAAGATCTTGTTCAATGGAAGATGACTGAATACGGGACCGAAAGGAATAAAATGATTATAGGTTTCTTCGGAGGTAATAATAATATCAGCTTTTTTGGCCCAAACCCTTTTCAGTCACAAGTTGTTTCTATTGAATCCGGATCAATGGTTGTAGACTGGAATAATACAACCAGACTGTCACAAAATGGATTTCCCCCATTAATCGCATTCCAGAGCAGAAGCATTGCCTATAGTACGGATACTGCAAAAACGTGGGTGAAGTCTGAGATTCCTCTGAAAATAGAAAATGGCACCGGTACAGGTGATCCAAAAGTGTTCTGGTATGAACCTGACAAAAAATGGATCCTGTTAATGGGTGGAACTAACACTCAAAAGATTAAGTTTTTCAGTTCTTCTGATATGAGGGAGTGGAAATACTTAAGCGAATTCGGTCCCTGGGGTGCAGTAAACCGGGCCTGGAATTGTGTTGACTTTTTTCCTCTGCCGCTGGATGGAGATCAGTCAATAATAAAATGGGTGCTTGTCATCAGTGCACAGACGTGTAACGGACAGTATTTCATAGGTGATTTTGACGGCTGGAGATTTACTCTTGATCAGCAGTATATTAATGAGCTGTCAAATAATACTTACATCCCGTCAGGAATAATGTTATTTGACTTCGAAAGGGGTATCGATAACTGGAAGATGGAAGGTGATGCATTTATTGAATGCCCTGCCGACGCAGGAAGTATCCATGGCAGCGAGGGAAAAAGGATGATCAGCAGCGCCCACAACAGAGGCTCTTCAAAAGGCAGGATTGTATCACCGGAGTTCACAATAACAAAGAATTATCTGAACTTTCTGATCGGCGGAGGCAATTATCCTGATAACGAATGCATAAATCTGCTGATAGATGACAAAGTTGTGAGAACGCAACCGGGTAATAACAATTCTTATCTGACCTGGACAGGCTGGGATGTATCTGAATTCAGAGGAGTAGATGCAAAAATTGAAATCGTTGACAATATTACAGAAAGTAGAAATATGTTTGACAGAGGATTTATTTACTGTGATGCAATAATGTTATGTGATGAATTGCCTGCAAAAGGTTTCTATAACCCGGGTTGGGAAAAAGCCTACTGGGCTGATTGGGGCAATGATTTCTATGCAGCAAGAACATGGAGTAATTATGCACCGGATGAAAAAAGAAATATATGGGTCGGATGGATGGGTAATCATATGTACAGAAATGAACCTGTATTCGGAATTATTTCAGTACCCAGGAGTATTGAATTGAAAACCTTTCCTGAAGGCATTCGTCTTATTCAGAATCCTGTCAAAGAGCTTGAGTCGTTGAGAAAAAGACATAAGGTGACTGAGGGAAACACATTTGAAGGGATATGGCAACCGAAGAACTTTAAGCCCGGAAAGAATGTTTATGAGCTTATTGTGGAATTTGAGAATATCTCTGCAGAAGAATTCGGATTGAACTTGTGTATTGGGGATGATGAGAAGACTGTAGTTGGGTATAATACATCCGAGGAGAAGTTGTATGTAGACAGGAGGAGAAGCGGGTATGATGAATTCAGCAGTGCGTTCCCATGTATCAGTTCAGGTCCGATGAAAAAAAGAACAGATATTACGAAGCTGCATATCTTCATAGATAAATGTTCTGTTGAAGTATTTGGGAATAACGGGGAGACAACAATATCGAGTAAGATATATCCTGATACAGGAAGCCTGGGGATAGAGGTATTTTCAAATCATGGTAAGGTAAAGGTGAAATCACTGGAGTTTTGGGAGCTGGATTCGATACATCTTAACCAGGGAAGATAAACACCCTGTAATAATGCATTCAACCTTTTTAAATAAAAACCTGGTCGTATTGTTATTTATTCTGGCACCTTCCCTATTATGGTGTCAGCAGCCTGAATCATTACAAATCTCTGAAAGGTTTGTGAAAGTGCCGATGATATCAGCACTTAACCAACTTGAAAATCAATATCAAGTCATGTTTTATTATCAGGAGGAATGGTTCAGAACTGATACCCTGGATGTTGTTTTAACGTACAATACCCTTGAGGAATCAGTAAGAAGAATTCTGACCGGCAGACCTTATATTTACAGAATTATAAATGGCCATAATGTTGTAATTCTTCCAAAAGAAAAAGCTGCTGTTTTTTTAGAGCAAATGACAGACGACAGCTATGAGGAGGCTTCTTACCGTGATGTAATTCTCATTGGAGATCTGGAGGATGCAGGAAAATCTAAAACAGTTGTTTTAAGCGGAAAGGTAACTGATGGTAAAACGGAAGAACCGATTGTTGGAGCAACCATCCAGATCAATGATCTCCCACAGGGTGTAATCTCAAATGTTCAGGGTAATTATAGATTATTGCTTGCTCCCGGTAATTACTCGTTAAAAGTATCAAGCATAGGATACGAACAAAGAGATTATAAGATTAGAATTATAGGCAATGGATCATTACATATTGAGTTGATTGACAGGACAATAGCTCTTAATGAAGTTTTTGTGTACAGCGAACAGGTAGACAGAAATGTTACAAGCCATCAGATGAGCCTGATAAAACTTGATGTAAAGGAATTAAAGCAGTTACCCATGATTGCAGGAGGGAAAGATATTATAAAAGGGTTGACAGCTATGCCTGGCATTAAATCGGTAGGCGAATTCAGTTCAGGCATCAATGTTAGGGGGGGAGGAGAAGACCAGAATCTTTATCTGGTAAATGGAACACCACTTTTTAATACATCACATGTTTTTGGTCTTTTTTCTGTCATTAACCCTGACATAGTTGATAACCTGTCACTATTTAAAGGCCATATTCCTTCTATGTACGGAGAAAGAATTTCATCTGTCATCGACATTGAAACCATCAAAGATCCACCGGAAAAATTAAGAATCAAGGGCGGCATTGGATTGTATGACAGCAGAATAACCACTCTGGTACCGTTATATAAAAAAAATATATTCTTTGACGTTAGCGGCAGGACAAGTTACTCAGATTGGATACTGGGCAAAATGAATGATATAAACCTGAAAAACAGCGAAGCTTCATTCTATGATATTAATGGCACATTACATTTTAATCTGCCCCGGAATATTATTTCAATTTCCGGTTATTTATGTCATGATGTATTTAAGTTCGCCTCAGAGGTAAAATATAATTACGGAAGTAAACTTTTATCGGTAAACTGGAACAATACGATAAGTCCGAACCTGATTTCATATCTTATTTTGTCTTATAGCAATTATCATGTGATTAAAGACGATATCAGCAACACATTTTTCCAAAGCCGCATAATATCGGGAATTCAATATTCGGGTTTGAAGCAGAGGTTTAAATACGGTGGCATTCTGAATCATACGATTGAAGCAGGGTATAGCATAGCCAACTACATGGTTCATCCCGGAGAACAAACCCCGATTGATAATGCCTCTTTAACCATACCGGCAAACCTGAATTCTGAAAAGGCTTATGAGGGTGCATTGTTCCTGAATGATGAATACAAGGTTAATAGCTACCTTCTAATCAATACGGGATTAAGAGTCTCGGGGTATAAGAAGACTGAATCACGTATGATATTCGGATTCGAACCACGACTTTCAACAAGAATTAAATTAGACGATCTTAGCTCCGTAAAACTAAACTATAATCGTAATTTCCAATATATTTCAATGATTTCGTTATCATTGGTTTCAACACCGGGCGATATATGGAAACTGGCAAATTCAAACATTAAGCCACTAATTGCCAATCAGTTTGCATTGGGTTATTACCGGAATTTCTCAAATAATACTATTGAAACTTCTGTCGAAGTATATTATAAGCTTTTATCGAACATAATTGAGTACAGGGATGGGGCAGTTCTTGAGATGAATCCTGATCTTGAAAATGTACTATTGAACGCCAAAGGCGTAAATTATGGTATTGAATTTTTATTAAGAAAGAACAGCGGTATAATTGATGGTTGGATCAGCTATACCTTTTCAAGATCATTGCGAAAAGTATCGGATCAGGATCAGGGGAAGATAATCAGCAATAATAAGTTCTTTCCATCATCATATGATAAGCCACATGATTTAACAATTGTAGCCAATTGGCATGTCAATCGAAGATTGCAGCTCTCGGCTAACTTTTCATTTTCAACCGGACAACCAATCACCTTACCCGAATATAAGTATTCAACAGGCGGGGAGATTATGGTTGTCTTTTCAAAAAGAAATGAATATCGCATTCCCGGTTACCATCGGCTTGATCTTACAGTTACTCTCGATGAAAGTCTAAGGATAAAAAAGAAATGGAAGGGATCATGGAGTTTTTCTCTGATGAATGTCTATGGCAGAAAAAATCCTTATACTGTATATTATAAGAAAGATGATCCATGTCAATTTAACAATTTTAACAGTTTTAGCTTGTATAAGCTTTATTTTATTGGTAAACCAATACCTACGCTGAACTATACATTTGTCTTTTAATACAGTTCATATTGATGAAGGTCATTAAAATAACGGGGGTTCTTTTAGTAATAGTAATTATCACTATTACCTCCTGCAGGGAAGCCTATTTCCCGGATGATATCAGATCTCTTGAACATACTCTAATTATTGAGGGAATGATATGTGAAGGTTTCTCTCCTGAAGTAAGTATCTCTTATGCAATGGGTTATTATGAAACCGCGCAGATTCCTTTGAGCAATGCTACCGTGGTTATTACCGATAATCTGGGAAATAAGGTTGAACTGCCTGAAAAATCAGCGGGTTCATACAGGCCTGTATCTGATGGATACACGGGTGTTAACGGACGTGAATATACTCTTCATGTAAATACACCTGACGGAAACGAATATGAGTCAGATATGGTGAAGATAAACGAAAAACCGGTTATCGACAGTATTTATGCCCGTCTCGGTGAACTGGACATCTATTCATATAATGCTGACGGGAAACCTGTTACGAAGACCAAAGTACAGAATGGTTTTTATCTTTTTGCTGACCTGAGTGCAGAAACAAACTCCACTGTTTTTTACAGATTCAATACCTCAGTAATAAAACTATTTTCCTACCTTATTCAACCACCCGGGGCTCTGCAGGCATCTAGTATTTATATATGGGAGCGGCCTGCCGTGATTGATGATTTTTATAGTGTTGACTTTATAAGTGCAAATAATGGCCGTCAGATATTACCGGAACATAAAATTGGCTATTTGCAATGGATTGATAATCGCCCCCGTTATGCTATTACGTCATCCTCCACTCCCTGGGTGCTGATTCTGAAGGTATATTCTATATCAGCCGGAGTTTACGATTATTACCATTCAATCGACCAGCAATTAAATTCAGACAATCAGATGTTTGCTCCTGTCCCTTCACAGATAAAAACCAATATTCATTGTACAAATGATCCGGCAATAACAGTATCGGGAGTATTTGAAGCATCGTCAATGGCCGTTAGTTATAAAGCTTTTCTTTATCTTGACAAGAACAGTTTCAGATCAAAGACACTGACTGCATTTCCTGACTCTCTTGGAAGTGGTTCTCAGGGAAATCCTCCTGATTTCTGGGTTGGTTTTTAGAAATTTAAGTAATTTATGAATAATGAGAACCAGAAATAATATTCAAATCTTCACTTTAATCCTTCTTTTTTCGATTATAAATAACTTATTAATAACCGGAGGTCCAGTTAATGGTATGGATCTTCCTGCTGATGACTGCGAGAAAATATTTGTACACCTCAATAAAACAGTTTATGTAGCAGGTGAATATATTCATTATAAAGTGTATGTGGTTAATGGAGAGCCTCCGTTACAGGTTCCTGAAAGCAAAATTCTGTATTTTGCACTTTCGGAGCATAAAAGCGGGAAACAAATATTATGGCGGGTAAATCTAAATAAAAGCACACTCAACGGTTCTTATCAGTTGCCCGGAAGCATGAATGCAGGTATCTACGAATTTACAGCATACACAAACCGGATAAGGGAAAGTGTTCCTGAGAATATATTCTCCCGGAAATTGTTCATTCTGAATTTAACCAAAGAGACACCTGATTCTATATATATGCCTGTTCCGAATGCTGCTACTAACAACCAATCCGGATTAGTAACAATATCTGATAACCAGCCGGACATCCGGCTGCGAACTTCAAAATCTGTATATCGTAAAAATGATACAGTAGTACTTGAGATAAACGTGGATAATTTGCAGCTTAATGACACCGCAAACCTTTCATTGTCTGTGACAAATGAAACCCCCTTCAGTGGAATCTTACACAATACAAGTATTATTGAACTATTTAACCGGTATCAGGAAACAAATGGGAAACCCAGTTTAAATGGTCTGGAGAATCATTCATATATACTTAACGGTCGGGTATTTAATAAAAATGACGATTCCCCTGTCAGGGATGCCGGAATACTGCTGGCAGTTGTTGATAGTGTTTCTCCAAAAATAATGTACTCTGCCTCGGACTCAACAGGTACTTTCCGTTTTTATCTGAATCAATTTTATGATAACAAGGAAATAATTCTTCAGCTTGCGGATAACACCGAAAACCTGGATATATTTTGGGATATAGAAAAAAAGAGTATCCCGTATTCGCAAAATTCTGACGTTCCGGTTCCCTTATCAGATATCCAGGTGGCATCATTAAACCAGGTAAAAGATATCAGACTCATTGAAAAGACATACATAGAAGAGGTAACCAGGCAAAAGATAGCCGATACAAGTCCCGGAGCAAGCTATTTTGCCTGCCCCGACATCATTATCTTTCCGGCCGATTATATAGAGCTGGTTAATTTCAGGGAAATTATTGTCAATCTTATTCCTCAGTTAAAGCTTAAAAGCCGTAATGGGAAATATTATATACAGGCATATAATGAAATCAGAGGTGATCTGGGTGAAAACAACCTGGTTTTATTGAATGGCCTGCCATTTTGTGACATAAATTATATTATATCATTGGGAACACCAGAGGTTAAAAGGATAGAAATTATAAACTCAGGCAGGATTCTGGTTGGCGACTTATCATACAATGCGGTTATCTCTATTTATACACATGAGATGGCTATACCTGAGCCTTATTTAAAGAATTTTACAATGGTTCTTCAGAATAGTGTTGAAGCAACCGGTGAAGGAACTGATAGCCAGGAATATCCGGCAACGATTCAATTGCAATCACACTTTCCTGATTTTAGAAACAACCTCTACTGGAATCCGGATTTGAAAGTAATTGGTAATAAAAAGCTGAAAGTTGAGTTTACAACATCTCAGCTTTCAGGCAAATTCCTTGCAGAAATTCAAGGTATTACGTCTTCGGGCATTTCACTTGAAACAATTGTTTCTTTTAGTGTGGAATGAAAGGATTAACTATGAGAAACATATTTACTGGCCTGTTTATATTGTGTGCAATTCAAAATGTCTGCGGACAGTCTGATAATATTATGTATGAGCCTGATAAGACGTATATGATGAATATTCGAAGAGGCATGACGGGTATCGAATACATAAATCCGTTTGATAACTATAAAGGCAGCCAATTTTTCAATGATTGGACTTCCGGAGAAGTATTTCTTACCAATGGTGAGAGAATTTCCGGTTTATACCTCAGGTATGAAGGATATCTGGATCAATTATTATGGCTCAGGGAAGATCAAATCCCCTGTGTCTTATGCAAAGCCTGTATTAATGGATTTAATTTATTTGATGGCACTGGCAATATCGCTGCATCATTTATTATTAAGAAAGGAATAAGGTTGCCATTTGAAAATGATTCAGCCGACTGTTTTTTTCAATCACTCGTCCAGGGGGGATGTAGTTTTTATGCACTCAGAAAGGTAAGCAGATTATCTGATCTCTCTGAATTGGCAGAGGATACAAGATATTTTATTTTCAAATATGATCAGTTCGAAAGAATCAGACTAAGAACCCGTGATCTTCTGAATGTTTCTTTTATTGATAAAACGAGGATGAAATCTATTATAAGATCAAATAAAATCAGGCTTAGAAATGATGAACAGCAGCTTATTATGGTAATAAGTTTATATAATAATTAAATAATTGTTCGCTAAATATGAACACCGGAAATATAGATTGAAATACTGGTGACCTCATAAAACATAAGAAATCTCATGGGAAGGTTATACAGGTAGATTTCCCGGATATTGACCGGAACCAATTTACAGATTGCACAGCCTGAAAGTACTCTACAACTGATAAAATAGTATCATACAAAACAAATAGCAGTCCTGGACTCCCTGAGATGAAATAACAAATCCTGAAATATTCATCGACCAGGATAAACAGCATTCCTGAAAACAAAAGAAAATGAGCAAAAATTTAAGCTGAATTTCTTACTCATGTTATGATAAGATCCTTTCTATTGATTATCCTTTATCTGTTTATATTATCAGATTTCGAAAACTTAAGGTAACTAATTGAATTCATACTTATTTAAATATTCTTGGAGCAAAGTCATTGAGGGCTCTTCGCCATGTAAGCCATTCGTGTGCAGTACCCTGAGACTCATGAAAAACAATGTTTTTTATACCATGAGCCTTAAGAGCTTCAACTTGTTCCTTAGGAGTGCGTTCTTCGGTACCGGTACTGATAAACAGTAGATTTATCTGTTTATTGAAGGCTTCAGCATCTTTGAAGATACCATTGAAGGCCGTCTCAACAGAAGGGTTTTCTCTATTGTTGCCCGGGCCTGTTCCACCCATAAAGAATCCGCTGAATGTTCCCATCCATGCAAATTTGTCGAAATTATTGAAGACAGTAGTAGTTGTCTGCATACCACCTCTTGACAACCCTGCCATCGCACGGTTCTGTCTGTCAGTTTTAGTACGGAACGTATTGTCGATAAAGGGTATCAGGTCTTTTATATATACCTGTGTTACATCACTCATCGGAGCGATGCGTACATCAGGATTGGCTTTGAAATCACCACAGTCCATTACTACAATCATTGGAACAGCTTTGCCGGATGTTATTAATCCATCCATGATATTACCCATGTGACCCTGGTTTGACCATCCGTTCTCATCCTCACCCCAACCATGAAGCAGGTATAGTACCGGATATTTCTTTTGAGGATTCTGCTCATATTCAGCAGGAATATAAACATTGCAATGACGTTCCATCAAATTGACTTCTGACCAATAGTATATAGAACGAATCTGCCCATGGGAAATGTTCTTATTAAACCTGTAATAATCTCCTTCATTTCCCTCAGGAATTTCAATTCCTGATGATTCCGCGTTAGAACCGAAGAAGGCTTCAGTATTACGGTCCATAACCGCAACACTGTCAATCAGAATAGAATAATAATGAAAACCTGAAACCAGGGGATCTGTTGTAATCCACCAAACGCCATTTTTATCTTTTTTCATCTCTTTAATTCCATCCAGTTGAAGTTTTACAGATTTTGTGCCTGGAGCTACAATCCGGAAAATTGCCTGATGAGTCTGCTGATTAACGGCCGGATATTGCGAAATGAATATGTTAGTTGAAGAGGGCTTAAAACCCGCCGGTAGAGGTTCCGCCTGCGAAATGCGCATCCCTGGCTGGGTCAATGTCAGATTACAAATCAAAGTTGAAATAGTAATAATAATAATTCTTTTCATAATTTGTTTTAATTAATAATGACGATACAATTGTGATTATGTTATAAGCATGTAACTTCTCAGGATTCCTTTACATACTTCCGGAAAGAATAGCTCATCAAGGGTCTTATTATCAACCTCAAGGGATGTTCTTCTTTCTGATTTCAATCCATTTTGAATCTTTTGCCAACGGACACGGATCTCCTTTAAATAATTCAGATGCTTTTTTGTTTCCTTTAGTAATCCAATTCAACCAGGCTACCCCGACAGGAGCAAATGCCCCTCCATTTGTATGAAAATAGGTTCCGCCGTGAGAATCACCTGGAATTTCCCGGACAGCAAAAAATACAGGACCATTTTGCAGTTCATTGAAATCTTCAAGAGCTCTCTGGCGAGCCATATCTGTGTCACCTACAAAATAGGCAATAGGAATATTAAGTGATAATAATATTTCTTTTAAATCCCTTTCTCCCATCAGGTCTGAAGTTGTATTTAGCCTTTTTGTATGATCAGTGGGGCCGACGTTCCCCATAAGCAATGAACCACTGTTCCAGAATACCAGAGTAGTGACTCTCGGATCATCTGCAATCCGGAGTGCCTGAATCCCGCCGCATGACTGGCCGAAAAGTGCAACTTTTGAAGTATCCGCTTTTCCATAATATTTGCTGCCTTTACGGTTGTTTTCAGCAAAGATCCAGTTCAGGGCAGTTAAATAATCATCGGCTGTATTTATCCAGGGCCTCGGGGAATAACCGTTACCAACGGGTTTACCAACTGCAATAACTATATATCCATAAGAAGCTAGTTCTGTCCAGAATGGTCTGTAGAAATCACCGTCATTATTACATCCGGGCCCTGACATTATTACAACTGGCAAATTATCTTTTTTTGGAAAGATTTTCAGATTTTCAGGTCTGTAAACTGTATGATCAGGCAAGGTCTCATCGACCTCCATAACAACTTTATAGGATCCTGAAGGATTCTCATAATCGGCTGCCTTGGGCCTTTCCGGTGGCTTAAAGTTTGGATTGAGTCTTGGAGGGCCGCCTTGAGTATTATTACCCGCTGCAGCCAAGGCTTTCTTAACCGCTTCTTCAGCAAGAGGAGCCATAACTTCATAACCTGCTTTATTCGGATGGATACCATCGTCTGTATATTCCTCTTTTAATCCGTTCTTTTCATTAGCCAGACCGGGAAAATAATCGAGGTAAACACATTGATTCGCTGCGGCATAACTCTTGATCCAATCATTTAATATTAAGACCCTTTCAGCAGGATGAAGATCCGGACGAACATAAATTGAATCACAAGGCAGAACTGAAGAAAGCACTACCTGAATATTACTTGCCCTGGCAAGTTCGGCCATTGACCGGATGTTATCCTCGATCATCTCAAGGGTTGATGGCCCGGTATTACCATTGATATCATTTATTCCGGCGAGGATCACAACCACCTTTGGTTTCAGATTTATAACATCCTGACGAAACCGCACAAGCATCTGAGGTGTTGTTTGTCCCGAAATACCACGGTCAATATATGGTTTACCGGCAAAAAACTCCGGCATAACATTAATCCAGAAGTCAGTAATGGAGTTCCCGTAGAATACAACGCGTCCTTCTCCCGGACCAGGTGCTCCAAGCCTGGCATTATCATCCCTATATCGTGCGAGAAAGGCCCAATCATTTCTTAAACGTTCTTCCATGGTTTTGCGAAAAGCTGCCATCTGTTCCGGTGTCGGAGGTTGTCTGCGTGCATTATCCTGAGCACGGACAGATAATCCAATGATCAGCATTATAATCAATATGTATACTTTCCCTGGTGTTCTCATTTTTCGGTTGATTTATTTTTAAAAATTTTCTAATTACCGGTGATAAAAGTATTGCCGGATTATTCTGATTCCCTTCTGTATTTGAAATACTCCTCCATAAGTATGAGTTTATCAAGGTTAGGAACCGGGCCGGCCTTCGGGCCCTGCTCCGGTGTCTTTTTCAAATACATAACTGACTGATTCTCTTCAGTAAACTCAGGCCAGACAGGTAAATTATCACCATTCGGATCGCCATATTTTGCAAAATTGGTCCAGTAAGTGCCTATTATATCAGACAACTTCATATCCTCTTCACCATATCTTATTGAATCAATATTCTCCAGAACATATTTTATTTCTGCAGCATGTGGTGCGCCCCTGAGTTTCATGGGCATACGCGGGTTTTCAGGTTGTTTCTGGTCGAAGTAATACATAAATACTTTCGAATTTCCGGTACGTGATTGCAACCGCGCCCAGGCCCATGATGGCCATGCAAAGGCTGCTTCACGGAAAATATCGGCTGATGAGGTATATGTTTGTTCTTCTGTGTCACCCGGGTATGCTTCAAGGATTTTATCTGTAAAGTCACCGAAACGCTGTTTGGTCCTTTGTTTGTAGGCATCCGGTTCAGAAGGTCTTGTAAACATTCCCCCTTCATCTGAATTTGTACCAATTATGACATTTACATCATTATATTTCCCCGCTTCATAAAGCTTGTACTGGTCATCAGGTATTGCGTAACCATCGGCATTAGGCCAGAAACCGCCCATTCCTGCTGAACGGTTTTTAAAGAAGTCCCGTGGATCCATTTTTCTTAATTCTGCAACTGAACTGACCCCCATCTGTTTCATAAATTCAACACCAGTATTTTCAGCACCTTTTAAAGATACAATTCCATCCTGCCGGGCATTTTGTTCTACCGGACCAAAGTTGCCTCCGCTTTCGCTTATTGCCCCTGAGAACAGTCCTTTAGCCAGGGGAGATGCACATAATATACTAACGGATATAGCACCGGCCGATTCTCCGAAGATGGTCACCTTCTGAGGATCACCTCCAAAAGCTGCAATATTCCTCTGAATCCATTGCAGCGCAGCTATCTGGTCAAGTATGCCATAATTTCCGGATACTTTATTTGGTGATTCAGCACTTAATTCGGGATGGGCTAAAAAGCCGAGCTGTCCCAGGCGGTATGCTACACTAACATAGATAACACCTTTGTTGGTTAGTTTCTCTCCGAAGTATGTAGCTTCCAGAGGAGCTCCCGCAGAAAAACCACCACCATGGATCCATACCATTACCGGTAATTTCTCACTTGCATAGTTTGCAGGTGTCCAGATATTAAGATAAAGGCAATCTTCCCCCTGCGGTCTCAGATTTTGCGCCTGCGAGCAACCACAGGCAAATGTATCGGCTTTTAATACACCGTCCCATAGTTCAGCAGGTTGAGGATCTTTCCAGCGTAATTCACCAACAGGAGGTGCAGCAAAAGGAATCCCCTTAAAGCTCTTGTAACCCTCTTCCTGAATACCTTCAATCTGTCCTCCCTCAGTATCAATAATTGTGGATAAAGGTTTTTCACTGCAGGAATAAAGAAGAATAATAAAAAATAACGGCAGAAATGTTCTTAGTGTTTTCATAAGGTTTGTATTTATTAAATAAATTAATGTCCGGTCCCAATGTTTATGCTATTCATTCAACATACCTGTTTTCTCAAGAAAGTTGTAAAACAATTCAATCCAGATATTTACTGAATCGCCATTATTCCTGTAACCGAATCCATGTCTTGAACCTGTAAAGGAGTGTATCTCGGCCGGAAGCTTCGCATTGCACCAGGATGCGTAAAGTGAAGCAGCTCCACCTGTGGCTTCGTTCTGACTGGATGCGATAAACATTGGCATCGGATCATCAGGTACACCCGCGAAACCCATTGAACCATAAATTATACCGATAAAATCAGGTCTGCTTTGAACTGTGTGGTTAAAAGCCACTTCAAGAGATAACATCCCACCGGCAGAAAATCCTATTATGCCAATCTTATGGGGATTTATGTTCCATCTGGCTGCATTCTCACGTACGTATTCAATGGCACGTCTGCCGTCATCTGCTGACATTTTTATTATATTACCTATAGATCTGAGAACCTCTTTGCTCATTTTTAAAGATGAAGTATCCTTTTTACCGAATTCTTCAGATATAGACCTTGAAATCTCCATATTCCTGTTGATTAATTCCAGTACTTCAGGTGTTCTCTGCTTACCACCGTAAGAGCTTTGGCAAATCAGATTAACCTCTTCGGGAGTCCCTCCGGAATAAGCCACCCTGTATTTCAGAACAAATGCAGTAATACCTTTCTCAGCCAGCTTCTTTGCCACATTCGGACCTTCAGTATCCCAGGACAGGGCAGTAAATCCTCCTCCCGGGCAGACAATTACTGCTGTGCCGGACGTTTTGCCGGAAGAAGGCAGGAAAACTGTCAGTGTGGGTTCTACGACATTAAAAACCGCAATATTTTTCTCATTCCAGAAAGGTGACAGGTATTCAATGGGGGTCTCTTCTTGTGTCCAGTTTTCAGACCCGGGTGCTGGTCTGTCCCAAAGTTTAATTTCAGCTTGCTGAGCATCCATAATATTGCATATAAATGCAAGGTAAAAACAGATAATAAACCCTGTTAAAATATTGTTTCTCATAGTAATGTAATGTTTTGAGTCCAACTGTCCGGGATCGCTGTTCATCCCTGCAACAATTATTATACATATTTCTTAAAAGATTTCTCAAAACAGGTTAGAAAATTCAGTCAAAAATGAGTAATGTTAAACACAGGCTCCTTTGATTGAATTTATACCTTATTATTACCACTTTTTCCCCCTTGAAAATTATATTTTTTCATGACCTTGTCATAAGGTTCAGGATAATTATTTCCGAGGAATGAAATTGCATAGAACTCTTTCAAAAATAAGATTAGAATCAAAGATGGTCGTCTCTTATTTTGCTCATATAAGACTTGAATTTTCGGGTTATATGCCTCCATGACCCCCTGGGATAATTTGAAAAATAAACTTATGTTCATCTTTTAATATTAATTACAGGAAGAAATTTTAAAATAATTAATACTAACCCAAAAACCCTAATTATGAAGAAACATTATCAAGATTTGGTAAAACGTCTGATGTTGACGATATTTTTGTCAATGGTTTATCTGTGCGCTTTTGCTCAAATTAGTGTAACCGGTGTCGTATCAGATGAAAAAGGGATACCTCTGATAGGAGCTACTGTTCAGGTCAAAGGAACTGCTCTTGGTGTTATCACCGAATCTGGTGGTAAATTCACGATTAACACTAGCGCTGACGCTGTTCTCTCAGTCTCCTTTATTGGTTTCGTTACTCAGGATGTTCCAATCGGGAGCCGCACCAACATTGAAATCCGGCTTAAAGAAGAAACGACGGTATTAAGCGACGTTGTTGTTGTCGGATATGCAATAGGCAATAAACGTTCAATCTCAGGCGCTGTTGAACGCATTACTTCTGATGATATGAATACCGGTTATGTTGCAAGCCCTCTTGCTGCTATCAATGGTAAAGTAGCGGGGTTGGTAATTTCACAAAACGGAGGTAATGTCAATGAAAGTCCGACAGTACGTCTGCGTGGTCTGAATTCCCTGTCGGGGGGCAATGATCCTCTGGTTATCATTGATGGTGTATATGGTTCAATTACTATGCTTAATAACATGTCGCAACAAGACATTGAGGAGGTCACTATTCTGAAAGATGCCTCCGAAACAGCACAGTATGGTTCACGCGGGGCATCTGGTGTAATTATTGCCACAACAAAAAAAGGTAAAGAGGGTATTGGCAATTTGTCCTATAGCGGTCAGTTTGGTTATAGCCAGGCTTATAAAAGACTTGAAGTGTTATCCGGAGCTGAGTGGAGAGACCTTAATACAAATAAGTTCAGCAGCTCAGGCAATGACAAGGGAGCCAGTACAGATTGGCAGGACTGGCTGGGGAATGATTTTATATCCCAGAACAACCATAATCTAACGTTTACCCAGGGCACCGCAAAATCAAATATGCTTGCTTCTCTTGGCGTAAACAGCAAGGTTGGTCAGATTCGCGAATCAGACAATACAACTTACTCTATACGATTTAATGGAAGTCAGACTGGCCTTGGGGACAGGTTAAAGCTTGAAATGAACGTTATGGCATTCTATACCGACAGACATGACCCTATAGGCGGGATTTGGACCTCAGCATTAAATTATAACCCTACATTCCCATCCTATAGAAATCTTACAACAGGTCTTTGGGATTTTGATCCCAATGCCTCTATGGCAACTCATCCGGGTGAGGCTTCGGAAATCGAGGATCATACTGAAAATAATCGTATCATGCCAAGCGCAAGAGCCTCTTTAACCATCATAAAAGGACTCACATTAAGTGCATTTGGATCATTTGATCAAAATAGCACAATACGAAAGCAATATACTCCCAATGACCATTATGCTCAATTAAGCGGCGCCAGGGGTTCAGCTTCCGTAACGAATACATTTGATAGGAACTGGCTGGGAAATGTACAGTTAACTTATATAAAAGAAATTGGAAAACATTCAATTAACTTCTTAACATTGATGGAAGGCCAGTCATATTTTACTTACACAGATGCGGCAACAGTCACTGGTTTTGAAACCAATGTTCCAAGATACAATAATTTCCGGTCCGGATCAAGTGTCACCTATGGGAATGTAACATCAAACGCTGTGATGTACAATATTCTTTCATATATGGGTCGTTTAAACTACATGTTTAATAATAAATATGTTGTGACAATAAATGCCCGGACCGATGGTTCCTCAAAACTCGGAGCTAATAATAAATGGGGCTTTTTCCCGTCAGCATCCGCCGCATGGCTCTTATCCAATGAGGATTTCATGAAAAATCAGAACCTGGTCTCCAATCTGAAATTACGTGTCAGTTATGGTGTAACGGGTAATCAGAACCTGATTCAACCCTATAACTCCCTGGAACTTGAAGGCCCAAGCGGAGTTACAACGTATGGTGGTAAACCTGTGGTCAGTTATGCTTACCAGCAAAATGAAAATCCCGATCTTAAATGGGAGACGAAATACACATTTGATGCGGGTATTGATTTTACTTTACTGAATAGCAGAATCAATGGTACATTTGATTATTATAAGTCAACAACCAAGGACCTTCTTTACAACTATACAGTAGCGGTCCCTCCCTTTGTATATAACCGGCTGCTTGCAAATATGGGAGAAATGACCAATACCGGAGTCGAGTTAGCTTTAACTGGTGAAGTATTCAGAAGTGCAGATTGGGGACTGAATATTGGAGGTAACCTTGCATTTCAGAAAAATGAACTCATTTCACTGAGTGGCACTTATAAAGGAGAAGAGCTTACAACACCTGAATGGATCCCACTCGTAAGTTCCGGAGGAGCAGGACATACTTCAAACACCAACGTAACCTATATGGCTGAAGGATACTCTGTAGGCTTATTCCGTTTACCTGTGCATAATGGATTTATTACTGATGCTAATGGTAAGAAAACTTACGACTTCGTTGATGTTGATGGTGATGGTACGATAGATCAGGGAGATAACGCGGATCGTGAAATCCAGGGTCAGGTGACACCCAAAGTAACAGCGAGCATGAATATACAACTGAGGTATAAAAGATTTGATTTATCAACACAAATGAGGGGTGCATTCGGGCATCTGATTTATAACTATACATCCGTATCCCTGAATAACCTCAATCAATTTCCCTCATATAATGTATTAACGACTGCCCCCGGGTTGTCAATTTACCAGGTTATACACACCTCATATTGGTTAGAAAAAGGTGATTATACAAATGTTGAATACATTACTTTGGGTTACAACATTCCAACCAGTAAACTGAAGGCTATTTCAAATGCACGCGTTGCGCTCTCGTGCAATAATGTTGTAACGTTTACGGGATATAGCGGTCTGACTCCTTTGATTAACACTGATCCCCTTACAGGAGGAGTGGACGCCCGTAATATCTATCCCCTTTTACGGACTTATACTCTTCAGTTGTCGTTGAATTTCTAGTACTTGTCTTATTTATATACTTATAAAAATAATCAGATATGAAAAAGATATTAACTTCTTTAATTTTAATAGCCACATTGGCGAATTTCAGCTGTTCCGATTTTCTTGAAGAGACTCCTTATAGCCAGATCAGTGAGCAGGAAGCCTACAGTACTCCGACGCTTGTTTATATAAATACAGTGGCATCTCTTTATAATGAAACGGGAAATATTGGCTTTTTTGGTGATGATCAGGGTTTTGCTTATGGTTATTACTACAGAAATCAGGAATTAAGCGGCGACCTTGGCATGATTCCCGGCCGGCAGGGTGACTGGGTTGATGGTGGAATCCATCAAAACAATTTTTTCCACGGATGGAACGCTTCATTCAGCGATTTTCTGACGGTATGGAATGATATTTATAAAATGGTTGGCTTGTGTAACAGGGCAATTGAAAGGCTTCAGAAATTAGCTGATGAGGGTGGTGGTACTTACCTGACTGATTATATATACGAAATCAGAGCATTGCGGGCATATTATTATATGCTTGCCGTTAATAACTTTGCAAGGGTCCCTATTGTAACATCCACTTCTACTGCTATGTCAACCGTTGTTCAGTCAACCAGAAGTCAGGTGTATGAATTCGTTCGGGACGAACTCACTGAGATCATTCCTCATCTTGCGGCAGGCAGGTCTCCTGATCCGGCTACAGCATATTATGGCAGAATAACACAGGATGTCGGTTATATGATGATTGCAAAACTGGCTATCAATTCACCTGTATATGCGTCAGATACATGGAACGACGGAAGATTCACCGGAGGTGTCAGTGCCGTTGAATCCTATATAACAAATTCCGGGAAAAACATTAAGATTACACTTGATGGTACAGAACGCAATGCCTGGGAAACGGTTATATACTGTCAGGGAAAACTTGCCGCATCCGGGTATATATTAACACCCGAATTCAGAAAGCTGTTTCTTGTAGGAAACGATGGTAATAAGGAACTGATATGGGTTCGTCCTAATGACAAAACCACAATCAAACATTGGCAATCCCTGCCTCTGATGACTACAAATTACGCACATGCTGCTGTTATAGGAGGTTTCGGTGCCAATGGTCCATGTGCAACTTTAGAGTGTGCTTATCTGTTTGGAGGTATTAAAACAGGGGATCAGACCTATGATTTTTCGAATGCAGATCCCCGTTGGGATATGTCGTTCTGGTGGGGCCCTCTGTATGGCAATACCGGAGCCCGTGTTGCTTCCGGTATATCTGAAGCATACAACCCTTATGGTGAATATCTGCCATTCGATGCCCTTCCAGATTATAACACTACAGATTTTGGTGATTTGAAAGGAAAATATATTGTGAAGTGGGGCGGTGCCCGTCTAAGGAAAGTTGAATTCGATCCCGGATCTATCAATAGGTTTAAGGTTGACACTGACGCCGATATTGTTGTGTACCGGTATGCTGATGCGCTTTTACTTGCTGCCGAAGCCTATTATCGCAACGGAGACGCTGCAAACGCACTTACACTTATAAATCAGGTTCGTGCCCGTGTGGGTGCAACGCCGAGAACCTCAGTCGATGCGCAGGCAATACTTGATGAGCGCGGACTGGAGTTAGCATGGGAATCATGGCGCCGTGAAGATCAGATACGCTTTGGCACATATACGGAACCTACACGTGATAAATATGTTGGTTGTCCTCATGCAAATGTATCTGTTGCCTGGTCGTATGATGCTGAGGGGCATACCACTGTATTGCCGGTACCACAAAATGTATTAAATCTAAATACAAACCTGACTCAGAATCCCGGGTATTAATATCTGAAGTGAATTATGATTCTTAAATAATAACTGATTAGTAAGAGGGTGTCTTGAAACAAGTGCTGATGAAAGACACCCTCTTAATTTTGATAAATATTTATATTGCGTTGCGGTGTCATTTGCTATTAATTATTGTGATAGGAATCCGGTATTGGGTTAACATATTTACTTTATGATAAAACGAACAGAATGATAACTTCTTAATTATTCAAATCATGAAATACTTTAATTTATTTTTTATACTGCTGTTTTCTTGTTCTATTGGCGTTGCACAGTTTCCCCAAAGACCTTCGCCAGAACAACAGGCAGCTTTTACGAGATTCCAGAACCTGTACGATTCCTTATCACCCTGGCAGAAAACCATGTTTCTCACAGAGATAAAACATATAATGGATCCCGAGGTGACTATTGTACAACCAGGTAAAACTGACGATGATCCTCCGGCAGATGCCATTGTATTATTTGATGGTACGGATATTAATAAAGAATTGCAGGAATTTGGTTTCGGCCCCAACAGAACAATGACTGCAAAACCTGCCGTCACCTGGATTATTAAGGATGGTAGTATAGAAGCGTCCCAGGGTTCAGGTTCATTAACAACAAAACGCAGTTTTGAAGACTTCCAGTTGCACGTTGAATGGAGAACTCCCTCGGTGGTTACAGGTGAAGGTCAGAGCAGGGGCAATAGCGGAATAGTAATACAGGGAAATTATGAAATCCAGATACTTGACAGTTATAATAACCGAACATACAGGAATGGCCAGGCCGGTGCCGTTTATATGCAATACTCCCCGTTGGTAAACGTTAGCAGAAAACCCGGCGAATGGCAGAGCTTTGATATTATCTACACAGCTCCCCGTTTTAAAAATGATTCCACATTTTTTACACCTCCGAGAGTAACAATCTTTCACAATGGCGTTTTAATACAGAACAACGTGGAAATACAGGGTCCGACGGTTTCACCGGGTATCCCTCAGTATGTTGTCAGGGCACATGGTACTGCTCCCATCACATTGCAAAGGCATAGCGGCACTTTAGCTTTCAGAAATATCTGGATAAGGGAATTATAGTTTTTCAATAAATTGAATTACAACATGGAAAATAAAAAACAAAATACTCTTTCAAGAAGAAAATTTGTAGGTCGTCTGGGTACTGCAACAGCAGCCTTCACTATCGTACCAAAAAATGTAATTTCCGGTTTAGGCTATAAGCAACCTAGTGATTTGCTTAACATTGCTGCAATAGGTGTCGGGAACAGAGGGTCTCAAAACCTCAGGGGTATTGCATTACCTGATGTTCAGGATGTTCAGGCCCCGGCAAGAGGAGGCAGATTGCCCTATCCTTACACACGGGAACAATTAGCTGATTATCTGGCCGGACGCCCGGTCCGGAATCCTGATGGTACTGTACCTGCATTCAGGGCTATGCCCGCAATGGATCCCGCTGCAATGCGTGCCATGGAAGAATCTTACGGGGTATATACAGCAACAGGGAAATTAGTCAATATCTACGCATTATGCGATGTGGAAACTGGCCGGCTTGAATATAATGCCAAAAGCTACCCCAAAGCAAAAACATACCAGGACTGGCGCGAATTGCTTGAAAAGGAGAAATCTATTGACGGTGTCCTTATTTCAACCCCTGACCATACTCATGCTACAATTGCGGCACATTTCATCAGGGATAAGAAACATGTATATTGTGAAAAACCTTTAACCAAAACTATCACAGAAGCACGTACTCTGGCAAAACTTGCAAAGGAGTATGATGTTGTAACTCAAATGGGTAACCAGGGGCATGCACAGGAAGGAACCAGGATAACGGCAGAATGGCTGCAGTCAGGTGTAATCGGTAACATCCGCGAAATATACTTGTCAACAGATCGTCCTGGCTGGCCTCAGGGAAATCTTCCTCGTCCGGAAGAGCTGAAAGTGCCAAAAAACCTGAATTATGACCTGTGGCTGGGACCTGCTCCAAATAAACCTTATAACCCGGTAGTAATAAATAACTGGCGGGGATTGTGGGATTACGGGACTGGTGCTATGGGAGACATGGGTGCGCACATATTTGATGCGCCACTGTGGGCTCTCCACCTTGACTATCCCGTAAGAATACAGGCAAACTCCTCACCATACAGTAACGAGTTCCTGCCACAATCCACATGGGCAACTTATGAGTTTGCTGAACGTTTTATACCGGGAGTGGGATACATGCCCCCTGTGAAAGTAACATGGTGTGACGGCGGGCTCAGACCTCCCCGCCCATTACAACTTGAACCCGGTCGTGCCGTTAAAGATGTTACTTATATCGGCGATAAAGGAATTATTATGCACGGAAGCCATGGGCAAAAACCTGAATTGGTCCCGCTTAATGAGGGTTTTAAAGGTGTTACACCATGGATGCCGAGAACTAAGAATATTTATGAAGACTGGGTAGATGCCATAATGAACAACAGAAAAGCAGTCAGCGATTTCTCATGGGGATCAAAAGTTACGGAAATAATGTTGCTGACAAACATAGCTCTTCTTACCAAAGGGAAAAATACCACACTGGAATATGATAGTGCAAATATGAGAATTACAAACCTGCCCGAGGCAAACGAATACTTCCATTATAAGTACCGTGAAGGATGGTCACTGTAATAAGATAAATTTTAATATCTGAATTATGAGTAATCTCAAAGTAAATCTGATTAAGGTATGCCTGATAGTTATTGTTACTTCGGTTTTAACATTTAACCTTTCGGGGCAGGTTACCGATAAATTACCCAGAAGTACACCCGAATCAGAAGGAGTCTCTTCTTCTGGAATTATCGATTTTCTTAATGCTGCAGATACAGCAGGCAGGGTGGAATTACACAGTTTCATGTTTCTCAGGCATGGCAAGGTAATAGCAGAGGGATGGTGGAAACCCTACGGGCCGGACTATAAACATATTTTGTATTCTGCCAGTAAAACATTCACTGCTACAGGAATTGGCCTTGCAGTATCTGAAAACAGGCTCAGGCTGACTGATAAGGTTATTTCTTATTTCCCCTATTCCCTGCCAGACTCAATCAGTGAACATATGCAGGAACTGACAGTGCAGAACTTGTTAACCATGGCCGTCGGGCAGGATCCTGAACCGAGATCAATGGGAAACAACGGAGACTGGATCAATACATTCCTCAGCACCAGACCAAAGCATAAACCGGGAACTGTTTTCATGTATAATAACATGGCTACATTTATCTTGTCAGCTATAATTCAGCAAGTCACCGGACAAACCCTGTTTGAATACCTGCAGCCAAGAATTTTCCAGCCGCTGGGAATCCGTGGTATCGATTGGGACCTTAATCCACAGGGTATTAATCTGGGAATGATTGGGCTCAGGCTTCGAACTGAAGATCTGGCTAAATTCGGGCAATTGTTATTGCAGCAGGGTGTCTGGAATAATAAGCAGCTCATATCTAAAGAATGGGTGAAAGAAGCCACTTCATTCAAAATTGAGTCAAATGGAGGTTCACCCCGGCTTTCTAAAGATATGAATGACTGGACACAGGGATACTGCTATCAGATGTGGAGGGGAAGGAATAATACAGTTCGTCTTGACGGAATGGGTGGTCAATTTGTAGTACTGATCCCGGATAAGGATGCAGTAGTCGTTCTTACAGCAAATGCAAGAAACACCCAGGATGAATTAAACCTGATCCATAATTACCTTATGCCGGCAATAAAATCCACTACAGCTCTTTTAAAAGACCAGGCTTCGTTTGATAAATTACAAAAGAAACAATCCGGCCTCAGTCTTAAAACTTTAGATCAGACTGTGAATAATTCAGCTCTTGAATCAAGGATTTCCGGAAAAGAATTTATGCTTGATAATAATGATTACAATATTCAATCTGTGTATTTTGCTTTCAATAATGAAGGGTGCAGTTTCGCTTTAAAAAGAGACAATCAGATAACCACATATAAAGCAGGATCAGGAAACTGGAAGACAACTAAAACACCTTTATCGTCCCTGCTGGCACCTCCCCGGAATCTATCATCAAAATCAATAGATGCCAGCTACAGTATACCTCAATCCACGTTTGTTGCCGGGTCAAGTTATTCCTGGGCCGACAATACAACACTGGAACTCTCAACACGCTTTGTTGAGGAGAGCCTTGGTAGTCAAACTGTTACATTCAAATTCACAGATATAAACGGTACGTTAAGGATCACTATTGAAGAAAAAGCTACTGGCTTTATGATGCGGGGACCCGCAGGTCCATCACGGGTGCAGTTACGTGGTGTAATGGTTGATATAAAGTAACTCTTGCATATGATGTTATCTCCTGATACCACTTATTATGATTATAATATTCTTAACAAATAAACTAAAACTTTAAACTATGAAAAAGATACTTGTTTTGATTTTAGGGGTTATTGTGTGTTCCTTCATAACCCATGGACAAAAAGTTCAATCAACTCAAATTAAAGTTGGTGCAGTAAAAATAAATATCACTCCATCGAAAGAAGAATTGGGACCTAACTCATTAGGGATTCACGACAGTGTCTATTGCAGGGCAATTGTTATCGATAACGGGGTAACAAGAGCCGCACTGATTACTGTAGCTGGTAACCAGAATGAAATGTCGTGGAAAGCATCGACTGAACGTATGCAAAAAGAACTGGGAATTCCTGTCGAGAATGTTGTGTTGTCAAGCACCCATTCACATAGTGTGGGACGTATTCCGAAACTGGAAGAAAAGATCTTTCTGGCTGCAAAAAAAGCAGTTACTAAGTTACAGCCGGCAACAATAAGTTGGGGTAAGGGAGTTTCTTATATAAATGTTAAAAGAGATATGATTGATCCTGTGAAAAGGACGTGGTGGGAAGGACCAAATTATGATGGTCCATCCGATAAGTCAGTTTACGTGATTACCTTTAAAACTCCTGATGATACACCAATAGCAGTATATTACAATTATGCAATGCATGCCGTTGGTATGGGTCAGTACGATATGGTAAGTGGTGATGTACCTGGTGCAACCTCACGGTATATTGAAGATTCTTATAACAATAAGGTTGTTGCTGTATGGTCAGAAGGGGCATGTGGAGATCAGAATCCAATCTATTTTCAGCAGACCTTTGATTTAAGGGACATTAGGATTGCAGATTACGCTAAAAGAGGTGAAGATATAAGTAATTCCATGCCTCCCGGAGGTGTTGGTTTAGACAGAAGTAACCCTACAGTTCAGAGACTTATGAAAGAACAAGAGCTCGTTTGTAATGCCATGGGCGTAATGTTAGGCGAAGAGGTAAAACATGTGATGAGAGGTGTTGACCGTCCTGAAGATATAATTGAAATTAAAGCAGACCAAAAAGTTCTGTCATTTCCAGGTCGCAAACGAACTAACCAGGGCAGGGGTGGTTTTGAAGGAACATATGTAGATGGTGATTCTGTTACAATAAGAGTCGGAATCTTATTACTCGGAAATATAGCCCTTGGTACTGTTAACGGGGAAGTCTATAATCAAATTGCAACAGGGTTTATTAAAGAATCGCCATTTGCCCGTACCATGATGGTTACCATCGCCAATGGTTCTGCAACTACAGGATATATTCCTGATGATGCTTCATTCGGACAGAATGTATTTGAAGTATTGTCATCAAGGCTTAAACCAGGTTATGCCGAGAGAGGGATAATTGACGGCATCCTCGATTTGATGGAGAAATTGGAATAAAGAATGAACCCGAATAAGCATGTATCCGAAAAAATAAGGCAAAAACTACCATGGATTCCTGAAGATATAATCGATCCTGATAACATCGCTAAAGGTGATATGCCCGGGGATAAAGTCAGGATTGTCCCCGAACATATCCGGAACGCCAGGGTAATTTTTCCTGTATTACTTGAAATGTTGATTCCGGTTCTTGACCAAAATCCAAACCAGAGAGCAGTTATTGTTGTCTGCGGAGGATCTGGTGCAGGGAAGTCTGGAATCGCATCCGTTCTCTCCTACTACCTCAATCAAACAGGCCTGGGCAGCTATACCCTTTCAGGAGACAATTATCCTCATAGATTTCCAAAATATAATGATGCCGAGAGGCTGCACATTTTCAGGAAATCCGGAATAGATGGCCTCATAGCAAACGGACAGTACTTTGAGGGAATACATACAATATTGAAAGAGATCCAGGAAAGTGGCAATGATTCAAATCCTGAATACCGGAGAGATTATCCATGGCTTTCCGTTTACCAGAGTGCAGGAAGGAACGGACTCAGGAATTATCTGGGAACCCCAAATGAAATAGACTTCCAGGAACTTACCGGAGTAATAACCCGTTTTAAAAATGGTGAATCCGGGATATTGCTGAAAAGAATGGGAAGAGAGGAGACGGAACTCTGGTATGAGCCTGTCTATTTCAACGCTAAAAATATTCTGATAATTGAATGGACTCACGGTAACAGTCACAATCTCAAGGGTGTAGATATCCCGATACTGCTTAACAGTACCCCCCGGGAAACGCTTGAAAGCCGCAAATTGCGCAACAGGGACGGAGCTACAGATTCTCCCTTTACAACAATGGTATTGGAGATAGAACAGGAAAAGCTTATTTCACAGGCACCAAATGCAAAGTTAATTTTATCCAGAAGCGGTGAAATATTAACATACAGGGATTTTGTCAAACTAATGATACAGGAGCAGATATAGGAGGGGGCTATGGCTGGAGGTGAAAGAATACCAGCATTACCAGAAATAAAGTCAGGTCCGATGCTGAATGCATACCCTGACAGTATTGGTGGGACATTGGGGAATATTGTAAAATTCCTTCAGACTCCTGAACTTAAAGATGTGTTCCAGTCATTATATATTTTACCGAGTATTTTCAATACAGATATGGACAGGGGATTCTCTGTCATAGATTATGAACTGAACATTCTTTATGGCTCAAAGAAAGATCTGGAGGATCTGAAGAAAGCCGGCATCTCCCTTAAACTTGACTTAGTTTTGAACCATTCCTCGGTACTATCCAGGCAGTTTCAGGATATTCTGAAAAATGGTGAAAAATCGAAATTTAAGGACTTTTTCATAAACTGGAACAAATTCTGGGAGGGCCGTGGTCAGATGACAGATGAGGGTTACATCCAACCTGACACTGAATATATTAAAGATATGTTTTTCAGGAAGCAGGGACTCCCTCTTCTTAAAGTCCGCATGCCGGATGGCAAAGAAGTCCCTTACTGGAATACTTTCTATCAGGAAGTCAGATATGATAAAATTGATTCCCGCGACCTGATCAGGGCCATGAATATAAGATACAACTCTGCAAAAAAGCTTGCAGATCTAGTTAATACAGCATTATCTGAGGGGAAAAAACCGTCTGAAATCAATTTTGGAAGGTTTGCACGCTACAGTAAAATTGTTATCAACTTACTTGAATCCGGTCGAAAATACCTGGGGCAGATGGATTTAAACATAAAATCTCCCTTAGTATGGGAATATTATGAGGATACTTTTAAAAAGTTTGCAGGCTACGGGGCTGAGATTATACGACTTGATGCTTTTGCCTATGCACCGAAAGAACCAGGAGCAAAAAACTTTCTTAACGATCCTGCAACCTGGAATTTGCTGAAACGTATAAGAGCACTGGCTGATAAATACGGTTTGATCCTTTTACCTGAGATACATTCGGCTTATGAAGAAAAAATACATGAAAAGCTCGCTGCCCGGGGTTATTTAACCTACGATTTTTACACACCGGGGTTGATTCTAAATGCTTTAGAAACAAGTCAGAATACGTTTATAATCAGGTGGATCAGGGAGGTGCAGGAAAAAGGAATCAGGGCTATAAACATGCTAGGCTGTCATGACGGTATTCCGTTGCTGGACTTAAAAGGGCTGGTTCCGGATCAACAGGTTGAAGAGCTTATAGATATTATCGTTAAACGCGGAGGTTATGTGAAGAATCTTCACGGCAATAAGAAGACGTATTACCAGGTAAATGCTACATTCTACAGTGCGTTGGGAGAAAATGATGCGAAGCTTCTTTTAGCCAGGGCAATCCAGATATTCATGCCCGGGATTCCCCAGGTATGGTACCTTGATCTCTTCGCAGGAAAGAATGACTTTGCTGCCGTTAAAAAAGCAGGGCCGGCAGGTCATAAAGAGATAAACAGAACAAATCTGACTTCGGAACAGGTGTATGAGGGACTTAAAACGAACGTTGTATGTCAGCAGCTTTCCATGCTCAGATTCAGAAACAATTTCCCGGCATTTGGTTTTAATGCAAAACTGAAGATACTGGATTCTGATCCGCAGCAGTTAAAAATGCGCTGGGAAAATAATGGTTTTACCGCAACTCTGGAAGCGAATTTAAAAGACTATTCCTGGACCATTAATTCAACGGATAATAATGGAAATGTTATAAATAGAAAGGTGATTTAATCTTTCCCGGGAACAAAGGATCAATTAAGAACTTTTATGTTTTAACCTAAAAAACATTATTTATGAATACTCATTTACAAGATCATCAGAATCTGACAAAAATTAAGCTGCTGACTTTTTTAATGTTTATGATGTTTGCAATGACAACTGATGCTGTCGGTGTCATTATCCCTGAGGTTATGAAGCAGTTTAACCTTAATATGACAGCTGCCGGGCTAATGCATTATATGCCAATGATCGCCATTGCCTTATCGGGTGTATTGCTCGGATTCCTCGCTGACAGATTTGGACGGAAGGCAACAATTGTTATAGGATTAAGCATATACGCATTAAATTCATATTTCTACATCGTTTCAAACACTTTTGGGTTTATTATAAGTTTAATGGCAATTGGCGGATTGGCCATCGGTGTATTCAAAACAGGAGCACTGGCATTAATAGGGGATATCAGCAATTCTACAAAACAACATACTTCGACCATGAACGCTGTTGAAGGCTTTTTTGCTGTCGGGTCAATTATCGGACCATTCCTGGTTACTTATTTCCTTTCTCAGGGAGTTAAATGGCAATGGCTGTATGTAGTGGCAGGAACCCTGTGTGTAGTATTGATCATCATCGCTTTTATGGTTAAATATCCGGAAACAAAAAAGACAACTGAAGAGCCGGTCAATCTTGCCGGGACATTGTCAATGCTGAAGGATCCTTTTGCCATGGGATTTTCAATCGGAGCTTTCTTATATGTAGCAGTGGAGTGTGCCGTTTATGTCTGGATGCCCACTCTTATAGCCGGTTACGAGGGAAATCTCATACTCGTTGCAACATATTCACTTACTATCTTTTTCATTCTCAGGGCAACCGGACGGTTTCTTGGGGTCTGGCTGTTGTCATATTTTAACTGGACATTGGTGCTTACTTTATTCAGTTTCCTGATTTTACTGTGTTTCCTTGGCAGTGTTATTGGCGGAATGAAAGCCGCAATTATATTATTACCGCTTTCGGGTTTGTTTATGTCGGTTATCTATCCAACAATTAATTCAAAAGGTATCAGTTGTTTCCCAAAGACCAGGCACGGTTCTATTGCAGGTATAATATTGTTCTTTACTGCTGCGGGTGCAGCATTAGGACCATTAGCTATGGGAGGAGTCAGCGATATATTCGGCGGAGATGCAAAATATGGATTTATCCTGGCTACCGTCTTTGCAGCACTGCTATGTGCAGGAACAATAATAAACCTTTTATACAATCCAACTAAAAAAAGGTTACAGGAACTGGATCATACTGAATATTAACTGACAAATAAGATTTATTTCGCCCAGGCCTCTCCTTCCGGTGTCCGTCGCCATTCGAAATAAGCATCCAGAACCTTAAGCGATTCAGCACCAGGTACAGGTCCGATATACGGTTTCTTGTTGAAATACATTACCAGAGGTTTGGAATCGCTGAATGCCGGCCATTCCGGCACTCCTTCTCCGTTAGGATCTCCATATTTGGCGAAATTAGTCCAATAGATGGCCATTGCTTCTGAGATATCCTCATCTGACTTTGTGACCGGACGATTTCCCATCATAGGATTTGATGCATTCAGATGCTGGAAAACATAGGGAACTTCCATACCATGAGGTGAACCATTGCCTGCTACTGGTGAATCTTCCGGATAATCGGGGTGTTGATCAAAATAATAATAGAATACTTTCGATTTACCGGTTTGTGACTGAAGCCTTGCCCATATCCATGTATGCCATCCGAATGCCACATCACGGGCCAGGTCACGAGCGGTTTTTGGAACCGTATTCGTTCCTGCAGGATAGGCTTTGATAAGGTCATCCGCAAATTTACCGTAACGCCCCCTGACTTCAGCAATATATTCCTCCCGAGTTTTTGCCCGGGAAAAGCTGAGACCTTCATCGGAGTTATATCCGATAAGAACCGGCACATCAATATACCTGCCTGAGGCATAGAGTCTGTACTGATCATCCGGAATTACATATCCATCGATATTAGGCCATGCCAGCCCAAGGCTCATTCCTCCCGGAAGATTACCGGCATCTATTTTTCTCAGTTCCGCTATAGAGGCAACTCCGGCGCTCCTGACGTATTCCACTCCGGAAAGTTCGGCATCAGGAAGAAGTTTCATATTCTCACCGAATGGACTGCTGCGCCGTGATGGTCCGAATGAACCTCCACTCTCTGAAATCGCACCACTAAATAATCCTTTGGCCAGCGGTGATGCACACAGCATGCTGACTGCTATTCCACCGGCCGATTCGCCAAATATTGTCACCTTTTTGGGATCGCCACCAAATGCAGCGATATTCTTTTTAATCCATTGCAGACCGGCAATCATATCCAGAAGTCCGTAATTCCCCGAAACGTGATTGGGACTCTCATTACTAAGTTCCGGGTGTGCCAGGAATCCTAACTGACCAACACGGTAAGCAATGCAGACCAGTACCACACCCCTCTTCGCCAGTTTATCTCCGTAGAAAAGCTGTTCGGAAGCGGCTCCGGCGTTAAACCCCCCTCCATGGATCCACACGAAAACCGGAATACGATCCCTTGCGGATTTCGCCGGCGTCCAGATATTAAGATACAGGCAATCTTCGCTCTTACCAAAAGGGAAGTCTTGACCCTGTACAGGACCGGGAGCAAATCCGGTAGCCTGACGGACACCCTCCCATTTTTCTGCGGGCAGGGGAGCACGCCAACGAAGGTCACCGACAGGTGGTGCAGCAAACGGAACACCTTTATATACTGTCAGGTCGTCTTCATATGATCCCTGAATCAGACCCTCTTCAACTTTTACAGGTTTTGGTTGTTGCTGCGAATATCCGAACACAATAGAAATCAATAAAAACAATGCTGCTGTTGAAAATATTTTTTTCATACTATAGTCCTCCTGGTATTGATGATTAATACTTCATTATCTTATAATCAGTTGATAATGTATTCTTTAAGGTTAAACTGAAACCTATTTGATATAAAAATAATACAATCCGGAATCAATCACAGGTTCTGGTATAAAAAGCGACCATTCTGACACAAAATTCACCCTAAAAGTGTCAGGACACTCAATCTTTAATTCTGTTACCTTTTAAAATAATATTAGTTGGCTCCGGTTGCAGCGTACCCTGAGGACCCTGAAGGCGCATTGTGGGTGCTTCGATCTCCATTTCCACGCGATCACCATCGAAAATAAACCGGAAGTTCTCGTAAGATCCGGGATTGAACATTGATAGATAATGAGCCGAAAGTTGATTTTCGGCTGTCCACGTGCAGATACCTGCTATATGGACCGGAGTAACTCCCATAGTATTTGAATAAACCGAACGGGAAAAGGAAAGAGTGCGGTCTGTTATCCCATATAACCACCTGTCAAGTCCGAAAGGGATGCTATGTATGGCACTTGCAGTCACAAAGGTAAGGTAAGAGTTCCCTGAGCCATCAAAGCGAAACTGCATGGAACGTATACCCGCAGCATTTTCATCCATCTGATACTTTCTGGTGCTCATCGTCACCTTTGTGGCACTACTACGGTCGAAAGGACGTTTGATCTCATAGTCCCCAATCGCTGTTTTTAAATCAAATGACTTGTCGGGTTTGAGTTTTTTGTCACTCATAGAAGGCAGCATTTCGTAAATCAGGTTATTTAAACCGGTCTCATCCCTGAAGCCGCTGTGGCAAACTACGACAAAATCGTATTCAGGAATCACCATAATCAGCTGGTTCATTGCTCCTATGGCCCTGAACGAATTGTGTCTTCCAATCCATATCTGGTAGCCGTATCCCACGGATGCATCATCAGCGGCATTTCTAATCTCTTCAGTTGTAATATCAGGTTTCTGATAAATATGTGGGGAGGAGGCTTCCTCTATCCATGTCGGATCCAGTAGCAGTTGTCCGTTCCAGCTGCCTTTATTAAGAAGAAAAAGTCCCATTTTAGCCATATCCGAAGTTTTCATGTGGGAGCCGCCGTTACCCATATTACAGCCGTCGTTATCCATTTCCCATACGATATCCTTAATACCCAGCGGATCAAACAGACGTGTTTTCAGGTACTCAAGAATGGTTACACCGCTCACTTTTGTTATGATTCGTGACATCATGTGAGAGGCCGTAATATCGTAAGCCCAGACTCTCCCTGGCTCATGGGAGAATGGTGCAGCCAGGAAGGAACGGATCTGGCTTTCACCTGAACCGGAATAAAAAGTTGACGAATGTCCGACCGACATGGTGAGCAGATGCTTAACTGAGAGGTCAGCAAGCTGAGGGGAAATCGTCTCTGGAAGCAGATCAGGGAAAAAAGAGATCACCTTATCATTGACATTCAGTATGCCTTCCTGAACAGCAAAGCCGACAGCCATGGCTGTAAAGGTCTTCGTGGCTGAATACATGGCATGCTGGTACTGAGGAGAGTATGGCGCCCACCAGTGTTCGGCAATCACTTTGCCATGACGTATCATCATCAACCCGTGTACATCATACCCGTTCTTTTCAATCATCTGAAAAAAACGGGCGATGGTACCGGAAGGAACACCCTCTTCCTCCGGAGTACTTCTTGGTAATCCATCCTCATAAGTACAGTGATATTCATCGGAATGAAAACACCCTGTCAGAATTATACATATAAGTAATAGGGGTATAATTGTCAAAAGATGCAAGACTCTTACTTTCATACAGTTATATTGTTAATATAAGACTATAAATATGATAAAAGACAACTAATATTCTCATTACCATGTCCTTGCTTATTCATGAAATTCAATGAAAATCAACCTGATATTTCCATTTGTGAACAATTCAATATTATTATGGTTGTATAATATAGAATAAAATTATGAAAAAGACAAAACATAACATCATCACCCGAAGAACATTAATAGAATGGTTAGGAAAATCTTTTGTAATCGGCCTGTCAGGTGATTTATTGTTATCATGTACTCCTGATGCGGATAATATTACAAACAGTAATACAAATATTGAGGAATTATCTGATGATCCGGCTATTAAATTGCCGATTGATAAAATTCCCCGGGATAAGCTATGGACGGAGTTTACAGTGGACCAGCAAAGTATTATCAGTATACTTAACAACTGGAAGCTGGTTGTGAACGGACTCGTCAAAAACCCTGTTGAGATTACCTTTGAAGAGATGCTTAATTTACCACGAAAAGACCAGGTATCGGATTTCCATTGTGTGACCGGTTGGTCGGTATATGATATTCCCTGGAACGGTTTTCATATTTCAACATTATACGATCTTGTAGAACCGGCAGCGAAAGCCAGTCACATCACTTTACATTCAATTAAAGATATATACTCTGAATCCATACCCGTCGAAGATGCTTTGAGTCCTCAGACGATGATGGCTTATGGCATCAGGGGGTCCACAATTCCATTACCTCATGGTTTCCCATTAAGATTGGTTGTGCCTTACAAATACGGCTATAAAAGTGCTAAATATGTTTACGGCATTGAGTTTACTGACTCAGCCCGGACGGGCTATTGGGAAGCTGATGGCTATAGTTATGAAGGTGATGTACCCGAAAGCAGGTTGAGACCTAAATGATATAAAGGTACACGTTACAATCTATACAGATTAATAGAACAGCCTCTTATTATTTGCCAGAGTCTATTACTGCTACGTTAACCGTTATTATGCATACAATTACCGTAATAGGAGAATTTTGATCAAAAATTCACCCGGTAAGTATGATCCTGTTGATTATATTTATTGGTTCCGCAGATGATGATGAGGATCATCATTGATATTCTTCAGAATTTATTAAATCTATTTAATTAATTACAGGTTAACAAAATCTTAAAATTGGATAATGATGAAAGGAAAGAGACATCCCCGGAAAAGTATTTTCTTGCTCATAACGACATTGTCAATCGGATTCTGTTCGTATGGACAGCCGGGTTTACCCGGGATACCCGGCAGGAACTCTCCGGTAGTTCATCCTGACCAGACTGTAACCTTCAATCTCAACGCTCCTGGTGTTTCCGAAGTACAGTTAATGTTTGAGGGTGACGCTGTGCATTATCCTATGACAAAGGACGAAAGAGGGAGATGGACTGTGACCGTAGGGCCGCTGAAATCCAGGATATACACTTATGCTTTGCTTGTTGACGGCCTCCGGATACTGGATCCACTGAATCCCGAATTACAACTGGGTACGGCACCAGGTTTTAACCTCCTGAATGTACCCGGTAATCCACCACGCTTTGATGAACTGAAGGATGTTCCGCATGGTGCCGTTCATATAAGAACCTACTTTTCTACGGTTCAAAACAAGTTCCATAAGGTATATGTTTATGTTCCGCCATCGTATGAACAGGATGTAGACAAAAAATATCCGGTATTATATCTTCGGCATGGGGGCGGGGGAAACGAGACTTCCTGGTACAATGAAGGTGCTGCCGGTATAATAATGGATAATCTTCTGGCAGAAGGAAAAGTGAAACCCATGATTATTGCGATGACCAACGGGAATGTGGAATCAGGTATGCCGGGTGGATATAACAATGAAGCACTGCAGGTGGGAGCCGATGAACTGTTTACAGATGTGGTGCCTGTTATCGAGAAGAATTACAGGACATATAATGATCAGGAACATAGAGCAGTAGCAGGCCTTTCCATGGGAGGCGGCCAGTCTTTCTATATTGGATTACGTTATGTGGATAAATTTGACTGGGTAGGTGTTTTCAGCACCGGTCTGTTTGGAGGAATCGCCGAGGCTGACTTTGATGCTGAAGAAACGATACCCGGGTTACTGTTAAATAATCCCGTTATTAACAAAAGTCTGAAACTCTTCTATATTTCAGTTGGAGAGCAGGATCCCAGGCTTGATGCTACAAATAAATTCGTCAATACTCTCAGACAGCATAAAATGGATGTTGAATTCAAAACTTTCCCGGGAATCCATGAATGGCAGGTATGGCGTTTGTCATTATATGATTTTCTTCCCGGATTATTCAATTGATAAAAAAATCACTAATGGAAACAAGAAAAAAAATACTTACTTCAGGAATTAAACAAACAGGCAGTATCCTGTTGTGTATATTGTTGTTATCCGGTCCAAAGACCAGCGCTCAGAATATACCACAACAACGAATACCCCGCATAGTATCGCCCCGGATTGCTGCAGATAACAGTGTTACTATCAGTATCTATGCTCCCGATGCAAACTCGGTGGTACTGAACGGAAGCTGGATGGGAACAGGGGAGAATAAAGAAATGAACAAGGAAGACCAGGGTATTTGGTCAGTGACTATTGATCCTTTGGAACCATCGATGTACAATTACAATCTGATCGTAAACGGTGTCAGTATTATTGATCCGGCAAATCCAATCACTTTACGTGATGTAACCAGATATTCGAATACACTGATCATTCCCGGCAAGGGTTCCGAACTGTTTGAAGTGAATGATGTGCCACATGGCTCTTTAACCAGAGTATGGTATGATTCTCCTACCCTGGGGCTTAATCGCAGGATGTGTATTTATACTCCTCCCGGGTATGAAGACAGCAAGGAAAAGTATCCCGTTTTATATCTTCTTCATGGAGGGGGCGGTGATGAAGATGCCTGGACAACTTTGGGCCGTGCAAATTATATACTCGATAATCTGATTGCACAGGGTAAAGCCAGACCGATGATCGTTGTGATGCCAAATGGCAATGCTAATCAGACATCAGCCATGACCGATATGCCTTTTCAGACGGAATCTTCACAAACACAGGGGCCCATGGACATCCAAAACGAACAGGCAGTTATTGATGGTACTACATTATATCCGAATAGTCTGGTCAAAGATATAATTCCTTATATTGAGAAACATTACAGAGTGACAGCGAACAGTGACAATCGTGCAATTGCCGGTTTGTCTATGGGATGTCTGCAGACACAGATTACTTACATTACTTATCCTGAATTATTCCGGTATGCAGGCTGCTTTAGTCTGGGAATTCATTTCAATAATCAGTTTGCTATAATTTCCAACAAGATTCTGATCCCTGCTTACGATAAAAATTTAAATACTCTGAAGAATAATCTTTTCTATGTTGGCTGTGGCACCGAAGATTTTTGTTATGAAGGTGTTCAGGAACTTCGAAAGAAATTAGACGAGCATAACTTTAAATATTATTATAATGAAACAAGTGGTGGTCATACATGGGCTAACTGGAGGTTATATTTAGCAGATTTTACACCCAGACTTTTCAAGTAATGATGAAAAAAGTAAAATGATGAAAAAAATCGAAAAGATTTCCCTGGTCCTGCTATTGAGCCTGGTTTTATTGCCTGACAGTTATCAAATTAAGGCTCAGGAGACCATTGATGTGGGAAAGACAGGCTGGGATGTTAAAAGGCCGGTAATGGCAGCAGCCTGCGATGCAGGCTGTCCCTGGGGTGAAATAGGCAATTTTGTAAGGGAATCTATGGAGCCATCCGGGTATTCGGTAATTTTATGTCGCAACTGCAACAAATCGTATGGTCCGCGGCTTGTCTCCGAGAATGATTATCCGCCGCCACTCGATGAAGATAATCTCAGGGTTGGAGTTAATGTACGGGTTAATGCACGTGTCGATTTCGGTGTAACATCGAGTGCTTTCTTAACCAGGGCTTATATGGATAATTACAGAAACCTTCGCCTGGTAGCAAAGATAGAAGATCCTTATTATCTGCTATTAGCAGCCAGAAAGGAATCAGGAATAAGAAGTATTGCCCAGATCAAACAACAAAAAATACCTGTGAGGATTTTTGATAATGGCGGCGGAATGACAACCATATTAGATTATTATGAATTAACCCCGGATGACATAGTATCATGGGGAGGCAGGATGAGGGTTTCACTGGAAGACGCCATAAAAGGTGATTTTGACCTTATCATAGGGTTTATGGCCAGTCCAAGTCTGAACCCCGAATCTTCGTACTGGACCACTCTCAGTGAAAAATTCGATCTGTACTTCATGGAGCTCCCTAAAGATCTGCTGGACAAGATTGCGGGACAAAATGTTGACTCCGAGGTTGTAATTGCCCGCAATCAGTTACTCAGGGGAGTGGACAGAGGCATAAAAACACTTGGGAGATCAGGGGAGGCTGTCTTTGCCCGGGACGACACACCTGAACAGGCAGTTTACGATCTGGCAAAGGCCATGGATCAGAATCGCGGCGCTCTGAAATGGTTCATTCGTGTATACACTTATGATTCCAATACCGTATGGCAGAATTTTGGAGTCCCTTTACATCCCGGTGCTGAAAGATATTACCGCGAGGTAGGGTATATCAATAATTAAGCGGTGCGCTGCACGAAGAATAATGGTGCAGACATGAGAGCGAATGTGAGAAAAAAGAACAAATTCCTTCGCTAAGTGTCATATTTGTGAGTATTTAATGTAACCATAAATATTTTTATAATGAAACTTAAATTAATCCTTATACTTTTTCTGCCTGTATTCATTATTAATAATATTGATGCACAGAAATCGATAAAGAGATTCACTGTCTCCGGATATGTTAAGGATATAAAAGATAATCCTATCGGCGGAGCAATGATCCTTCTCGACAATAAAAATACCGGTAAAGTGACTAATGACCATGGTTATTATAGAATAAAGGTTAAGTCTGATAATGAAATCATATCGGTATTTACAAGGAATGGGGCTTCGACAGGAATACCAATCGAAGACCGCTCCTCAATCAGCTTTATTCTTGAAGAATCATCTTTAATACAGAATAATATAAATAATAAGAAAGAGCCAAATGAAGTAGTAAGTGCTGGTTACGGCAATGTAAAAAAGGATCGTTATACACAGTCGGCAGATAAAATAAATATGACAGAAACGGATTATTCATCATTTAATAACATATATGATCTGCTCCGCAGCAAATTTCCGGGTGTAGAGGTAATCGGAGAAAAGGTTTACATCAGGGGTTCATCAACCCTCGTTGGAGGTACAGATCCACTATTTATTGTTGACGGTGTTTTCGTGGAATCGATTAGTTTCATACACCCCAGTATTGTTAAATCAGTCGATGTACTGAAAGGTAGTGCAGCCTCTGTTTATGGAGTAAACGGTTCAAACGGAGTTATCATTATTAACACAATCAAGTGATGGAATAGATCTGGTGACTCTGCAGCAGGGAATGTAGTGTCTACTTTATGCCCTCTCAATTTGTAGCGAGACGGGGGAATGATCCCCGGACCTCATGATTATGAATCATGCGCTCTAACCAACTGAGCTATCTCGCCTCGTCCGCCGTAGCTTCAGCGAAGGCGGGCCTCGTCCTCCGTAGCCTTGCTTTGCCAACCGGAGTCCCAAGTACTCGGGACGGAGGTTGGGCGAAGGAGGACCCTTCGTCCGCCTAAACCTTGGCTAAGGCAGTCCTTTTTGCGGGTGCAAATATAAACAGTTCAAAGTAAATTAGCAAAAGGATATTTTTATGTTCTGATATTTTTTCTATATTGCATGACACTATATGTCATCCTCATAATGAGACTCAGATACGACCTGGAATATACCCTCAACTGCTCCCCGAAGGTGCTGTTCACAAGGCTAAGCACTCCTGAAGGCCTGTGTGAATGGTTCGCTGAGGATGTGACCATCGAAGGTGATATATTCACATTCCTGTGGAACAAGTCGGAAATGAGAGCCAGGCTCGCAGCAATGAAAGAAAACAAGTTCGTTCGGTTCGAGTGGCTAGAGGATGAGGACGAAGAGTCAAACTATTTCGAATTCAGGATCAATATTGAAGAGCTCAGCGGCAGCCTCGCCCTGCTCATTACCGACTTCGCAGAACCTGAGGAAAAAGAAGACGCTGTCAGCCTCTGGGATTCACAGATCACCGATCTGAAACGCCTTCTTGGTATTTAATGGTATGTTTTTTGCTAAAATTCGAGTAATTTCGCATCCAAATTCCGGAACTTGCTGAAGAAACTCGACATATTCGTCTTAAGATCATTTATCGGGCCGCTGGTTCTCACATTCTTCATTGTGCTCATAATCCTTCTGTTGCAGTTCCTCTGGATGTATATCGATGAGCTTGCAGGGAAAGGACTTGATCTGCCGATAATTACGGAACTTCTGGTTCAGTTCACCCTCTCGTTCGTCCCGACGGCTTTACCTCTGGCAGTGCTCCTGGCATCGCTCATGACCTTCGGCAACATGGGTGAATTCAGCGAACTGACAGCACTTAAATCATCGGGGATCCCCCTGCAGAGAATAATGAGACCGCTGATAGTGCTTATCACTCTCCTGGTCCTGGTGTCATTCCTCTTCTCTAACTTCGTCCTGCCCTATTCAAACAGGCAGGCAAGGCTCCTGCTTTTCGACATCAGGCGCAAACGCCCTGATATTAACCTTCAGGCCGGATCATTCAACAACGACATCGACGGATTCAGTATAAAAATAACCTCCAAAGATCCCTTTACCAACCGCCTCGATAAGCTGATCGTTTATGACCACCGCGATAAAAAGGGCAACATTGCGGTCATAACGGCTGATTCGGGTTATATCAGGGTTACACCTGATGAGACAGCCCTGATAATGACGCTCTACAACGGCATCTCATTCTATGAACTGGAAGAAGAGAATCCCGGAGTCGACCAGAAACGTTACCCTTCAAGGAAAGATACCTTCAGGGAGCAGACTATTATACTCGGTCTCTCAGGTTTTGAACTTGAACGGAGCGGCGAAGACATGTTCACCTCCAACTCCTGGATGCTGAACATGTCGCAGCTTGCCTTTTATGTTGATTCCCTGGGAGAAAAATATTCGGTAAAACAGATCTCCTGGGTGGATGATTTCACGAAATCAAAGATCTTTACCGAACGGCAGGGATCAAGAACTGAATCAGCTAAAAGAGCCCTCGATAAAGAAGGTAACCCGGTCAAAACATTTGATGCCCAAAATGAGTATGACACTCTTTCAATCTTTGACAAGAAAACAGCTATAGACAGGACGGTTGAACAGCTGAAAGATGCCAACCTGGTGCTTGTCGACAACATAGAATCGCTGAAATATGAGATAAGGTCCATTAACCGGTACAGGATAGACTGGCACAAGAAGCTGACACTGCCCGTTGCCTGCATGGTCTTTTTCTTCTTCGGAGCCCCTCTCGGTGCGATAATAAGAAAAGGAGGACTGGGCACTCCCGCTGTGATATCGATATTTTTCTTTGTGATATGGTATGTCATATCGCTGTCGGGAGAGAAGCTTGTTGAGGAAAACCTTATCAGCGGCATCGCAGGCATGTGGGCCTCTTCATATATCCTTCTGCCTATTGGTTTCTTTCTGACATACAAAGCATCGAATGACTCGGTCATCATGAATATTGACACTTACCTTTCATTTTTCCGCAAAATCAAGGATTACATTTACAAGATAGCTTTCACCGGCAAAATGAAGGATCCTGACAACACAACAGAAGAGAATGAATAAATTCAGATTAAACACAATTGAAGAGGCAATAGAGGATATCAGGGCCGGCAGGCTCCTGATAGTGGTTGACGACGAAGACCGCGAGAACGAAGGTGATTTCATCTGCGCTGCTGAGCTGATAACTCCCGAAACAGTCAATTTCATGGCAAAGCACGGACGCGGTCTCATTTGCGCGGCACTGCCCGAGGAAAGATGCGAAGAGCTTGAACTTGACCTTATGGTGGGAAACAATACGTCATTTCATGAGACCCAGTTCACCGTTACAGTTGACCTTATAAACGAGGAGACAAGTACGGGAGTATCGGCAAAGGACCGGGCGCTTACAATAAAAGCGCTTGTCGACCCTGCCACGAAACCATCCGACCTTGGAAGGCCGGGGCACATATTCCCGCTCAAGGCTAAAGCCAAAGGCGTGCTGAGAAGAGCCGGACATACCGAAGCAGTTGTTGACCTTACCCTCCTGGCAGGCCTCAGTCCGGGAGGAGCACTTGTAGAGATAATGAATGATGATGGTTCAATGGCAAGGCTTAATGATCTGATAAAGCTCAGAAAAAAGTTTGACATCAAAATAATTACCATCAGGGATCTGATCAGATTTAAGCTTGACAGGGAATCGGTTGTTGAAAAGGGAGAAAGAGTAAAGCTCCCCACAGCCCACGGCGATTTTGAATTTATCCCCTTCAGACAGATAAGCAACGGACTGGAGCATTGCGCTCTGGCGAAAGGAACATGGTCAAAGGACGATACTGTAATGGTCCGCGTTCATTCCTCATGCTTCACGGGCGACATCTTCGGGTCGCTCCGGTGCGACTGCGGACCGCAGCTTCACAGTGCAATGGAAATGGTTGAAAAGGAAGGCAGGGGTGTTGTGATCTACCTGAGCCAGGAAGGAAGGGGAATAGGGCTTCTCAATAAAATAAAGGCATACCGCCTCCAGGATGAGGGCATGGATACCGTGCAGGCCAACCTGAAGCTCGGCTTTAGCGAGGACGAAAGAGATTACGGGGTAGGAGCCAACATAATGAGGGAACTGGGCCTGGGCAAAATAAAGCTCATCTCGAACAACCCCGTCAAAAGAGCAGGACTTGAAGGATACGGCATCAAAATAGTTGAAACGATACCTCTCATTATTGAACCCAATCCGCATAATCAGTTTTACCTCGAGACAAAAGCAAATAAAATGGGGCACACTCTAACGTGTTACAAGCATTTTGGCAAAGACTGATTTATTTATTAAATTTGTTATAATATCAGATCTGACCACTTATGAAATCCCTCAGGATAGTTTTCATGGGGACACCTGAGTTCGCAGTTGCCACTCTTGGTTCGCTGCTGATGAATGGTTTTAGCGTGGTAGGTGTGGTAACTGCACCTGACAAGCCGGCCGGCAGGGGAAGAAAGATTACCAAATCAGCCGTCAAGGAATTTGCCGAATTCAGCTACCTCCCGATAATCCAGCCTGACCACCTTAAAGATCCGGCCTTTATAAATACATTGAAAAAGCTGAAGGCTGATGTGTTTATTGTGGTGGCTTTCAGGATGCTGCCGGAAATCGTGTGGAGGCTGCCTTCAATAGGTACAATTAATCTGCATGCCTCCCTCCTCCCGCATTACAGGGGAGCTGCTCCTATCAATCATGCCATAATAAACGGTGAAACTGAAACGGGAATAACCACATTCTTTATCGATGATAAGATTGATACAGGCAATATTCTGCTGCGAGAAAAAGTGCAAATATGCACATTTGAGAATGCCGGAGATCTTCATGACAGGCTGATGAGGCAGGGAGCCAAACTAGTGATAAAAACCCTTGAAGCGTTGGCAAAAAACAATATCAGGCCTCAACCACAGTCGAAGTTCATTAAATCAGGAGAAGTACTTAAAACTGCGCCGAAGATACTGCCTGAACACTGCATCGTTGACTGGAAGCGCGATCCTGAGACGATCCATAACCTGATCAGGGGACTCTCACCTTATCCCTGCGCACGGACTTTCATAAGAAGGGGGTCAGAAGTTCTTTCTCTCAAAATATATGAAGGTGAACCTGAGCAGGTAAATCATAAGTATAAACCCGGGCATCTCGTCTCTGACGGGAAACACTGCCTGAAAATTGCCTGCAGCAAAGGATTCCTGAATATCCTTACCCTCCAGATGGAAGGCAGGAACAAGATGAATACAGTTGAATTCCTGAGAGGCTTCCGGATCGCAAACTACTCTGTCCAGGTCAGTTGACCGGCTTCATTGTCCTGAGCCACAGACTTGAGCCCGGTGATGGCTCCTCTCCTTCTGTAATCCGGTTCATTTCGCAGAGCTTGCTTTTCTTAATTCCGTATTGCTGGGAAATCGAATAGATGGTCTCACCTTCAGCTACGGTATGTGTCTCTTTACCAGGCTCAGCCTTATCGCGTTTTGGCTGAAGATAAAGCATCTGGCCGGCGGCAGGAACAAAATCATCGCTGAGCTCATTGTATCGTGCCAGCTCCCACCTCAGCAGGCTGAACTCCTTCCCGATCGTTTCACGTGTCTCGCCATCCATGACAATGATGTACTGAACACGGTTGTTTTCCAGTATCCTTTTATCCGCCTTCCTCTCACTAACCACATTTCCCCCCTTTTCAACTTCTTCAACTTCTTCAACCTCTTCAACCTTTTCCTTCTTAACGTCCGCAGTATATCCCATATCATAATAATGAAGGTTCATCTCATCAATCTTCCTGATAAGCATGTTTGCATAATCGGGATTTGTTGCATATCCGGCTTTTTTCAATCCCCTTGCCCAGCCTTTATAATCAGTAACATCGAGATCAAAGAGGAAGATGTACCGGGAACCGCTCCGCAGGAAATCGGAATGATCATAGAAAGAATCCTCAGGCCTTTGATATTTCCTGAAGCATTCATTCCTGCGGTCATCATGATGCCTTATTGTCGGGCCGGTCCAGTCGCTGTGGCACTTTATCCCGAAATGGTTATTACCTTGACGGGCGAGGGTGCTGCAGCCGAAATCCGATTCGATCATGCCCTGCGCAAGGGTAATGCTTGCAGGCACTCCCGTCCTTCTCATCTCGCTGACAGCAATGTCCCTGTACTTCTCAATATATGCAGCAGCATTAGGTTCCCCTCCGGACGATTGGACAGTTTGTCTCGCCGGCCTGCAGGAACTTATTATAAGAGGTATTATAAGAATGTAAATCAAATGCCGGTACCCTGTCATAAAAATGAGTTTTTGTAAATATAAATAAAAGGTATAAGGCAAAAATAACTTTTTTATTAACCACGGAGTAACACGGTGTTAATAAAGGAGTTACACTGTTACTAAAGTCGTGCGACTCCGAAAGAACTTCGTGCAACTTCGTGGTTATCAATTATTGCAATAAATATTAACTTTATAATCTTATTAAATGAAAGATGTTATGTTAAAAACTAAAAATATCACATTTAATTATAAAGAGTTTGATTCTGCTGAAGAACTTAATCCGGCAGACAGAGAATTACTGAGTTCTGCAATTGAGGCTGCTAAAAATGCATATGCACCATATTCAGGTTTTAAAGTCGGAGCATCGGTACTGCTTTCATCGGGAAAAATAATCCTGGGCACCAATGTCGAAAACGCTGCGTTCCCGTCAGGGATCTGTGCCGAAAGAAATGCACTCGCAAATGCATCCGCAAACCATCCCGGAGATTTTCCCGTCGCTATTGCAGTAGCAGCAATTTCAGGAAATGATCTTACTCCCGAACCGGTCTCTCCGTGCGGTAACTGCCGCCAGGTTATTGCCGAGGAGGAGGTAAGGAACGGAACAGGCATAAGGGTGATCCTCGGAAGCGCAAATAAGATTCATGTGATTGAAAAAGGAGGAGATCTTCTTCCCCTTCAGTTCAGCAGGGAGAACCTGAAGGTCACCCGCCGTTGATAACCAGCTGAAAACCGGCCCCGTGGATATTCTTAATGTTCAGCCTCGGATCGTCGGAGAGCATCTTGCGAAGCTTTGTGATATATACATCCATGCTGCGCGCAGTAAAATAATCATCGTTCCCCCATATTTTTTTCAGCGCCATCTCCCTGCTAATAAGGGCATTCGGATTGACCGCAAGCAGTTCAAGCAGCTGGGCTTCCTTGGGTGAAAGCTTTTTCTCATCATCACCAGATGAAAGGGTTCTGAGCCGCGCATTGAAGACAAATTTACCTATCTCATAAATATCCCTCGTGCCGCCCTGGAGATCACGCCTTGCAACGATGGCGCGTATCTTGGCAAGCAGGATATCGGTGTCAAATGGTTTGGTAATATAATCATCTCCTCCTGCACCGTAACCTTTCAGCACATCGTCCTTGAGTTTTTTTGCAGTAAGGAATATGATGGGGACGGAATTATTTATCTGCCTTATCTCGTTTGCGATAGTGAACCCGTCAACATGAGGGAGCATCACATCAAGTATGCAGATGTCAAACGATCCTTTCCTGAAATGCTCAACGGCATACTTGCCGTCATCGATCCAGTCAACGGAAAAATCATTTATTTCAAGGTACGACTTCAGAACGGTTCCGAAGCTGAGGTCATCCTCAACAAGAAATATTTTAACAGCTTTAGTGTTCATTTTCCGTTTTCCGTGTTAAAAGGCAAATATACATCGAAACGGCTTCCCCTGCCCGGTTCGCTCTGAACTTTGATCTCACCCCTATGCGCCTCCACTATTGCCAGGGCATAATTGAGCCCGAGCCCGAATCCCTTGACATTATGCACGTTGCCGGTAGCCTGGCGGTAAAATCTGTCAAAAATGCGGTTCTGCACGCTTTTGGTCATGCCAATACCCTTATCGGTGACTGACATAACAATGCCATCCCCGTTGTTCCTCGTCTCAATAGTAATTTCAGGCGCCCCTTCAGAATACTTGATGGCATTGTCGAGAAGATTGTTCACGAGGTTTGTCAGGTGCTCACTGTCCCCGTATATTACCGGCTGTGAAGCATTTAAGTTGAGATTGATCTTTCCGTTCCTCTGCGACAGCAGTATCTCGATGATATCGGCAGAATGCTCTATAACCGAATGAAGCGACACTTCCTTAAAAGTAAATTCGATCTCTTTTTTGTCAAGCGATGCAAGCTGAAGGATTGTCTCTACTTTCTTGTCCATCCTGCTGTTTTCCTTCTTAATGAGCCCGATGAAATGCCTGACGCTTGATTCATCATTTATTACCCTGGGATTGGTTATTGTATCAGCTGCGAGTGATATCGTGGCGATCGGCGTTTTGAACTCGTGGGTCATATTATTGATGAAATCCGACTTCATCTCCGAGATCTTCTTCTGGCGGATGATAAAGAAGAGGCTGAGGGCAAACGTGGCAAGGATGATAAGTGAAAAGAGAAGCGATCCGCCCAGTATCCACGCCATTGATCCAAGAATATAATTGGCCCTTTCGGGAAAGACGACCGAAAGCCTTAGATCCTGGCGGATGATATTGTCGGGGAAGAGCTGAACCTGGTATATGCTTCTCAGGAAATCATTCCTGCCTGTCTCTTTGAAAGTGCCCCCTTCAACAACCCCATCCCTGATGACAGCAAACTCAAACGGCGTCTGGATCCCGGAGAACATGAACGACCTCTTCAGGTTGAAATCGATTGCCTGGTTGTCAAGCTCCATGGTCTTCTCCCAGTTATACACATCGGCAATCATCCGGTCGCTCATATTCAACAGCTCATCCTGCCTTTTCTTTACCCATTCGATGAATTCCTGCTGCCGAATGTAAACAGGACCACTATTTGGCGACGCGGCATTTCCGCTCTTTACAATGGACAGTGTGCCGGGATTATCCGATGACCTTATTACAAAGTCAGCTGAACCTGAAGTGATCGTAGTATCGTGAATAACTACAACAGGTTCTTCACCGGGATTCTGTGTCACCGACTGGTTGGTTATCCTCACGCTGAAGCCGCTCTTGTCGCCTGCGGAGAAGCTCCGGATATTAACGTAATCGGAAACGGAGGATGATTGATTCTGCCGTGCTGCCGGATCCTTCAGGATATAATCGTTAAAGAAACTCATCTTCCGCGATGATTCGATCGACTCCGCGGCATCGCGGATGCTGGCGATAGCCACGGCATTGAAACTCTCATTCCTGATGCCCACTGCTTCATTTATCCAGACCATCTGAACAAGAATGATCCCGATTATCGAGAAGAGCATCATGAATATAAGTCCGGTGAATTTATACCTGTTCATGACGCAAATTTAACTTATCAGCCAAGATTCAGCATGGGTTTTAACTTTTCATTAACTCTTATTAACCTGAAATTAACGGTATTATGCTGTCAATGAACTAATTTTGAAATGAATCTAAATAATCAACCCATGAAAAGAACCATAAGAACCATTTTTTTACTCCTGGTGGCTGTCGCAATACCCCTGGTTATGACATCAGGACAGGACAAGAAGGAAGAAAAGAAGATCAAGATTGTTGTGGATGAAGGATCGGGATCAAAGACCATCCTTGACACAGTTATTATAGGGACAGACTCGCCTGAGAAAATAGAGCTGAAAGACGGGACAATAGTTTTTATAGGCAGCCCGGATATGGTCCTGAGCAAATCGTCAGACGGGAAAAAAGTCATTGTGAGTGTTGAGACAGATGGAGAGGGAGAAAAACAGATCTCAAAGAGCATCTATGTAACAAGTGCAGATTCTCCAACCTGGACTGTTTCATCAGCTGGCGAGAAAGGGCATGTCTATGTGATCAGCAACGACAAGGGCACAGGAGAAAAATCCGAAAAGCATATTGTTATAGCATCATCTGGAGATAAAGCGGTTGAGTGGACAGACAATGACACCGATGTAACAAAATATGTAGTGGCAAAAGACGGTGTTGT
>Ga0105099_10000071_pt1 | contig 62051 bp, 49 predicted proteins | sample PPLLak3cmMay2015_2_FD_79138 | JGI IMG/M metagenome (GOLD analysis project Ga0105099, IMG submission 79138) | Freshwater sediment microbial communities from Prairie Pothole Lake near Jamestown, North Dakota, USA - PPLs Lake P8 Core (1) Depth... | ecosystem: Environmental > Aquatic > Freshwater >... | reverse complement strand
GTCCTGGCTCATCCCTTAGGCAATATATTTCAAATGCCGCAAATGTTTCAGGTTTACCAGGCTGTAAAAAATCATGATCCAGTATTAATTGCCGCCCGCTCGAATGGTCAGATAAAGGGAGTTTTGTTGGCTGTAGTCAAACGTGAAGGAGGTATTATTTTAGGAAAAGTAAGCGCCCGGTCGATTATCTGGGGAGGACCGCTGGTTCAGCACAATGAACCCCAGATATTTTTCGAGATGATGCGAGCTTACAATCGAATCGCTTCAAAAATCGCGGTTTATTCACAATTCCGGAATCTGAATTCTGTTGAGTGGGAAAAATCCGGATGGAAGAATTTGGGATACCACTTCGAAGATCACCTGAATATCCTGATCGACCTTACACAGTCAAGCTCGGCCTTGTGGAAAAAGCTTCATCCGACACGGAGAAAACAAATCGAACGAGGGTATCGACGTGGGGCTGAATTTCGTTTCATCATAAATTCGGACGATCAGACTATCAAGTCCTGCCATCGATTGATTACTTCTGTCTATAAAAAAATCAGGCTGCCGTGTCCGGGGGAGGATTTTTTTATTGCCGCCAATCGTTTCCTTGGAGAGAGATTGGGGCTCTTTATGTTGTTTTTCAAGGAGAGATTGATCGCATGCCGTTTCGTACTGATGCATAACCAGCGGATGTATGACTGGTACGCGGGCGCGGATTCCACTCAAATGGACAAGTATCCGAATGACATTCTATCTTGGGAGGCGATGAAATGGGGAATTGAACACCATTATGAGATCTTCGATTTCGGTGGGGCTGGGAAACCTGGGGTGCCTTATGGGGTCCGGGATTTTAAACTGAAGTATGGAGGCGATTTGGTTAATTTTGGGCGTGTTCAAATGGTGCATCGTCCGATCCTGATGCAGGCGGCCAAAGGCGGCCTGAGACTATGGAAGTATATAAAAGGGTGAGATGAACATTCTGATCGACATCGGCCATCCGGCGCATGTGCACCTGTATAGGCATTTTATTGGAAAAATGACCGCAAAAGGTCATAGGATATGGGTAACGGTGAAAAATGTTTCTTCTTCTAAAAGGCTATTGGAAGCTTTTAATATCCCCTATACAGTCATCGGCGAGAAAAGTGATTCCATTATTGAAAAGGGAATCAAACAATTGGGTTATATCCGACGACTATACCGGATAGTCCGTGAAAACAAGATCGATATTGGTGTCGGTTCTTCGATCAATCTGGCCCATTTGTCCAAGTTGACAGGGATGAAATCAGTGATATTCGATGACGACGATGATGAGGTTGAACCGCTTTTTGTTCGTTTTGCTCATCCCTTTTGTGATTATCTTTTGTCGCCCAACGCTTTGAGGGGAAGAAGAAAAAGAAGGGATACACTATTCTACCCGGGATATCATGAACTCGCTTATCTTCATCCCCGGCGGTTCACTCCCGATCCTGAAGTTCTGCGTGAAATTGGATTGAAGGAGGGTGATCCTTTTTTTATCATGCGTTTCAATGCCTTCAAGGCCCATCATGATGTTGGTGCCAAGGGCTTGTCGGCTGAACAAAAGCAGTGTCTGTTGAGAATACTGAAGGCCGAGGGACAAGTTTTTATAACTATGGAAAAAGAACTTGAGCCGGAGTTTGAGCCATATCGGTTGAGTGTTTCTCCCGAAAAAATCCATTCCCTTCTGTTTTTCGCCAGGCTTTTTGCCGGTGACAGCCAGACTATGACATCGGAAGCGGCAATAATCGGGACCCCGGCTTTGAAATGCAATTCATTTGCCGGGAGACTTCTTGTGCCGACTGAATTGGAAAAAAGATACCAACTCTGTTTTTCTTTCCATCCCATTAAATTTGACAAATTGGTCGAAAAGCTGAAAAATATGCTTCAGCAGCCAAGTTTGAAAAAAGTATGGCTGGAGCGGCGGCGAAAAATGCTTCAAGAAAAAATTGATGTGAGTGCATTCATGGTTTGGTTTGTTGAAAATCTGCACGATAGCCCGGGAATCATGAAAGATAATCCTGAATTCTTACTTAAATTCAAATGAAGAAAATCGTTTCCATTATCGGGGCAAGACCTCAGTTTATCAAACTGGCCCCCCTGTCCAGGAATATACGAAAAGACTATCAAGAGGTCATCGTTCATTCAGGACAACATTATGATGTAAATATGTCGGATATATTTTTTGAAGAGTTACATATTCCATCACCGGATCATTATTTGGAGGTTGGATCGGCAACACATGGGAAGCAAATCGGCGAGATGCTTTCCCGTTTGGAAGAAGTATTGTCCCGGGAGATGCCGCAATTGGTCATTGTTTTTGGAGATACCAACACCACGCTTGCGGGATCTTTGGCAGCCAGCAAAATGCAAATACCGATTGTTCATGTGGAAGCCGGGCTGAGGAGTTGGAATCGTTCCATGCCGGAGGAGATCAACCGGGTTCTAACTGATCATTGTTCGGATCATCTCTTTGCCCCGACCCGGACCGCTATGTTAAACCTGGAGAAGGAGGGATTGGCGGACCGATCGCATTTTACCGGTGATATAATGGCGGATTCAGTGATCGACCATCTCGGGATGTTGGAAAAGAAAGAGGATATTCCCGGTGTCGGGAATATCAGGAAACTCTCATTCTATTTATTGACTTTACACAGGCCTTACTCCGTCGATGATCCGAAAAAGCTCGAGTGTATATTGAAAAAACTGAATCGACTCGACAAACCAGTTGTTTTTCCGGTACACCCGCGAACGCGGAAGCTACTGGAGAAGAATCGCATTACGGTCGGAGGGAACCTGATTCTAATTGAACCCGTAGGGTATCTGGATATGCTGGCATTGGAAAAAAAATCCTGTAAAATTCTTACAGATTCCGGAGGTATACAAAAAGAAGCCTATCTGTTGGGAGTCCCTTGCTTAACCTTGAGACCGGAAACAGAATGGAGTGAAACGGTGGATGCTGGCTGGAATATGTTGATAGATCCTATGCATCCAGATTTAATTGATCAAGTGATTGGTTTCAAGCCAAAGGGCAAAAGAGCGAAAATATTCGGGAGAAATACAGCGGAAAAGATGATGCGTGTTATTCGAAGAGTTTTATAGAGTTTTACTTTTTATCAACTTCGACATGGAAAAGCTGCGGTTTAAAACTGAGCAAAAACAGTTCAACCAAAAATATACATGCGTGATTTTACGTTAAGTTTATTTCAGAGACTCTTAAACGATTTAGGTCATTTTGGATACAAATTCACTCCTTTTAACGGTTTTCTGCAGGATCCCACCTATGAAAATAAAACAATCTTATTATTACGACATGACGTGGACCGGGACGCAGAGAGAGCCCTGAGAATGGCGGAAATGGAAAACAGGTTGGGGATCAAGGCCACCTACTATTTTCGGGCCAAGCCTGGTTTTTCGGTGGAGGTCATTGCAGCGATCGCGGCTCTGGGGCATGAAATCGGGTACCATTACGAGGATCTAAGCCGGTCCGGCGGTGACATGAACATGGCGATCAAATCTTTCCGAAACAACTTGGAAAAACTCCGCACTCTGGCACCGGTCCAGACCATCTGCATGCATGGCAGTCCTTGGTCGAGATATGACAACCGCGATCTCTGGAAGAAATATTCATACAGAGATTTCGGTATCACCGGCGAACCCTATTTCGATATCGATTTTTCCCAGGTTTTTTATCTCACTGATACCGGCCGGCGCTGGGACGGAGCCACGGTCAGTATCCGCGACCGGGTCGACGCGGGGGGGAGGCAGTGGCCGGTCTATCGTTCGACCCCGGACATCATCCGGGCGGTTGCGGAAGGCCGGTTTCCAAGAAAAGCCATGATCACGGTGCACCCCCAGCGTTGGCACGATTGTTTCCTCCCCTGGGGGATCGAGTATCTGGCGCAAAACATCAAGAATGTTGTAAAATCGTTCAAGGTGCGAACTTGAGCGAACTCCCCCAAACTTCCAGCCGCCTGGCCAGGCCCGGCCGCCGGTATGGATTGAAACTCTTCCTGAACGGTATCCTGCTCGCCGCTTCCTATGCGGTTGTGTATTTCGCCCATTACGGCGGGTGGGACGGGCTGTCCGCCTATCGACCGTTTTTGCTGTTTCTGGGCGCCGTCTGGTTTCTGACCACCCTTTTCTCGCGGAAGTTCAAGGGAATTTTCGAGAACAGGTACTGGGTTTACCTGAATCACTATTTCTGGCCCGACACGATCCTGGCCGCGCTCGTGTCGCTGGGGATATACATGTTTGGCTGGTACAGCTTCAGCCGCAGCGTCCTCTTCGGCGGCCTGGGCCTGTTTCTTCTCCTCGAACTGGCCTGGATCAGCCTCCGGTTTTTCGTCGTCCGCCGGCGCCGGGAAAAACCGCGGTTCCCCTTCGCTCCCTTTTTCTTCCTGGGCGAACTGCTCCTGGCGACCGCCGTTTTTTCGGCGGTCTACTATTTCAAGCGGGGATCGCTGGAGCTGTCGCAGATCTATCTCTACCTGTTTCTCGGCATTGTATCGGTCTGGATCGTGGTTTCCCTGCTCCTGCATCGGTTTCATGTCCCCGCTGACGCTCCGCTCTTGTCTGTCTTGGCCCGCTTCTGGAAATCGGAGCTGCTGATCATCGGGGTCTGCTCGGCGGTTATCCTTTTATTCCGTTTCTCCCATTTTTCCCGGTTTATCGTCCTGGGCTCCCTCCTCGGTTTCGCCCTGGTGGAAAATAGCATCGTTTTCCTCCGTCATGTTTTCCTGGTTACCCGGGAGCAGGCGGAGACGGGGCATATCCTTCACGAGGAGATATTGGAGAGCGAGATCAGGAGGCCGGAGGAGGAAGAAGAGGCGATCACCCGGGAGGAGGTCGCCGAGAAATACATCCCGCCGGAGGGTGTCGGTATATCGGGGATTTTGCGGCAAAAACTGCATAAAGTGGTTTTGGGGAAGTTCGGAAAGGTCTTCGAGTTTCTCGATCATTTCATCGATCTGGACCGGCTCGATCTCCTCCGCTCGGTGTTTCTCTTCTCCAGCAATTCCTACAATGTTGAAATCCTGGAAGATGATTCGCTCCTCTTCTTTCTCAACCTGGAGCGGGTGAATTCCTTCCGCCGGATCAACCAGTTGTTTGTCCAGGTCAACCGGACCTTGCGGCTGGGTGGAGTATTTGCCGGCATCTTCGAGTCGCAGGATCAACGCCGGAAAAGGTTTTTCAGCCGATACCCCGCCTTGGTCGCCTGGGTACTCACCGTTTTTGATTTCATCTTCCGCCGGCTCGCGCCGAAACTTCCGTTTTTCAAACGTGTATATTTTTTCATCACCCGCGGCGCCAACCGGGTCCTCTCCAAAACCGAGGTGCTCGGCCGCCTCTATTACTGCGGTTTCGAATTGATCGCCATCGAGGAGATCGATCACCGCTCGTACTTTATCGTCCGCAAGGCCGGCGCTCCCCGCTCCGGCGAATCCCCGTCTTACGGACTCCTTTTCCGGCAGCGGCGCCTGGGCAAGGGAGGGAGGGAGTTGTTCATTTACAAGCTGCGTACCATGCATCCCTACTCTGAGTACCTCCACAAGTATATACTCGACCGTCATCCCCTTGACGAGACCGGGAAGGTGAAGCGCGATTTTCGCATCTCCGGTTGGGGGAGGGTGCTCCGCAAACTGTGGATCGACGAGCTGCCGATGCTGCTCAACTGGATCAAAGGCGACTTGAAGCTGGTGGGGGTGCGGCCGCTGAGCCCCACATTTTTCGCCACCTATCCCGAAGAGCTACAGAAGCTGCGGGTCACCTGGAAGCCGGGACTGATCCCGCCCTATTATGCGGATATGCCGGAAGGGATCGAGGCCGTCTGGGAGTCGGAACGCCTGTATCTGGAACGCTATTCGAAAAGACCAGTGCGGACCGATACCGCCTATTTTTTCAAGGCGATGAAAAACATCCTCTTCCATCACGCCAGAAGTTTGTAAAAACCTTTCCAGCATGGAGGGGGTTGATTCATCAACCCCTCCTCATCATCCATAATATCTCCGATTTATGGAAAAAACCCGGAAATCATGATTCCACAATCCTCTTCCCGATTGACGGATAAGGCCCGTCAATGGCAGTTTGAACTGACTTGGGGTGCGGTCCGGGATGCCTTGGCAGTAGCCGGGATAGATGTTCTGGTCCTGAAAGGACCGCACCTGGCCTGTACTGTCTACGAAGATCCCGGCGTTCGGAAATACGGCGATCTTGACCTGTTGGTCCGCCCCGGTGATTTTTCCGAAGCGGTTCGGATCTTGTTGGAGAAAGGCTATCAACCCTGCAAATGGGATTCCCGCAAAGCGGCCAGTTCCTTTGACAAATACAACTGGGGATTCCGTTCGCCATTGGGGGTAGCCGTGGAGTTGCATCGGAATCTAGCCGGGTTCAGCCGTTTCTGTGTCGATCCGGACGCCTTATTCCGCGCTTCTGTGCTGTTCAACTTTGGATCCACCGAGGCCCGCGGCTTGGGAACTGAAGATCTCCTGGCCCACTTATGCCTGCATGCGGGGAAAAGCTATTTCTATTCGATCGAAATCAAACATCTGGTGGACGTTGCCCGTTTGGTCGGGTCGAAACGAATCGATTGGCCGATATTCCTGAGAAAATGTCGATCATTCCGAATCCGGGTCGCTTCTTTTTATACGCTATTGGCCGCGGCCCGGGTGCAGGGAGCGGCGATTCCGGAAACAACATTGGACTCTTTGAAACCAAGCTGTCTGCGCCGTTTTTGGCTTGAACGCCGTCTTACCACAGACCGGTTTCCGATGTACCGCTTCCCGGGGCATTCGCTGAACCGGATCCGGCGGACCCTGATACTGCCATTGATGGACCGTGTGAGTGATTGGGTGGTCTTTCTGGTTCGTTTACTCTGGCTTACGATGCTTGATGTGCTTTTCCGCTGGAAACCGCTGCTCCGTATCTGGCTGCGGCGACGGCCCCATTGCCGGGATTTCGTTGCTCGATCTGGTTGGAAATAGTAAAAATGGTTCTCCTGTTGCATCTTGGTAAATGGTATGCTAATATTTATACATTGACGGAAAATGAAGACCCCGCCTGTAATTTTATTATTTCTTGTGTTGGCACTTTCCCGGTTGACCGGTATTGATCCCTTCTACCTCAAAATGTTCGAATCGGGCAAGGAATTGTTTCAACAGAAACGATATGCCGAAGCGGCTGAAAATTTCCGTGTCGCTGAATTCGGACTGATGGCCGAAAAAAACATCCTGCGTGAATTATACTCTCTCCAAGCGCTGGCTCTATTCAAGACCAGTAGAGGAGATGAAGCAAAAATCGTTCTGGAAAAACTGCGCCGGGAATTGGCCGTGACCGATTTCTCCCGTTTTGAGCGTCCGGCATCGGTCGACCGCGATCTGCTCGAATTGTTCTATACCTTGAAACTGGTCGAACGGCCGGTGGAAACACCGATAAAAAAGAAGGGGAAGGAACCAAAACCAAACCCATCCATTGAAGAGAAAAAAAGACCGCAGCCAACGGAACCGAAACCGTCGGTCGCAGAAAAAAAACAACCTCAACAATCATCACCGGTACCGGTTCACAACTCGCCCGTTTCCGAGCGTTCCTTCGATGATCAATTCGCCGAAATCCATCTGATGTTGCTGAACAATCAGCTTCGGGAAGCTCAGGAGCGGTTGAAAACCATTCCCGCCCGCTGGAGCAAAGATGGTCGGACGATCTTTCTGGAAGGCCTTCTCCGCTTCCGAAAGGGTAATGACCGAGTAGCTGTTTCGCACCTGGCTCCTTTGCTCGATGACAACCGGTTCAACCAGACTATTCGTGAAGAATTGTTCTATAATCTCGCGCTTGCCTATTATCGGCTCGGTGAATATGGCCGGTTCTTACGCTTACACCGTCTTGGTTCCGAAAAAACAAGGAAACAGTTGCAGGATGTGTATGACAAGGTCCAACAGGACCGCGACCGCGAATTTCTCCTCTTGGACGGGAAGTTTTCCCGAACCGGATGCAAGCGCCTGTGTGCTCGGTTTGCCGGCGACTCTTTATTGGGATACGATTTACTCCGTTTTCTATTGCAGAACTATGGTGATCGACCGGAGAATATCCTGGTATTCATCGATATGTGCGCCAAAGAGCCGGAATGCTATGAGGATAAATTCATCCTTCTGGCAGTTTCATTCCTCCGTAACCATGCCAAAGAAGCTGTTGCCGCCCGGTTGATCGAATCCAGCTACATTCGAAAGGAAAAAACGGATCGATCCATCCCGGTCTTATTGGAGTTGGAAGAGATATACTTCAACCAAAAAGACTATATTCATTCCCGAGATGTGATACAATACCTGCAAGCGTTTGCGCGAAATCACCCCGAAGTGAGCAAACGGCTTGAACGGATAAAAAACGTACTATAAGGAGGAACGATATGATGCGTTTTTCCAGGATGCCGATTTCAGTATGGTCGACAGTACTGATTTTCTGTTTGTCCGCTCTGCCCCTGGCTGCCCAAAGTACAGGGAAACCAGCCGATCTCAAGGGTTTTGTTTATCTCGCTGAAAAAAGGATCGTCGAGGGGAAGAAAGAGCAGATCACCCTGACTCCACTCGAAGATGCCGAGGTTTGGCTCCGCAATTCAGTTGATAATAAGGAATACAAATCTCCCAAAACTCCTGAAGACGGTAGTTACAAGTTCGAGTCACTCCCTGCAGGCAGTTACCTTCCCGGGATCATCGTCAACGATAAAAAGTACAATGTCGAAGGGACGATCCGCCTCGATCCCGGTGAGGATGTCATCATCTCCCTCTACATCGAGAAAAAGGGACCGGTTCTGCTCCCGATCAAACACGGCTTTTTCAACTCCCCATGGGGTATCGCTGCCCTGGCCGCCGGAACGGGCACGGCCGGTTTGATCATTTATAACGTGATCAAGAAGGATGAACCTGAAACTTCCCCGACCAGAAGGTAGGAGACAGGCAGCCATCGCCTTCCCGGCGCACTCATGATGCTAAGGGAAGCGTAGAGTGAGGTAAATTTTCTTTCAATGCGAAAAACGATTTTTTTTTTATACTAAGCTTTTCCTTTCTGGTCATAGGGGAAGATTTTTTTATCCTTCGTAAACAAATCCTCGATGACTCTCGCTTGCATTTGTTCGGCTTGTATATCAATCCCCGTATTTTCATTCAGAATATAGGCTTTACGAACAATATCTACCGATACGACGAGAAATCAACGCCCGACTGGACATTGGAACCGGGGATAGACCTGGGAGTGGGGGCTCTGATCGGCAGCCGGGTGATCCTGAAAACGACTCTTCGCCCATATTATTCTTTCTTCCTGAAAAACAGTCAGGAACGGTCGTGGAGCTATTCCCTGAAAGGGGATTTCCATACCTACCTCAGTTCCTTCAACCTCCATTTCGGTGTGATGCGACGATGGGAGAGATCTCTGCCGTCCCGCGAATTCGGTATCCGGGTTCGGAATCTGGAGGAGGGTTTGCGGGGGGACATTGATTGGGGAAACCAGGAAAACCTCTTTATAACTCTTTATTATGAGCACAACCGGCATTCATATGAGGATGAAAACTATCTGGATCAGTATAATCTGCGACAAATCATGGATCATTCCCGTGATTCACTCGGTATCCGGATCCATAAACGGATTTTCAGTCGGACAAAACTCTTCTTTGACCTGAGAAATGAGACCTATCAATTCATCGATTCTTCCGTCCGTGATGTGGACAGTCGCACCTACAGCATCGGCTTGGTACTGCCGCAAGCTGGTCGACTGCAGGGGATAGTGACTTTGGGGATCCGGGAAGTGTTTCCTGAAAATGCCGGGTATCGATCTTTTAGAAACCCATGGGGGACGGGTGAAATCCAGTTCGGTTTCAGCAACAATCTGATCGGTCGTTTGACCTATTTATCCGATTTCTCCTATTCCATATTCAGCGAAAACCTCTATTATCAGAACCGAACCTGGGGAGGGAGCTTGGAGTGGTATTTGTCCACATCTTTGAAACTACGCGGTGGATATATCTATAACCAATTGGCCTATCAGACTTTCGACCAGTCTGACGTTTTTCGCCATGATCGTGTTCACCAGGTATCGGCCGGTTTTTTTGTCCGTATTTTACGCGGTTGGGCTGTCGGTGTCGAATGGATCAATTTCCGATCAGATTCTTCGGAAAGCAATTTTCGACAGCGTTATTCTTTTATAGGAGGTTCGATCCGCAATGAATTTTAAATTGCTTCGACTTTTGCCTTTGGTTTTTATAGTAATCCTGCCGGTCCGGGGAGAGGCCCAGACAGAGTTCGAATACGCCATCGGTGCTAAGGATCTCCTTCAGATAAGTGTCTTTGATGTTCCTGAGCTTAATATCACCGTACGTGTTTCCGAGGATGGGTCCATCAATCTTCCCCTCCTCGGCAAAGTGGAGGTCAAGGGACTGACGCGATTTGAGGTGGAGAAGCGGATTGCCGCTCTCCTTGAGAAGAATTACTTGAAAAATCCCCAGGTCACCGTTTTTATTAAGGAGTATCTGAGTAAGAAGGTCTCGGTGGTCGGCGCCGTGAAGAATCCGGGGAATTATGAATTGATTGGCCGGCAGACCATTCTGGAGATCATTTCCACGGCTGGAGGTCTTACTTCCGATGCGTCCGATAGGATCATCGTGATTCGCCAGTTGGAGGAGGGTAACAGCACTTCACTGGTCATCCAACTCGAGGACTTAGTACTGGAAGGGAATCCCAAATACAACATTCCTCTGCTCCCTGGAGACATCATCAATATTCCGGCCGTTCGCTTCATGAGTATCTATGTCTTCGGCCAGGTAAAAAATCCCGGGTTGATCAAGATGAGTAAGGATGCCAGCGCTACCGTCATGCGCGCCATCGCCCAGGCGGGGGGATTCACCGAACGAGCTTCTCGCACGGCAGTCACGGTGACACGAATGGAGAAGGGGAAGGAAATAAAAGTCAAGGTGAATCTTCGTCGTATCCTTACCGGTCGCGAAAATGATTACCCCCTTCTCGATGGTGATGTTATATATGTACCTGAAAGTATTCTTTAGGAGACTCCATGGAACCGATAATAAGCGAATTGGCTGAGCAGGATTTTCCCATTGAGAAGTATTGGGAAATCATAAAAAAACGACGCTATGTGCTCATCGCCTTCGCCTTGTTTACATTTATTATTATGCTGATTCCCGTCTATCGGCAAAAACCAGTTTACGAAGCTACGGGCGTGTTGATGATCGAGCGGGAGCCGAGCAGTACTCAAATTTTCACCGATTATTATGCCAACCAAGCCATGATGATGGATGATTACTTCAATTCCCAAGTACGAATCCTTAAAAGCCGCACATTAGCCCGTTCAACATTGGAAGAACTCAACTTACTTACTTTTAAAGCCAATAAGGAGGGGGAAGACCGTTCCGTATTGCGTATCTTCCGCAAGGAAATGCCGAATATCAGCGAAGAGTTCAAGATTTCGGCGATGGTGAATTGGTTTTTGGGAAGTACCTTGGTCATTCCTATCGAAGAAACCCGGCTGGTTGAGGTTCGGTTCCGATCCGGGACTCCCGAAATGGCTACGCGGGCCGTGAACACACTGATCAACAAGTTCATCAATTTAAATCTGAAAATGAAAGCCGAGTCGACGAGATTGGCCTCCGAGTTCCTTACCTCACAGATCGAAGAGTTGCGGGGTACCTTATCCCAGAAGGAGAGGGAATTACAGCAATATGGGGAGAAGAAAGAACTGTTCTATCTTTCCGATCGGGAGAGCACCGTGGTTGACAAGTTTTCTGATTTAAACAAGGCATTCACGGCCGCCCAAATTGAGCGGGTCAACAAGGAAGCATCCTATCGGGAATTGCGTGCCAGAGATTTTGAAAATTATGCGGAGGTTCGCAACAACAACTTGATTCAGGGCTTGAAAAAGGATTTATCTGTCGCAGATGGCGAGTTCAAACGAAAATCGCAGATATTTCAGGACTCCTATCCAGAGATGAAGCGGTTGAAAAGTCAAATTGAAGGACTGCAGCAACGGATCTCCACTGAAACTACTGATGTGGCCCGGAAGGTTCTCAATGCAGCCGAGAGCGAATACCAATCGGCTATGAAGAAAGAGAGCTACTTAAACTCTCTGTTGGATGAACAGAAAAAAAATGTGGTTTCCACCAACACCAATGCTATCTATTATAACTCTTTGCGCATCGAGGTAGACAATATGCGGAGCCTCCTCGACTACCTGGTCAAGAAACAGAAAGAATCGCTCTTGACTTCCAGGCTGGAAGGCTTACAAACAAGCAACATCAAGGTGGTTGATTACGCGGAAGTACCTCAGGGTCCTCTGAGCTCATCAAAACGGCGCGCCCTGCTCATCGCCCTCCTTCTGGGAATCGGCGGCGGTCTCGGGTTGGTTTTTGGACTCGACTACCTCGACCGCAGCCTCTCCACACCCGAAGATATCGAGCGATATCTCCATTTACCTGCACTGGGAATGGTGCCATCGTTGGGAACACAGGTCTATTCAGATCAATATTCGTACTATGCGAATAAAAAGGATGTGAACAGGGAGAAATCGATTAAGGAAATCGAATTGGTTAATTTCCTGCATACCGATTCTACTTTTGCCGAACATTACCGGAATATCCGTACTTCTCTGCAACTGTCTACTCCTGGAGAAGCACCGCGTTTGATCGCTATCACCTCATCGCTCCCATCAGAAGGGAAAACCGTCACGGCCTTGAACCTGGCTGTTTCCTTCTCCCAGTTGGGGAAACGGGTTCTGCTGATCGATATGGATCTACGCAAACCGCGAATCCACAAGATATTTCGGCAGAAGAACACCGATGGTGTCACATCCTACCTTGTCGGGCGTAGCAACCTGGAAAAATCAATCATCCCGACTCAGATTCCCAACCTTTCGATTCTCCCCAGCGGTCCCATCCCGCCAAACCCGGTGGAACTGCTGAATTCGCCAATGCTCTCGAAACTGATCCATGCTTTGGGCCAGATATTCGACATTATCTTCATCGATTCTCCGCCGCTGGTCGGCATCGTCGATCCGATACTCATCGGCAAGCAGGTAGATGGTATGATCCTGGTGGCCTGGGGAGGAAAAACCAACCGTAAACTGATCGAACGCGTAAAACTGGAATTTGAAAAGTTCGACGTACGTTTGTTTGGCCTTATCCTAAACCGGTTGAGCCGGAGACATCAACCGGGGTATTACTCCTCTTACAGCTATCGGTATGGGTATCGCTATGGCGGCCAAAACACGGAGGGGATGCGTCAGACATGAAAACCACAGCCATCAAACCGTTACCGGAAATATCGGGAACTCTGCGGATCGATATCCATTCTCATTTCATCCCCGATATCGATGACGGTCCCGATGAAGGAAATCTGAGCTTGGAGATGCTAAAAATGGCCCGGGCGGATGGCACTGGTGTGATCGTGGCTACTCCGCATGTCAATTCTTCCTTCTGCAGATACCGAGATCTGGAAGGAATGGCCAGGCGCCTGGATGATTTCCGGGAACGGTTGGGGAGCACCGAAGATATTCCTGAAGTTCGGTTCGGTTCCGAAATCTACTTAACATCCGAACTGCCCATACTTCTCCGGGATTATGGAGAACTGCTGGCTTTGAATGGCAGCACCTATGTCCTGGTCGAATTTCCCCTCGATATTCTCTTTCCCCATTCCCGAGATCTACTTTCCCAAGTGATGATGGAGGGATATGTGCCGGTAATCGCCCATCCCGAACGCAATGAGATGGTACAGCGGAATCCCTCGTTGATATACGAGTTTGTTGAAATGGGTGCGTTATGTCAAATCGATGCCGGATCCTTGACCGGTGACTTCGGGATGGATGTACGCGCTGCCGCCCTGCATTTGGTGGCCGCTAATGCCGCTCATGTTGTGGCCTCCGATGGGCATGATACGGCCAGCCGCAAACCGGTATTGGCTGTTGCGGAAAAAGTACTGGCCCGATTCGGAACCGAAAAAACAGAACTTCTCTTCCGGCAAATTCCTAGGTCACTGATCACCAATGTCGCTCCGCCCGATATCGGTCCCCTTGGAGGTCAAGGGAGTCCCAGCCTGTGGAAGAAAAAATTAACAGGGTGGTTGTCATGAATAAACGCATGTTCCTTGTATATCTCCAGTTTCTTATCCTGCTCGTGCCACTTCCGTTCGGGGGGGTGGGGCGGGTGATCACCCCGCTGGTATTCATGGCGCTTCTGGTGATGGTACTATTGGCCACCCAGCAGCAGCCGGACAAGATCATGCCTCCCTATTGGCGATGGATCCGACTGTTTTTGATCCTCCTCTTCTCCTTTTTATTTTTTCAGGTCATCCCCCTTCCTTGGTTTCTGATCAGGGCTATTTCTCCCGGTACAACCGAGGTTGTCCACTCGCTCCTGCCCTTGGGCGCAGCATCGCCGAATTTTCAAACTATTTCTCTGGTTCCAGCCGAAACCTGGATGCAAATTGCCCGCTGGATGACCTGGGCTTTGTTTTTTACCAGCCTGATCCGCCTCCAGTATTCATTGGATGAATTGCGTTCTATTTACCATGCCCTACTGATTTCGGGAATCCTGCAAGTCGGTATCGCCATGATTAAGTACCTGGGAGGAAACAAACAATTTTTCATTTTTTTCTACCCCGTCAGTAACCCGATAAATGATCGTTTCCTGACCGGAACCATCGCCAATCCAGACCATTTCGCTTTCTTTCTGGAACTCCTTTTTCCTATCGCTTTGGGGTTGTTTTTGGCCGAATTCGTCCACTACCACCCGGGGGAAAGCTGGTCGCGAAAAATCCTCTTTCTGGCTGATGAGAATCGGCGCGTGCTCCTTTATCTTGTTGCCGGCGTCGTTTTTGGATTTTCTCTCATTCTGACTGGCTCCCGGGCAGGAATCATCTCCAGTGTCGTCTCCACAATTGTATTCGTCCAGTTGTCGATTTTCATTCATCTCCCCACCTCCACGCGTCGCAAACTCCGCTGGGTGATGGCGGCCGTGGCTATTCTCGTAGTGATGGTGGGCTTCCAGGAGACTATGTCGAAGTTCCTGACCATCGGTTCGGCCGGTGATGGGCGATTGGTCTACTGGTCCAATTCCTTGCGATTGTTAAAAAAATTTCCCCTTTTTGGATGCGGTTTCGGGACATTCAAATTTGCCTATTTTCTTCGTGATCCCCTGCAGGGAAACTGGTTGACCCATGCCCACAATGAGTACGTGGAAACGCTCGCCGAGGGAGGATTGATCGGTACGCTACTGTTCCTGAGTGTTGGAGCGACTGTACTGACGGCGATTTTTCGGACATGGGTTTCTCGACGCCGCCCCGACATTAAATCGATGAGCTTGGGAGTAATGATTGCGTTCCTCATTGCGGTACTCCACCTGGCTTTTGAGTTTGCTTTGCGTATCCCCGCTAATACACTTGTGTTGATTCTGCTGGCAGTGATCGGTTTGAAAACCGTCCAATTCTCCCAAGGGGAACCCACGTGAGAACGGCGAAATGGATTCAAACTCTTGCTATCGTCTTGATTCTTTTCTTTTTACTTCAATATCTCTCCCGACTCGGATGCCTGATCGCCAATTCCGGCCGAAAGGGAGACTCTGATCGCATTTGCAATTTGGCGATAAAGGTTTTTCCGTTCGATTATTATCTTTTGGCGGAGGGGGGAGCTTCATATCTGAAAAGGGGACTGGCAAAAATACAACCGGAGGATATCACTGCCGCAGTGAATTTGCTTCGCCGCTCGGTCGAATTGAATCCGCTTTATTATCCTGCCCGTTCACTTCTGGCTAAAGCGTATCTGGCGAAAGACTATCCTCGTTCCCGCTATTTTCGGGAAGCGGTTCATGAATCCAAAACTGCAGCCAAACTGAGACCGGGCAACCTGGAAATCGCCATGGATATGGTCAAACTTCTGCTATCGATGTGGCCGTTTCTGGAGGATGACGACCGTGAGATATGCCGGGCTCTCTTGCATCGAAATATCAGTAGACTGAATTGGAGCGGTTTCCAGCCGATCCTCGACCTTTGGTGGTACTACAACAAGGAGATCGATTTCCTGGTCACTCTCATGAAGGAAAACCCATCCCTCTATTTCGAAGTCGCTGAACGACTGGTTCAATATCGCCTCCCGCTCGATTTACGTAGGCGGTTTTTAACGTCCTATGAAGGGTTTATTGTCGAAGAGGTGACGCGAGAATTTTCAAGTTTGACCAATTTCATGAGCGCCACCCAAAGTGACCTGGAGAGATTGCTCGCTACATTGCACCGGGTCAAAGGATATGGATTACTGGTCGGATCGAAGGAGAAGCACAATGACTGGAAAGTGGCCCGCGAGTTGGAAAAAAAAATCCGATTCGAATTAATCCGCATTATAGTGGGCCGAGATGCAAAAAAACTCACACCTGATGAACGACGACGCGTGGAGGAAGTGGCATACTCCTTCCTCGATTCGGCGACGGTGAATGACCACATGGCTGACCTCCGACAGATACTTGAAGATTCTGGATTCTTCTCGGTTGACAGTATCAATGTGATGCGGATCCAGGCACTTTTCAACTTTAAATCAAGCGGTTTCTGGGAGGTTATTTCCCGTGTGGAATCGTTCAAGCAATCGCTCTCATTCGTCCGCCGTGAGGCGTCAACCGATTATGTCAATTTGATGATCGTTCTCTGTGATGCTTACATCTCTTCGCGATTGCTTTCTCAAGCCAATGAATTGCTCAAGGAATTGCGCGCGGTCAGCCCTGAGAATAAAGAAATCTATTGGCGCGTTTTGCAGGTCGAGTCAATATTCGGACCTGAAGCTTTGGAAGCGGAGTCGTTGCTCAAGGGGAAAGAGACCGTTTTAGCCAGTCGTTTTGTTCATGTAGAAAAACCTCTGGTGGAGCAGAAAGTATATATTTCCGCTGTCCCCGAGATCGAAATCAAGTTGGATCCGACATTTGTGAATAAAATTAGCAACTATTCGCTGTTTCAGATTTTTCTTGATGGTCGGATAATTAACGAGTTTTATACGGATATGATCCCCGAAAGAATTTTCATCCCATCTTCTCTTATTCAACCACTCCACGTCTATCAAGTGACGGTCCGGCTTATCTAGCGATCCATCCCATATTGGATATATCCGGGTATTATCGGCGATGATCCCCCGCGGTTACCAGTCGGCCTTCTACGATTTGAATGCTCCGATCGGCGCCTCGAATGATTTCGGGGCGATGGGTGACCACAATCACGGTTTTACCGGTCAATGTTTGGGGGAGGGTATCGAAAACCGAATGAGCAGTCGCTTCGTCAAGAGCTGCAACCGGCTCATCAAAGACCAGGATATCCGGATTCCGGACCAGTGCCCGGGCGATCGCCAGCCGTTGCTTCTGTCCTGCCGATAAATTGCTCCCGTTTTCCTGAAGAGGAGTCCGGTATGCAAGGGGAAGGGAACTGATGAATTCGTCGATCCCCGCCAGACGTGCGGCATTCACTGCTTCCGTTTCTCCGGCGGTCTCGTCGCCGTATAGGATGTTATCCAGGATGGTCGCCACGAGTAACTGCGGGGACTGCGCAACATAGCCGATGCGGCGACGCAGGGATGCCAGGTTATATTCGGAAGCAGGTCGGTCGTCGAAAAGTATTTCTCCTGACTGGGGTTGGTAAAACCGGAGGATCAGGCTCAACAAAGTGGTCTTGCCGACGCCAGAGGGGCCGGCGATCACCAACCGATCACCCGGCTCCAGAATAAAACTGATTCTCTCCAGCACGGGCTCCCGGCCGTCGTAGGAGAAGGAGACATCCCGGAACTCAATTCGGCCATCCAGTCGATCGACCTGCCGCCCCGTTTCGAGGTTCTCTTCAGGAATGATGGCATGCAGGGCGGAAACCCGTTCCAGGGAGGCCATGGCATTCTGCAGCTGGAAGTGGGCAGTGGAGAAGAATTCTGCCGGTCCATAGATATAGCCGATATAGGATTGAAAGGCCAGAAGCGATCCGAGTGTCCAGTTGCCTTTGATGATCAACCAGGCACCGATGGCGAGTACCAGAAAACGGGAGAAAGCGGGGCCTGTTTTAATCGATAGATTGGCGGCCGAGCGTACCGAAGTCTGTTGCAGAACCACATCGACGAGTGATCGTAGCTTCCCCGAAATCCCTTTGACGGTCTTTTCTTCAGTTGCGAACGATTTGATCAGGGTGGTACTGGTCAAGGACTCCGCGACGGTCTGGAAGACTTCGGCCTGCCGTTCCATGCCGGCTTTGCTAAGAAGACGCAGGCGGGAGCTGAAATACCGCATGATCCAGAGCATCAACGGCAGAGCCGCCACCACCACCAATGCCAGAAACGGTTGCAGGTAGATCAGAAATACCAATCCACCAAGAAAGTAAAAAAACGAACTCAGAACCTGAACCAAAACACTGGAAAAAAACCATTGCAGACCATTCGCATCACTCAAGATACGGGACATCAATTGCCCGGTTTCTCTGGAATCGAAGAATGCTTTGGGCAGTTTTAAGGTCCGGTCGATGAGGGTGTTCTGGATATCCATGGTGACCGTTTGCTCGAGTTTGTGAAAATGAAACTGTTGCCAAATTCCCAAGACGACTCCGATCAGTTTCAATCCGACGAACAGGACCAGGATGAAGAGGAGGCGGGACAGGTCCCGTCCGAGAATGACCCGGTCGATCAAATACCGGTAGAGCATGGGGATGGGCATTGCCACCAGCCCCGAAATCAGAATGGCCGCTCCACCGATCGCCCCTTTTCGCCAATACCGGTGGAAAAACGGTTTCAGGAATTTAAACCGATGTTTTCGATCGGGAATGGATTCAGTCCCGGCCAGTTTATCTCCCGATTCCTTGCGGTTCAATCCGGCGCGCAGATAAGCATACCAGGATTTCATGGGTTTTGCTGATCCTTGTTCCATAGGCATTCGCAGAGAGGCCGCCAGAGGATCAGGTCGAAAGGGTGGCGGATATACAGACGATTCTTCTCTGGAATAATACTGGCCACCGTTTTTCCTCGGTAAGTGAATTTTCTGATCAATCCCTGAGGGCTTTGAAATATGAGTTGGTTCAGGCAAGGTCGCCATATTTTTCTGACCAGGCCTGTTTTTCTTAGAAGAAAATAGGGGGCTCCCAGGGGTTGTTTGAATGCCTTGGTCAGTAATCGCTCTGTCTGATACCATCTAATCTGGATCAACCCCCATTTTCCTTCGGAAACACGGTGGGTCTTCCCTTGTCGCTCAAATCCGAATACCCGTCCGATCAGGTTTTCGCCGGTCACAGGAAGAGGATCGGGGGCCGGATTGCTGTCGCCCTGGGTGATCAAGCCATTTTCGATCTTTCCGATTACTCGGTGGACCAGATCGTCGGCTTCTCTGTCTACAGTTGATTGCCGGACTATGATAATATCACCAGGGTGAATCTGGGGAAATGGCACAGGTTCAATGTGAAGAAAGTCTCCAGCCCGGAATGTCCCATCCATACTTCTTCCCATATAGAAGCGGCAATTTGTATTCGGGTGAGTCAATTCAGGTTGTACTGGTTTCATTTTTGATCAGATTACATTGAAAATAATCCAATACCGAGTCGATTTGTTGCCAGTCGACGAATCTTTTCGGAAATGACATACGATAGACAGGAACGGAGCAACACAGGTCACAGAGGAGGTTAAAAACTCTTGATTTTAAGTTTTTCGGGAGAAAAAAAGTGTATTTTTGATGCTCATGCCAGAGACAATAAATCAAATCGGCCCGATTGATGGGCTGAAGGTTGAATTCAAGTGATTGTTCGAGCAAAAAAAGACCGCCGACTGGAGCGGAAACAGGGCCACTGGTGAGAATACTGAATGGAGTCCCATGAGCGATGATCGTAGCGCCTGATTTGCGGATGATCACCTGATCGTCATTCAGAATCGGGTCCCCGCTGTTATTTTGAATGACTGTCGACTTGCCCCCAGAATTGGGAGCGAAAAACAGGAGAGCTTTTCCATTTCTGATAAGTCCGGAACAATGGAGCATGATCGCATCGAACAAAGGGATCATAGCCGAAAATATCTGTCTGAAATTGGCCGCGATTCTATTAATAGGCGAACATGCTTGATATATATATGTTTTATCGAGGTAGAAAATTTCATGACACTGGCGGGAATAGTCGATCACTTGAAAAACATTGCCCTTACATAAAAACGATACATGATCACTCCGATTTTGCATTGAACTCAAAATACGTTTGATTTTTAGTGATTTGAAAAATAATCGGCTATTTTTCTTGTTTCTGAGGGAAGAGAAGGAATCTAAATGATTAGGGGCTCTGTCGATACTGCGATTATTTTTTTTCTGACATTTTATTGAAATTTTATTTATAAAGATTTCGATGGCTGCGTTATTTTCACTTTGGGCGAATTTGCGAAAGATCGAGTTTTGAATGCGGGGAAGGTCTACATCGGAGCTTATTTTAAAGCAAAGCTCGGCGATGGTAAAATACTCCGATTTCAAAGGCAATCAACCGTAGTTCGATGGAAAATCAGGCGATGGATCCGGTCTTACAACCAGTCAGGGCGTTCGACCCGAGAACGCACTTGGGATCTTCTGGAAAGCTTCCAGTGGGGAGGCATCCTGCAACAAGGGGAGAACCTCCGGTCGGGTTGCAGGAGGTCGGAGCAACGGTTGGTCCGGAACTGCAGTTAGTGTAGGGTAGGCCACCCTGAGGTGTGCAGACCCCCATCGGTGTAACAGTCTGCCCGGCGGCGCTGAACTGCGAAAGGTCACGAAAATATGGAGCTTCATAGCCGGGTTTAGGTTGTTTGAATCTCATTGTTTTCTCCATTATCTTAATTATATATCTTTTTCCTCGTTGTGGGAAATAGTTTTGTATTCATTGCTTCCCTACAGAAACTATTTTCAGCAGTGATATGGCCTGACCGATGAAAATTGTTGGCGACGCAGCTTCCCTGACACAGATCACGATGTAGGCATTCGCCGCATATTCCCTCAAGCTCGAAGGGAATCTGAATCCGCAACCGTTTGAGCTTCGGGTGGTTTGTCCAGATTGTCGGAATATCCGTTTGAGAGATGTGGCCGAAAATGAATTCCTGGGTGGTCACCCCGATGCCGCAGAGGGCGATGGTTCCGTCGGCTAGGATGCCGAGGATATTCTGGATGTTACAGCGGGCGAGAGGGGCCTTCAACAATCTTCGCAGGGAATGGAACGCAATGGGGATATCAAAAAAAACAGGCAGATTAAATCGTGATTGCTGTTTCGTCTCCAAATCGAAAAAAATTCGGATCAATTCTTTCACTGATAAAGTAACTTGAACTAGTTTTCCTCTTCCCAGGTTTTGGATATGGTTGAACTTGACCGATCCACAACCGAGTCTTTCGGCCAGGTCGATGATCGCGTCGATCTCATTGACATTTCCCCGGTGCAGGGTGCAAATCAATTGCGGCCGGAACCCGGCTGCAGCCAGCTCCCGGATCCCGATCACGGTCCGGTCAAACGATCCGGCAATGCCGCGGAGCGCTTCATGGGTGGAGGAGGTGGCCCCATCCAATGAAACAGATATGAAGGAAAAACGCGGTTTCGTTTTCAGGAACCGGGCGATATCCCCATCAACCAGGGTGCCGTTGGTCTCCATGGTAATGGGAAGCCCTTCCATGTCGAGAAAATCGACGATCTCGCGGAAACGGGGGTGGAGCATCGGTTCGCCGCCGGTCAACTTCACCGACTGCAAACCCAGGGGTTTGGCCTCTATCACCGCCTTTTTCAAGAGATCGAAGTCGAGGAATTTTCCCGGTGCTCCCGCTTCGATCAACTCGGGCTCGATCCAGCAGTGGCGGCAGGCCAGGTTGCAGGAGCCGGCGATGTAGAGGTAAAGGGATGTCAGGGGGGGGATACCGGCAGGGAGGTCGAGAGATGGTACGGTTGAGGGGGGGGGCGCTTGCGGAAGCTGCTCAGGTTCGCAAGGCATAGCGGGCTCCGGTGGCGAGCAGGAAACGACGGAAACAGTCCCCGGGATTGGCGCGGTTGACATCGCCGGTGAGTTGGTGGGCGATCCCCGGGCAGGACCCGTTGCAATAGGAAGCCCAGTCACAGTTTTCGCACCCGGGAAGAGAGTGCATGGGGATGAGGTGGCGCCGGCGCAGCGATTGGAGCTGCGGGTGATTCCGCCAGATTTGTGTCAGATCGTCGTGGAGAATATTTCCCAGGGGTAAACCGGGCAACATGCAACAGGGGACGATGGTACCGTCATGAAGAATCTCGATCGTTGAAAAGAAACAACCGCAGGCGGACAAGGTCCCCATCCGCCAGCGTTCCGTTTTTTCGCCGGTTCGTCGGGCGTGCATCATCTCGGCATACATGCGGCGCTTGGCCAAAGGGCCGGCATCGGCATGGATTCGCCCGGGATACCGATTTTGCAGTCGGCCCAGGATTGCCATGGTTTGCATCATCTCTATTGGAGTCAGGGACATATCGGCTTCACTGCGGCACCCGGTACCTATGGGCATGGCTTCGTTGGTGCCGAATGAGCTCAAACCGATCTCGTCCAGCAACAGGCGGGCGATGTTCTCCAGGTCGTGAATGTTGCGTCGATTGACGGTCACCCGCACCGTGACCGGAAATCCGTTTTTTTTGAGCAGTTTGAGTCCATTCAGAGCACGGTCGAAGGAGTCAGGGCGGCTCTGGTTATGGATGGCAGCATTGGAACCGTCGATCGATACCTGAATGGAGTTGAGCCGTAACTGTCTTTTGCCCATCGAAAGTTTTTTTAACATCGATTCGTCGATCAACGTGCCATTGGTGAGAAAGGAGTAGCGCATATGGTTGGCGATGAGGCTGTCGATGAGGTCAAACAGATCCGGGCGGGCAAACGGCTCGCCACCGCTCAGGGTGACATCGAAGACTCCCATTTGGCTGAGCCGTGAAAAAAATAAAACCCATGATGCGGTGGGAAGGTCTTGAAGTCCGGTCATCGAATCGGCGTAGAAGCAGTACCGGCAAGCGAGATTGCAGGAGCCGGTGATGGAAATGTTCACGTGACGGGGCATGGGCGGCGCGGAATAATAGTTCGGGTCACTCAATAGGGTTCGCTTGGTCGACTTGGAGTCCGATGAATCCGTTTGTCTTCATGTCGTCGATGAATGCCTGGACTTGAGATTCGACATCCGCTTCGGGGACACCATCGAACGCTTCCCTGAGTTCGGAAACGATCATGGGTACCGTGTGAAAACCGTCACATAATTTCCAAATGAACAAACCGCTGGGATTGATCACGCGGATCTGGTTGGTGTCGGGATTGAAGAGAAGCGCCCCGTCCGGGTCTTCTTCACGGAGAACGACATCGGGGTTGCGGATGAATGCGATCAATTCGGTCTCAGGTCTGTCTTTGGTCATTTACCACAATTATATGCAAATGGTTTTCCCTTGTCAACGCCATACTACTTGCAACGTACCTCCCTTTCCATTATAATGAAAAACCATGGAAACGAATATGAAAGAGCGCAAACCTGAAAAAAAACCACGTGAAGTCTCCATCTTCCGTGAGTATTTCGAACTGATCGCCGAAACCCTGATCTATGTCTTCTTTGTCATGACCTTTCTGCTCCAGTCGTTCGTCATTCCGACCGGCTCCATGGAAGACACGCTTCTCGTCGGGGATCACCTGTTCGTCGATAAAGTGGCCTATTCCCGATCTTTGGGGGGAATCGACCGGCTTTTTCTTCCCCAGACTCCGATCGAACGGGGGATGATCGTCACCTTCAAAGCCCCCCACGAAATGGACAAGGAATATGTCAAACGGGTGATCGCCCTTCCCGGCGAAACCATTCAACTCATCGATAAACAGGTTTATATCGATGGCAAGCCTCTCGAAGAACCTTACACCTTTTACAAAGGGGGAGGGTTTTCGATCGATGATTTTCCCACTGACCAATGGCATTACTACTTTCCCTACCCGTTTCGCCTCCAGGTGGTCGATACGCCTCAGGGAAAAGCCTTCAAAGTCCCTGAAAATCACTATTTCTGTATGGGGGACAACCGTGACGATTCGCTCGATTCCCGATACTGGGGGCCGGTTCCCGCCCAGTACATCATCGGAAAGCCATGGCGGATCTTCTGGTCGTACCAATCGACCCGGCATGAATACATCGATATCACCCCGCTCGATAAAATGAAGGACCTGGCCAAGACGATCATCAATTTTATCCCCAAAACCCGTTGGAACCGAACGATTCGAAAAGTGAACTGATTCGACCCAGTCAACCCTTGACTGCGGGTTTCCCGTTTTCCGGTCGTTGGCTGATCCGGTTTGATCCATTGATCCATTCCCGTCAGGAGATCCTGACCCATCTCGACCGCCTGATCGTTGAAACCGATCTACCATTCGTGGGGGGAGCCCCGCTGATCCGTGTTCGCTATGAAAAAACAGGCATCAATACCTGGAATTTGCAGGATATGCATCTCGATATCCGGATCGGCGAAATCCAATCCCTGGAGTTCTCCCAGAAGCCTATTCAAATGGATCCGGAATGGTTTTGCTTACCTCCGGTTTCGCTTCAGCGAATTCGCCTGAGCTGGCTCAATCCGCCCCGCGACCTCCGCTGGCGGACCATGGGATTGCCTACCTCCCACCTGTTTCTGGGGATGCAACTACGTGCCTGCGGTTTTCAGGTCGAGGTGGTTCCAGCTGTGATGGAAGATCTTCAGCCCAATTTTCCATCAACTTTTGATCTGTTGGGGATTACCCTATATGAGGATTTGTTTTCAGAGAGCATCGCCTGGTTGCAGCGTCTGCCTTTAGCACCGGAAACCTGGTTGGCAGCTGGCGGACCGCTGGTCACGCTCTCGCCGGCGGCGGCCCTGTACCATTTCCCCCAGATCAGCTTGATGATCCGCGGCGAAGGGGATGTGGTGTTGCCCAGCCTGCTCGATGCCCTGAACCGGGGCGATCCTGATCGTCTCTTTTTGGAGCGGGGGGTCGCTCTGGAAAAAAACGGATTGATGGTTTTTTCCGCTTTCGATCAGGTCAACCATCCTCTGCCCGAGACGTGGATCCCCGACCATCCCAACCTCGATTTCATCCCCCGGGAGTTCCTGGAAAAAGACCTGGAATTGAACTTTTCCCGCGGATGCCGCCGTTCCTGCCTGTTTTGCAGCCGACCCCACGGCCGGATTCAGCGACGGTTGCCGCAACCTGCAGTGACCATCTTTCTGGATGAATACGATCGTCGTCTCCGGCAAACGACCACTGTTCATGATGCGGCTTCGCGAACGGTGAATATAAACGATGATGACATTCTTCAGGATCCTGGTTTCGCTGCTGACATGTTGGCCCGATTGGTTGAGCGCGGATTCCGGATATGGGGGCTGCAAACTTCGATTCAGACATTGATTTCCCGGCAGGGGGATATTGACAGGGAGATTATCGACTTGATCGCCGATCGCCGCTGGTATGTCGGAGGGAATCCACTGGTCTGGATCGGTACCGATCTCTTTCTGACCCAGCGGGGGCGACGGTTGGGAAAACCGACTCCTCCCCTGGCCTCGCTGGGTGACTTATTTACCCGATTCGAAGAGATGCAGGTCGATCATTTTCATTACTGGATATCCAGTGACTGGAAAACCGATTGGCCCGAGTTCATCGAAGAACTGAATAGGATCGGCGGGTTCATGACGGGTTTTTCCCGTTTCGGCCTGCTTCCCCATGCGCCCTTCCTGATTCCCTATCGATCGACCCCGGTCTATGCCCGGCTGGTGAATGGAAAACAGGACGGTCGGATTCGCTTTCGTTCGCTGCTTAACGCCCCCCGGGAATCGTTCCGACATCCCCTTGTCGAGCGGCTGGATACGGCCTGGCCTCTCTTGAACCGACTGTTGGCCAATGAGCCTGATCCCCGTGGATTCGGCTTTTTTGATTATCTGAAAAATCGCGACTTCCTGCGTCTATGGATGACCGTTCACCACTTTCTGAAGCAGGAACGGTTGCAGGGGCAAGGATTGTCCGCAGGAACACGCTCGCTTCTTCAGGGAATGGAAACAGAACTGGCCGATTATATCAGCAATCTGCCCTGATCAATTGGAGAATCATTCGGCAGGAGGAGCCTCTTTGCTCTTTTCCTTCTCCTTATCGGGGAAAGAAATGGAGAGGATGATCGATACAGTTAAAAGCAGGGCAACGACACCCAGGGAAGTACCGGTGGGGATCCTATAGAGATCGGCGATCAGCATTTTCACGCCGACGAATACGAGGATCACTGATAAACCGTAATGAAGATAATGGAATAACTCCATGATGCCAGCCAAGGCGAAGAAGAGGGCGCGGAGCCCGAGGATGGCGAAGACGTTCGACGAATAGACGATGAACGTATTCAGGGTGATGCCGAGTATGGCCGGGATCGAGTCGACGGCGAAGAGGACATCGGTGGTTTCAATCACCAGCAGAACCACGAGCATCGGTGTAGCGAGGGTTTTGCCGATCACCCGTACGAAAAACTGGTCATGGTGATACCGCTTGGTCACCGGCATGATCTTGCGAAAGAGTCTCAGCACCGGATTCTTGTCGGGATGGATCTCGGGTTCACCCTTCTGCATGGCCATCTTGATCCCGGTTAACACCAGGAATCCGCCCAGAATATAGATGGCCCAGTGAAACCGGTGGATCAGTGAAACACCGGCCATGATGAAGATGAAGCGCATGATCAGGGCTCCCAGAATCCCCCAGAAGAGGATCTTGTGCTGGTATTTCTTGGGCACCCGGAAATAGGTGAAGATCATCAGGAAGACGAACAGATTGTCCACCGAAAGCGATTTTTCGATCAGGTAGCCGGTCAGGTATTCGATGGCTGCCTTGGGACCGAGCCAGAAATAGATGGCCAGGTTGAAGATGAGCGCCAATGTGATCCAGAAGGCGCTGAGCAACAGCGCCTCCTTGACTTTTATTTCATGGGATCTTCGTTGCATGACGCCGAGATCGAGGGCGAGGAGGAGAATGATCAGTATATTGAATAAAACCCAAATGGGCCATTGAATGGTCATGTTGCTTCTGTTTCCCAATTCAAGATGATGGGAATAGAATACTGTAAAAGGCCCCTCCTGTCAATCTTTTCCCCCCATTCTATTGACTTTTGGCCGGGCCTGGGCTACCGTATGGAGAATGAAACAAAAGAGAATATCGCTGCATCGGCTACTGATCAGTACAACCACGGGAATGCTTCTGCTTGCTTCACTTCCTATACATGGTACGGATGACCCCTATCATCAATCGGAATTTGCCATCTTCTATTCGTCCTGGGGGTGGAACCTGCTGGAGAAGCCATTGGAAAAGAAGATCGGCGGTTTGCTGGAAAACCGGATCCAGGATCTCCTGGTCGATGAAATCAGCGGTGATTTTCCCCAGGCGGTCGTTCATTCCTATCAGCAGACGATCGATTTCGATTCGGGCGGCAGCAATTTCGGGTTCGAGGCCCGCTGGTACCCGGGCGGGCGGGATACGACCATCAGCCTGGGATTTTCAGTGGAGCGGTCATCATGGCGGATTGCGTTCCCGCTGGTCGCCGTCCGTATGGTGGTCAAATCCGATTTGAAACCGGGAGACTACGGTTTGGTCGAAGGTCAGGTGGAGAATGTCCAGTTGCGGATCGAGCCACTCTCCTTTCAATTCAAGATCCAATGGGATTGGTGGCCTCAATGGCGGGTTCATCCCTTTTTTTCATTCGGTGCCGGTTTGTTTTCGATCCGCAGTTTCGAGGAGGGCCGGTTTACCCTCAAGTACACAGCCGATCTGGGGATTCCCAATGTCGCCAACAAACATTACGAAGATTCGTTCGACGAATCGGTCCGGGAATTCATCGACAACAGCGGCGATGATGGCAGTGAAATCAAGCTGCCGTCAGTTCTGCCGATTGTTGAATTGCATCTGGGAGTGAGGGCGAAACTGTCGAAACACATCTCCATCCGCGTGGACGGTGGTTTTTCCAATGGATTTGTGATCCGTGGCACCGTCTCCTATAGAATTTGATTTTCACCTATTGAAATATATGATTGAGTGTTGGTTCAGCGCGGAGCTTAATCCCTTTGTTCCGGTGATTTCCTATCTCAACTTGATCGAAATCAGTGCCAACAGGGTGAACATCGCTGATACGATCCAGAAACGGACAACGATTTTCGGTTCGGCGATTCCCATGAACTGGAAGGTATGGTGGATCGGCGCCCGGTAAAAGATCCGTCGTTTCATCAGTTTTATGCCAATGTAATCCTGGATGAACACCGAAACAAATTCGAGGACGAACACTCCACCGGCGATCAAGAAGAGGACTTCACTCTTCAACAGAATGGAACTGGTGGCGATCATGCCGCCGAGGAAAAGGGATCCGGTGTCTCCCATGAATATCTCCGCCGGATAGGTGTTGAACCAGAGAAACGCTGCCAACGATCCGACCAGAGCGGCCAGGACAACGACCAGTTCACCAGATCCGATGATAAAGGGGAACAACAGGTAATGGGAGATCTTAAAATTGCCGAGAATATAAGCAAAGATCGCATAGACGGCGGTCAAAAAAATCGTTGGCACCGTGGCGAGTCCGTCCATTCCGTCCGCGAAATTGATGGCGTTGGCAATGGCGATGATTACCAGGATGATGAAGAGGTAATAGAATCCTCCCAAATCCAGAACCGGGTTTTTCAGAAACGGAAGGAACAATTTGGTGCCGATGGCCGAGGGAAAAGGAGAGGAATGGGGAGAAAGAACGAGAATGGCCAGGATCAATCCGTACAATCCCTGGAGGAGCAGTTTCATCCCCCGATTCATCCCGTTTTCCGAGGAACCGCGTAGGCTTTTCAAATAGTCGTCGATGAATCCAATAGCCACGAACCAGGTGCCGCAAAAGAGGGATATCTGGACAAAAAAATTGCTCAGTCGGCCCCAAAGGATCACCGAAAATATGAATGAAAAAAAAATGATCAGTCCTCCCATGGTCGGTGTCCCTGACTTGTTGCGGGCAGAAATATCGCCCAGGTCTCGGGATTTGTCTTTGAAGTTCAATTGATAAATGGTGGTAATGAGCTTTCTCCCGACCAGGAGCGCGATCAAAAACGAAGTCAGCATGGCCATCAGGGAGCGGAAGGAGATATAGCTGAGTAATCGCTCGGTCGGTGGGTGGTTGAAAAGTGCCGAGATCAGCCATTGAATCATGTTTCCTCCGTATCAGCCAGGATTCTCTGGATGATCGATTTGATCTTGAATTCGGCGATCAGGTTGTTCGATGTAATCAGGAACTTCCGCATTTGTCGGGTAAGCTCTTCGCGTCCGATTAATTTTCGACGGTAGAAGATCGCCAGCAGTTCGAGCAGTTCCTCCCGGATGAGGGAGTTGGAGTCTAGGAAGAGCTTTTGAACTGCGGACAGGTCGTCGATGGTTCCAGACCGGGCGATCAAGCGGATGGCGGCGAGCTTTTCCTCGAGGGTCCCATGCCGCATACGGGCCAGTATTTGAACCCGAAACGGTGGGAATGTTGATTTGTCGAGATGTTCGGCCAGATATTGCAGAGCGGCTGCCCGGACTTCGTAATACTTATCGCTGATCAACCGATGCACCAAACTGCAGATGGACTCATTCCAGACATTCAGGGAACGCAAACTGACCAGGGCGTTCCGGCGTGTAAATCCCGGTTCTTGGGGATTTTTCAGGATGCTCTCGAGTAGGTTGGCATATCGGGATTCCTGGAACAGACCGATCAGTTTGATGCCGATGTTTCTGATTTCCCAGCGGTTACTTGCCAGGTAGATCCCGATCTTGAACCGATAGGTTTCGCGAAATTGGTGCGGATCCCGGGAAACGGTTTCCAGAAAGGCGAACGGTGAGAGGTGGGAAACGGGGATGGCCGACTTTCGCGTATGTTTGCGCTTCCGGAAGAACAGTATCCCGCTGTGACGGAGGATCATCGCCGTCAGGAAATAGACGGAGAGGCCCAGGAAGGAGAGTGACGTGAAGCGGATAAGGTTGCCCAGGAATCGGGAATCGAAGCGGATATAGCGGAGAATCATGTCTCCTTCGAGCAGGGCGATGATCATCAACAGGCAGGCGGCCAGGGTTTTGGCCAAGGGGTTGACGATCTCGGTGTTGGCGATGGTGATCTGGTCGCTGGCCAATTTCCGTTTCAGCACATAGATGCGGATCAGGGAAAACAGCGAGTAGGCGATGGTAGTGGCCAGGGCGATGCCGGCGAATTGCAGGGGAGTGCGGACCAGAATGTAACAGAGTGCGATGTTGACCAGCATCATGAAAAAATTGATGTACAGGGATGTCTTGATGTCGAGGCGGGCGGCGAATACCCGCATGGTCAGGTTGTGGATCCCCCAGCCGACGAGTCCCAATGAGTAGAACTTCAACGCCCAGGCGGTGTTGAGAACGGCATCGGCGGTGAATTTTTTGCCTTGGAAGATCATGGAGACGATCTCCGGGGCGAGCATGATCATCAGAATGGAAATTGGGGCAAGGAGAAAAATGTTGATGGTGATCCCATCCAGGAATAGTTTTTTCGCTTTTTCGCGATCAAACAGCGAGAAGTGTTCGGAAAAATCCTTGAGAACGACCGAATTGATCGACTGGGAAATGATGGAGAACGGCAGTCGAAAGAGCTCGCCAGCGTAATAGAGGATGGAGAGGGAACCGGTGGGCAGGTAGGCGGCAAACCGCTTGTCGACCAGGCTCCCGATCTGGGAGATGGTAACGTCGGCAGTGACCGGGGTGAGCTGAGCGATGTATTTTTTCGTCGCCGTTCCCTGGAAGTGGATTTTCGGCGAGAAAAAGAATTCGAACGATTTCTGGGAGAGCAGTTTATAGAGCAAGGGGAAGAGGAAAAGGATCTGCAGGAGTCCGCCGATCAATACACCCCAACCGAGTGCGAAGATACCGGTCTTGACCTGAAGCATGAAGATTCCGATGAGGGTGCCGATGGAGTAGAAAACGGCCGACCCTTCCGCCAGGCCAAAACGGTTGAAGGCTTTCAGCAGCGACGCCATGGCCGAAGCGATGGTAACCAGCACCAGGTAGGGAAACATGATCTGAGTCATGCGTACAGCGTCGTTCAGGTATCCCTTTTCGACAAAGCCGGGGATGATGAAGCGGATGATCTGCGGGGTGAAGAGGATGCCGATGACTGTAAAGAGCACCGCTGCGAGCACCGTGAAATTGATGATGGATGAAGCCGATCGCCAGGTGGTTTTCCGGGGTGACCGGTTGAAGAGCCGGACGAAAATCGGTAGGAAGACATTGTCGAGGGCGTTCTCGGCAACGATACGGCGGATCAGGTTGGAAATGTTCAATCCGACCGAAAACAGGTCAACCGCTTTGGTAGCGCCGAAAATCCGGGCGATGACCACTTCTCGGAAAAATCCGCCGACCCGCGAAAGCATGATCCCCATGGATGAGCCGATCATTCGTCGTACGGCTGGCGCATCCGCCTGATGGGTTTGGATCGATTCCTGAAATGAGTTCAGTTCGAATAATCGTCCTCCCGCCGCTATCTTGTCGCCGACCTTTAGTTCGGACCATTTTTCCACCGGTTGATCGTTGACCGCAACTTCTCCGCTGATCCTCTTCAGGATGATGGAGCCTTGAGCCGCCTTGTTCAGAAACTTGATTTCGAATAAGGACTTTTCCCTGATTTTGTCCAGGAACAAATCGGCCAGGATGGTATTCCCGACGGTGAAGGAGTCGAACAGGATCTCGTGATTGGCCTGGGCGTCCTCTTCGTGTAGATAGTAGGTCAGGATTTCCCGTCTGCCCTCGGGCGGGCGGGTGATCAGGGCATCGATCTGAGAGGCGATCAATGCCCGGCTATCCAGTTTGGGTTGCTCCCGTTGCCGTTGAATCATCTCCTGGCGCTTCTTCTCATCCCTCAGAAGACCCCGGATGGTCATAAGTAACTCCTGCTCGGGAACGATAATGACCTGCCTGCCTTCGATGGAGGTCAATTCCTCGTAAATGACGGAGGCGCCGCCGATCGTTTCGATTTCCCGGGCGTTCATGATCTGATGGTCTCCGGGGAGGTCGAGCTTGGGGATGAAGAGAACCGGCAGCCCCAGGGAGGTGATTTCATTGATCGATCCGGCTCCGGCGCGGGCGACGACCAGGTCGGCGATGGCGTAGATCTGGTCGATTTCATCGAAATATTCGCGGATGATCAGCTTGCCCTTGATTTCCGGTTGGATGCCGATGGGTTCGAATAGCTTGATCGTCTCCTCGTAGGCTTTGTATTCACTGGAAAAGCTCTTTCCGGTGGAGACGATCAGGGTGACATCCTTTTCCCGGAGCAGGTGCGGGACGATTTCGGCAACCGCTTGATTGATGCTTCGGGAGCCGGTGCTGCCGCTGAATATGAAAACCACTTTGTTCTTGACCGGAATGGCTAGCCTCTTCCGGATTTGATCGTTTTTTGCATGGTCGGGAGCGGACAGGGATCGTCTCAAAGGGTAGCCGGTCAGGACCGTTTTGTCAGTCGGGAAAAATTCCATCGTGGAAGCGAAACTGACAGCGATCCGATCGGCAAACCGGGCCATCAAACGGTTCATCCTTCCCGGGACCGAATTCTGTTCGTGAAGGAATATCTTCTTCTTGAGAATCCGGCCGGCCAGGACAACGGGGGCGGCGACGAATCCACCCGTGCTGATGATCAGGTGGGGCTTGAATCGAAAGAGAATGAGCAGGCTTTGCAGGGTGCCGATAAGGATGTGGAACAGCGATGACAGGGCGGCCAGGCTTTTCATGGAAGAGGGAAGTCCGCGGGAGGTAATGAAACGCAAGGGGATCGAGTGGGGAAGGTTGGGAAGGATTCTCGATTCACTCCCCTTGGCGATACCGATATAGAGGAATTCTGCATCGGGAAACCGTTCCTTGAGGGTTTCAGCGATGGCGATATTCGGGTAGACGTGACCGCCGGTACCGCCACCGGTGAAGACAAATCGCTTGGATGCCATTATGATTGTGCCTTATTCGGAAAAGAAGGAGAAGTGAAAGGAAGTGCCCTGCGGGGTCGATTCGAGCAACTGAATGTCTCCATGAAGGTGATTGGTCAGTTTTTTCACCAGCGGTAATCCCATTCCGGTCCCGTTTTCTTTGGTGGAAAAGAAGGGGAGCCAGATCTTTTCCCGATCGATATGCGATGGGATGCCCGCCCCGTTGTCCCGGATGGTGATCTGAACCGGAACATCCTCCTCATATTGGATCGTGATACGGGTTGCCCCTGCCTGACGGGAATTGATAAACAGGTTAAGGAGGATGGATTGCAGGAGTACCGGGTCGCTTTTCAGAGTTAATTTTCGGGAAGGAAAATCGATCGCCAATCCCTGGTTGGACGCTTGTTCGGAGGCAATTTTTCCGAAGTCCAGGGGTATGAGTCGGGGTTCGCTCATGGGATGAGCGAAATTGAGAAAATTTTCCATCATCTGGGTCAAGTGATGGATCTGTTGAACGATCCGATCGGTCGAATCGGTCTCCCCTTGCATCATCTTGGCATAGCCAAGCATCACTCCCAGTGAGTTTTTGATTTCGTGAGCCAGAGAGGCGGTCATTTCACCAAGGAGAATCAAGCTGGTATTGACGCGCTGTATCCGCTCCCGGTTGATCTCGTCGGTGATATCCCGAAGAAGGAACAAAGTGCCATGGGGGTCGACCGGAATGCGTTCGGTGAAGAAAACCCGGCCGCCGCTTTCCACTTGAACGGAATGATTATTGCCAGAGTTCTCAAGCTGGCTCTGCAATTCGGGGTGAGCGGGAAGCAGGGCTTCCAAGCGATTGTGAATAGCCTGGGAATAACTGATGCCGAACATATTCTGGGCGGCAGGGTTAATCATTTCCACCTGCCCGCCTTGGTTGACAAAAACCAGAGCCTGATTGAGGTTGCTGATAATGCTTCGGCTCAGGTCCTCCCGTTTCTGGGTTAATTGACTCTGCTCCTGGATTGTCGTCTCCAGATCCTTTTGGTTTTTGTTTAATTCGATCAAGTAATCCTGCAGGGGAGTGATCAACTCCTCTTCGGTTACTTCTTTTCCCTTTTTCCGGAGCAGGATGGACAGGAGGTAAATGGCGCTCACCAGCAAAAACAGAGCCAGGATAATGGTCATCCAATAGAGAATGGATTTCAACTGACGAATGGCCATGAAAACACCCGTTTCCAGCCGTTTCACAAATAGCACCGTCCGGCCACTGGCGATCTTTCTGCGGATCACCACTCGTTCTTCTCCCGGTTCGCCGATGATGGCTGCTGCTGGTCCTTCCGCTCCCGTGGCGTTTGTGATCTGGTCGAAGTACGGAAATGAACCGGGAAGGGGGTCCGAAAGCCGGGGAAGCAGCAGATCGGCATAAGTGCGGGCCTGCTGGAGGGTTTCCTGGCGAATCTTCCCGTCGATCTCCTTGAGTAGGGAATAGATGTTTTCGAAGATGAACAACGACCCCAATAAAACGATGAAGAGGAATACAGCGAAGCTTTTCCTCATGGATTAGACTGCCAGAAAGGTGGATAACCAAAAGAGCAGAAGACCTTTCAAGAAAAGAGTGATATAGGCGGAAATAGCGAGAAAGGTTCCGAATGGCAAACTGAATTTGAGATTTTTCTTCTTGAACACGATAAAAAACATCCCGACGATCAATCCCAGAATGGAACCCATGAATACGGTGATCACCAATCCCCATGGACCAAGAAAAAAACCGAGCGGGAGCATCATCTTCACGTCGCCGAGACCGAGTCCCTCGATTTTTCTGACCTTCAGGTAGAAAAGGTATAGGAGAAAGAAGAGCGCGGCAGCGCCCAGGCCGGTGGCGATCAATACGTAAAATTGACCCGGGTATTCGGGATGAAAAAACGCGAAGATGAAAAATAGTATTCCGCCACCGAGCGTCAGGGAATCGGGGAGGATCATATGGCTCAGGTCGATCAGGCCCAGCGGGATCATGATCATGATGAAAGCGATGGCAGCGATGGTGAACAGGAGACTTTCCGGAGCGAAGCTCCGGTAAGCCAGCCAGAAGCTGAAAGCGGTGAACGCTTCCACCAGTGGGTAGCGGATGGGGATCGGGGCCCGGCACTGGCGACATTTCCCGAGCAAAAGGAGATAGGAAATGATGGGAATATTTAAAAACAAAGGGATGGGCCCCTGGCAGGCGGGGCAGTGGGAACGGGGGTGGACGATGCTTTCTCCGCGGGGAAGTCGGTGGATGACGACATTGAGAAAGCTGCCGCAGATGAGACCGAGGAGAATCAAAAGTTTTTCTTCCATCTGAAATTCAGCTTTGGGTGAACCGTTCCGGTTGGCCGGTCATACTCGTAGGGGGAACCTGAAAAATCGTTGGGAATGGTTTTCAACAAGCCCTCCCGGACCAAATCGTCCAGACTGCTGGGAAGATGTCGCTTCAATGCTTTGTATTCGGTGATTTTTTGATTGAGCAAGGTGGTATCCCGATCGCTTTTGATCTGGAATAGGTGGTTGAAGGCGCTGCGCTTGGCTTGGTATTCGGTACTGGACGTATAGATTTCCATCCACATTTTCCAGGCCTCATCCAGGTTGTCCTGCATATAGGTCCAATGAGCCTGCAGTCTCTTCATCAGGGGGGGCGCAGTGGGAATCTGGGCGGCCCGGCCGTAGTAATCGGCTGCTTTTATATAGTTTTTCAATCCTTTTTGTGCAAAAAATCCGGCGTCATGGAGTAAAATCCAGTTTTGTGGATTGTTGGCGATCCCCTTTTCCAGCAGTCTGATCGCCATTTGGAAATCCCCGGCCTCCTCTCCCATGATCATGGCACCGATCGAATAGGGATCGATATAATGGGGGCTGATATCGGTGATCGTATTGAATATGTGCTCGATATAATCGTATCTGTTCTGCAGGTGATAGCTTGAATATAACTGGATTGCCCAGATGTACAGGCTGTCGGCAACCAGATTGTCGAACCCGAAGCTGGCTATTCTCAGCGTTTTTCCCGGAGGAAGGGCAAGAAAAATGTCCTTTTCACCGAAATAGTCGTGATTCCGGTCATGGGCATTCTGTAAGAAAATGCTCCCGGCCAAACCCAGAATGAAAAAAAATAAAAGGAGTCGGTTGGTCATCTTCGGTTACTGGAACTCCCGTTTCCGGAAGATCATCAGTGTCGCAAACAGAATGCATCCGATGTAGAGGACTGAATAGCCAACAGCGACCAGCAGTTGTCCGATGGCGACTGGCGTCCCGAGTACAATTTCATTTTTTACGTTGTATTTGTGCAGGTTGGGGAGAAGATAGTAGACGACATCGGTTAAAACCCGGGTCAGGGGAGTTTTCAAGAGGTATTTGAAGTGATTGTAGGTCCAGGTGATCTGGCCGATCAGGTAAATGGTGATGGTGAAGATCGAGGAGAGAATCGGTGTGGAGAACGAGGAAAACAGAAGTGAAATCGAGATCAGGATGGCCAGTTCCATGAACAACATCAGGAAATACAGGAGCAGGGAAGCTTCGAATTTCCCTGTCGTCAGAACCAGGAAAAGGATGAATATCGTCGCCATGGAGGCCAGTGCAATGCCGACGGTAAGCAAAAGTCCAAGGAATTTTCCGAGGATGAACTGATCCCGGGAAATCGGTTTGCTGAGAATGGTATAGATGGTTTTCTTGTCGATCTCTTTATGAACCAAGTTGATCCCGGTGAATATGGCGATCAGGACGCAGAAGAAATTGATAGACGCCAAACCCACATCCTTGATTACCTTGGTCTGGTCTCCGATGGTGAGTAACCCGATGATCCGTGAGGAGAAGACAAAGAAGAGACCGAAGAAGAACAGGAGGTAAAATATCTTGTTGCGGATCGCTTCCTTGAGCGTATTCAAGACAATAGCTTTCCAGTTCATTTTTCCTCGCCCAATTCCTGCAAGAATATGTCTTCCAGGGTTTTCTTGATGGGGGTCACCGAGACGATCCTACCGCCGTTGTGGATGACCGATTCGACTATTTCATTGGTATTCTCGCCCAGTCCCAATCGCAGAAGGTAGTGTCCGTCCTTGAAGATGAAACCGGAGTGGATTTCAGCGAGCATCTTCTCTGATATTTCCGTGACCACGATTTCATGGTTTTCGATCGTATGGGATAGGAGTTCGGAGAGCTTCCCCTGGCGAGCGATCGATCCCTTGACGATGATCGCCACCTCGTCGGCGATCATTTCGACATCCTGGAGAATGTGGGAGGAAAAAAAGATGGTTTTTCCCCGCTCTTTTTCTGCGAAAATGATGTCGCGGAGTTCTTTTCTTCCCACCGGATCGAGACCTGAGAACGGTTCGTCGAGGATGAGAATACCGGGGTCCTGGAGCATGGACTGGGCGAGTCCGACCCGTTGCAGCATCCCTTTGGAAAATTTTCTCAGCGGGATCGAGTCTTTACCGGCCAATCCCACCAGCTTGAGCAGTTCCCGGCTCCTTTCGGTGATCTGTGACATGCTCATATTGAGCAGCCGACCATTGAAGAAAAGAAACTCGCTGGCGGTCAGGTAATCGTAGAAATAGGGGCTCTCGGGCAAATAGCCGAAATGGCGACGGCTGGAGACCTGATCGTAGGATTCACCGTTGATCCGGATGGAGCCGGCATTTGGTTTGATCAATCCGGTGATACACTTGATCGTTGTCGTTTTGCCCGCCCCGTTCGGACCGAGGAACCCGTATATATCGCCTTGTTCCACGGAAAAGCTGATGCCGGTCAGAGCCGGGAAGGATTTGATCAGAAAATTGGAGCGATACGTTTTTTTCAGATCGATGACTTCCAACACTTTGCTCATGGTCTGCCTACCTGTTCTCACTCATACTTCTGATTTCGGCTCAATTATACAAAAGCGAATCCGAAAAAATCAAGCACCAACCACCCCGATTTTGAAACCGAGGCGGTCGTGATGGTCGGTCCGATTCAACTGCGATCCCTGCGGATGCGGGCCTGAGCTGCGGCCAAACGGGCGATGGGAACGCGGAACGGTGAGCACGATACGTAGTTGAGTCCGGTATTGAAACAGAATTCCACTGATCTTGGATCGCCGCCGTGTTCTCCGCAGATCCCGATCTTCAAATTGGGTCTGGTTTTTCTGCCTCTTTCCACGGCGATCTGTACCAGTTGCCCGATCCCTTCGACATCAAGGGTCTGGAACGGGTCTGCGGGAAGTATCTTCTGATCCAGGTAATCCTTCATGAAACCGCCGATGTCGTCGCGGCTGAATCCAAAACCCATCTGGGTCAGGTCATTGGTTCCGAAAGAGAAGAATTCCGCCTCCCTGGCCATCTGATCCGCAATCAGGGCGGCGCGGGGGATTTCGATCATCGTGCCGTACAGGTAGGGAAGGGATTTGATCTGGTATTTCGTTTTCACTTCCTCTTCCACCTTTAGGCAGATGGCTTTTTGATTGGTCAATTCGTTGACATGGGCGGTTACCGGAACCATGATCTCCGGCTGACATTTTTTCCCGGCCCCGATCAATTCGGCCGCCGCTTCCAGGATCGCTCGGACCTGCATCTCGGTGATCTCCGGATAGGTGATGCCAAGGCGGACGCCGCGGTGCCCCATCATCGGGTTGCTTTCATGAAGCTCTTCGCCTCTGCGGACGACGTCGTCGAGGCTGATGCCGAGGCTATCCGCCAGTTCTTTCTGCTTTGCTTCGCTCTGCGGGACGAACTCGTGCAGGGGTGGATCGAGCAGGCGGATGGTGACGGGATATCCCTCCATCGCCTCCAGGGTTCCCTTGATGGCTTTTTTGACGAAGGAGAACAGCTCTTCGAGGGCTTTTCTCCTTTCGGCTGCGGTCCGGGAGAGAATCATCTTGCGCAGCATGAACAAAGGCTGATCGCTCCCCTTGCCATAGAACATGTGCTCGGTCCGCAACAGCCCGATGCCTTCGGCGCCGAAACTACGAGCCAAGGCGGCGTCCTCGGGGGTGTCAGCGTTAGCGCGGACACCGATGGACCGGAACCGGTCGACGATGGTCATAAACTTCTTGAACAGTGGATTCTCGCTGGCGTCCATCATCGCCAAAGCCCCCTCATAGACGTAACCGCGGGTCCCATTGAGGGTGATGAAATCTCCTTCGGTGTAGGTTTTACCGCGGACGGTCATTTTCCGGGAGGAGGGTATGGCCTCGATCTCGGAGGCGCCGACGATACAGCATTTCCCCCAGCCGCGGGCGACCAAGGCTGCGTGGCTGGTCATACCGCCGCGTGCGGTGAGGATCCCTTCGGCGGCTCGCATTCCCTCGACATCTTCGGGGTTGGTCTCCTCTCTGACCAGGATGATCTTTTTTCCCTTTTGAGCCCATTCCACAGCGGTTGCGGCGGTGAAAACAATCTGGCCGCAAGCGCCACCGGGGCCGGCGGGAAGCCCTTTGGCGATCAGCTTGCCCTGATCCGCAGCTTTCTTTTCAGCACTCGAGTCGACAATGGGGTGGAGCAATTCATCCAACTGCGCCGGTGACACTCTCATGACCACATCCTCTTCGCCGATCAGCTTTTCATCCAGCATTTCCATGGCCATGTTCAGGGCGGCGGTGCCGGTCCGTTTTCCTACCCGGCACTGGAGCATCCAGAGGGTTCCCTCCTGGATAGTGAACTCGATATCCTGCATATCACGGTAGTGCGCTTCCAGCTTGTTACGGATACCGTCCAATTCCTTGTAAACAACCGGAAGGGCTGTTTCCAGGGAAGACAGGTGACGGGTATGTTCGTTCTTGGTCGCTTCATTCAGGGGATTAGGAGTCCGGATCCCGGCTACGACGTCTTCTCCCTGGGCATTCACAAGCCACTCCCCGTAAAACTTGTTTTCACCGGTGGCCGGATTGCGGCTGAAGGCGACTCCGGTGGCGGATGAGTCTCCCATATTGCCGAAGACCATGGCCTGGACATTGGTGGCGGTGCCCCATTCATCGGGGATACCCTCGATACGGCGGTAGGAGATGGCGCGTTTGCCGTTCCAGCTTTTGAAAACTGCGGAAATGCCACCCCATAATTGTTCCCAGGGGTCATCGGGGAATTCCTTTCCCAGAACCTCCTTGACCTTTCTTTTGTATATTTCGATCAGTTTTTTCAGATCATCGGCGTCGAGGTCGTTATCGTTCTCGACCCTCTTCTCCTTCTTCATCCGGTGCATCTCTTTTTCCAACTGCTGACGGACTCCGTTCCCTTCCTCCGGTTCGATCCCCTCCGATTTTTCCATGACCACGTCGGAGTACATCTGGATCAGGCGGCGGTAGGCATCATAGACGAAGCGTGGATTGCCGGTTTTTTTGATCAGCCCTTCACATGTTTTCGAGGTCAGGCCAACGTTAAGGACTGTTTCCATCATTCCCGGCATGGAGGATCGGGCGCCGGAGCGGACCGAAACCAGCAGGGGGGATCGACTATCGCCAAAACCGAACCCCATCTCTGTTTCTACTTTCTTCAAAGCTTCCTCGACCTGTCTGTCAAGACCTTCCGGATACTTGTTCCCGTGTTCCATAAAGTGGGTGCAGACCTCGGTGGTGATGGTGAATCCCGGTGGGACCGGGATTCCCAGAGACGCCATTTCGGCCAGATTGGCGCCTTTCCCGCCGAGTAGGTTCTTCATATCCTTATTGCCGTCGGTCTCCTGTTTGGAAAAAAAATAGACATACTTGTTGGACATTGATTTATGCTCCTTTCTGTTTTGGTTTTCGTTGGCAGTTTGTCATTTGGAATCGCTTTTGGGAAACTCGAAGATGAATTCACAGAATTGACCGGGTTCCGATTCGATCCGGGCTTTTCCCAGATGATTCTTCACGATTGTCTCGCAGATCACCAGGCCCAGGCCGGCATGATCCGGAATGGTTGAATAAAATGGATTCCAGGCCTGGTCGCGTTCGGGTTCACTCATCCCCGCTCCATTGTCGCGCAGGCTCAAGACGGCTATGCTATTCTGATCCTGCAGAGAAAGGCGGATCTGACCTTCGGGTGGTTGGGCTTTGCGGATGGCATTCACGCTGTTGTCGATCAACTCGCAGATCAGGGCTCGGATCTCCTGCGGGTAAAGTTTGACTGAGATCGGGCTGTTGCCGCTATCCATCAGCAACTGGATATGGTTGCTCTGGAGTAGGGGTATCCATTCTGCGGCGACCGCAGCGGTCAGTGCCTTGAGGTCTCTGGGTTCGGGCTGGCTCTTCGGCAATGTGAAATTTTCACGGAGGAGGTTCATCAGTTCCGTCAGATCGAGGGCGGCGGTTTCGATCTTCCCCAGCCGGGAGGCATGGCCCGGGTCGGTGATTACCGCTTTCAATATCTGTGCATACCCGAGGATGGGGGTAAGCTTGTTTTTCAGTTTGTGAAAGAGAATGGGAAGGATTTCCAGGAGGATCTCCGGGTTTCGCCAGGTTTTGGGCTCAATCATGTTTTTTTGACTGGACACATTGATTTCCTTTTTTTCGTGATTGGCGTCGACATGGTCCCTGTAATCAAACCTATTATAATGGATTTTCCCCAGAAACACAATACAACCATTGCCTTTTGATCAGACACCTCAAAAACAAGATCTGATAAGCTTCTTTACAAGTCAATTGATCCCTGCTACAATACCCCTATGCAGCCAATGAAGCACGAAAGATTCTGGAAGAATGGCCGCGAGTTCCTGGGCGTCCCCGTCCCGTTGATCTGTGGAGCGATGACCTGGATCAGCGATTCCAGACTGGTCAGAGCGGTAACCGAAGCCGGTGCCTTCGGAGTCCTTGCCGGAGGCAACCTTCCGGTGGAGGTTCTGGAAAAAGAGATCAGACAGTTGCAGGAATGGAAAATCCCCTTCGGCGTCAACCTGATCACCATTGCCCCCAATTACCAGGGGCATCTTGAGACGGTCACCCGACTTCGGGCTCCCTATGTTGTATTTGCAGGCAGTTTTCCCCACCAGTACGAGGTGCAGAAAGCCAAGGATTCCGGGGCAAAGGTCATGTGCTTCGCCTCCACCGATTCGATCGCCCGCCGCATGATAGATTACGGCGCCGATGCCCTGATCCTGGAAGGGAGCGAATCGGGGGGTCACATCGGCCATGTTTCCACCATCGTTCTCATCCAGCAGGTTTTGTTCCGCTTTCAGGAGGTTCCCGTTTTTATCGCTGGCGGTGTCGCCAGCGGCCGGATGATCGCCCACCTTCTGCTGATGGGAGCCGCGGGTGTGCAAATGGGGACCATCTTCGCCATGTCGGAGGAGAGTCCCGCCCATCCCGCTTTCAAGGAACGATTCCGCCGGGCTCGGGCCCGGGAGGCGTACGCCACTCCCCAGTACGATTCTTCCCTGCCGGTGGTGGCGGTGCGGGCCTTGAAGAACAAGGGAACCGATGACTTCGGAAAGCTGCAATTGGATCTTCTCCTCAAGCTTCGTCAGGGTGAGATCAACCGTACCGAAGCTCAATTCCAGGTGGAGACCTACTGGGTCGGAGCCCTGCGACTTGCCGTTCAGGAAGGCGATGTCGATTTCGGATCGCTGATGGCCGGACAGAGCGTCGGACTGGTGGAGCAGGTGAAACCGGTCCGGCAGATCATCGCTGAGTTGGTCAGGGATGCCGAGGACACATTCGACGCCCTGAATATGACCTGACCCCGCCCACTTGATTTGAGATGGACAAGGAAGCCTATTTCACTCCGGAAACGATCGACCGGAAGGTCAATCGCTTTTTTAATGATATCGTGTCCACTCTGCCGACCCGCCCGATCCAATTTCACGCGGAACGAGCGGCTTTACTGGTCCTTGATATGCAGCAATTTTTTGCCGATGCTGCTTCCCATGCGCACATCCCTGCTATCGAGGCGATCCTTCCCCGGGTCGATCGGCTGGCAACGGTTTTCTCCAAGCGGACGATTTTTACCCGGCATGGTCACGCCGGAAAAGGCGATTCCAGCATGGATCGCTGGTGGAAGGGGCGCCTGCTGCAAGCGGATGAACCAATGGCAGAATTGATCCCCCTGTTTATGGGTCGTCCCGGTCTGGTACTGAGAAAAACCAGGTACGACGCCTTCCAGGAAACCGGCTTGACGAAAAAATTGCTCACCATGGGCGTCAACCAGGTGGTAATCAGTGGAGTGATGACCCATCTGTGCTGTGAAACGACTGCCCGCTCGGCCTTCGTCCGCGGTTTCGATGTGTTCTTTGTCGTCGATGCCACCGCCACCTACCAGGAACGATTTCACCGGGCGACCCTGTTGAATCTGGCTCACGGGTTTGCTGTTCCCGTTCGGACCCGTGATATTATCACTTGGATGGAGGCACGGTGATCACCACCACAGCCGCCATAATCGGAGCCGGACCGGCAGGAGTGGCTGCTGCCGTGCAATTGAAACGGAACGGTGTCGACTTGATTCTGCTGGAAAAAAAAGCGGTCGGTGGTCTGTTGCGAAACGCCCAACGGGTTGAGAATTACCCGGGGTTTCCGGCGGGGATTTCCGGATTGGCTCTGGCCTCCCGGTTGTACAAGCATCTTTGTGCATGGAGAATACCGGTTCTGCGGCGGACGGTATTGGCTTTGGATCGGTGTCGCGGAGGCTTTCTCCTGCGGACCTCGGGGGAATCGATCCGTTGTTCATCCCTGGTCGTGGCCAGCGGTACCCGCCCGCGCGGATCGGTTGATTTCCCCGTGGATAAAGGCGCGAGTCGGTGGATCGTCCGCGAATGGCTGCCATTGAGGAACCTGCGAGGCGGCCAGGCGATCATTTCCGGAGCGGGTGATGCCGCTTTTGATCACGCGCTGAATCTGGCTGGGCAGGGTGTCGAAGTGACCATCCTAGACCGCGGTGGTCGGCCGACGGCGCTGGGTCTGCTGCAGGAGCGTTGTCGCCGTAGCGGCGTCGGCTATCAAAACCATGCGGCGATCCGCGAGGTGGAGAGCGGGAAGGGATATCATCTTGCCGTTTTGTATTCGCGGAAAGGACGAAATTTGGTTATTCATGGAGACAGGCTGATCCTGGCCTGGGGACGGGAACCGGAGTTGAGATTTTTCCCCGCTACCTGGCCGGTTTTGGATTCGGGTACGGCACTCTGGCCTGGGATTCATTTCACCGGTGACGTCAACGGCAGTCAGTTTCGGCAAGCGGCGATCGCCGCCGGCGAAGGAGTCAAAGCCGCTATGGAAATCGTCCGCCAGATCGAGGAGAGTTGAAATGAAGGTATTCATGCACAGCGGCAGCGATGAGATCGCCCGGGTTTTTCTGGCCCAGTTCGGACCGGACCACTGGGTGGAGTTCGTCGAATCGGTCCAGCCACCTCTGCCCCGGCAGAAGAAATGGGTGCTCATCGTCTCCAGCCTGTTCGGTTGCCCGGTCCGCTGCCAGATGTGCGATGCCGGACTGACCTATCAGGGAAAATTGAGCGCTGAGCAAATATTTGCCCAGATCGATTTTATGGTCCGCCGCCGCTTTCCCGACGGCTGCGTTCCGGTGGAAAAATTCAAGGTCCAATTCGCCCGCATGGGGGAACCGGCATTGAATCCATCAGTGTTGGAGGTCCTGGCGAACCTTCCCAACCTGCTTGCCGCCCCCGGACTGCTGCCGTCTCTTTCCACCGTGGCACCGGCCGGTCAGGAGTCGTTCTTTGAGGAGTTGATCCGTATCAAGGAGTGGGTATACTCTCAGGGGCGGTTCCAACTCCAGTTTTCCATCCATTCCACCGATCCCGAATGGCGTGATCGGATCATTCCCGTCCGGAAATGGGGACTGGCGGATATTGCCGCCTATGGACTCCGCTTCCGAAGCCCGGGGGACAAGAAGATCACACTGAATTTCGCCCTCATCCGCGGAGTGCCGGTGCAACCGGAGGTGCTATTGAATCACTTCGATCCCGCCCATTTCCTGATCAAGATCACTCCGGTCAACCCGACCTATCAGGCTTCGGCCAACCGGTTCCATTCCCATCTCCATCCGGCAACGGCTGCGCAAGACCAGTTGGTCGTCGATCTACGACGCCATGGATACGAGGTGATTCCGAGCGTGGGGGAATTGGAGGAAAACCAGATCGGGAGTAATTGCGGCCAATCGCTGATCCGCCACCTCGGGCAACCGGAGCGGATCGATCAGGGATATTCCTATGAAATCCGTGAGTGGTCGGAATTGTCGGAGAAAACAGAAATCCCGGTTTCCACGTCACCGGTTTGATAGTTCAATTCAGAGCCGAAGAGGGAATGGGGGATGAGATAGAGGAGAATCATCAGCAGCGAAGCGCCGGCAATCCACCACCGGCTCATCTTGCGCAGGAAAAAAGCCGCCAACCAGATCAGGCAGAGAGCCAGCGTCTTGCTGTCGGTCAGGTCGCCCCCAAATGGAAAACCGGTCCAATAGGCCCCGAAAGCCGCTTTTTGCACCAGCGGTCCGAGCAGGAGCCCTCCCAGGGCGGTGATGAGAAGCGTTGGCAACACCAGCGGCGCGTAATTGCCGTCGCGGCGCAAAGCTTCCAATCCGGTACGGATGGCGAAGAGCATGCCCAGAAACATGAAGAGGATGTGGACGATCAGCAGGAGTCCGGGAACCCGTCCCTTGAACCGGATGACGATGCTTCGGCCGTCGGCCAGCATCCATTCGCTGAGATTGCGGGACAGTTTGACTCGGTATTCGAGTTTACCGGCGGCCGGCTGCCCCGGGAGCTCGCCGCTGAGACGATCCCCTGAGCGTCTGAGGTTGACCACCTCCCAGGCATCGTCGGTGCGGAACCGCTTGTAGATGATCAGCCCGGAGAAAGTCTGCGAGGGATCGGTCACCGAAACCACCGCTGGTTCGAACTTGTAATGACTGCGGGGAAGGTAGTAGTCGATCTTGGCCCCGGCGATCGTCTCCTCGCCGCGAACCGGTTTGGTGGGGCCGGTGCGACGATGCAGAACGAACAAGGCGAGGGTGAGGAGTACGGCCAGTATCCAAAGCAAGGGTGTTTTCCATTTCTTCATGGCTTCTCCAGGAGCCCGATTATACAGAAAAAAAGCGACCGCTGTCAAATTTCTGTCCGGTGATGGGCTTGTGTAAAACTACTCGCACCCGATCGAGGAATCATCCCAAACCCTTGCCAGGTACGGCTTGTGAAGTTCGAAAATGCGGGCTTGCTCCTCCACCACCTTCTCAGCATCTTCGTTGCTGTAAGCTTCGACTCTTTTGATGAAGGCAGCGACCCGGGCGAAGTAAAGTGGCGAAAGGACCTCGATCACCTGGGTTTTGGCGACATTGCGGTGATGATAGGCGGCGGCGAATTCGAACAGGATTTTTGCCCACAGGCTGGTTGGCAGGAGGAAGACCTGTTTCCCCATGCTGAGGTGGATTTCTAGCTCCGAAAAAGTTTCTTTGGTCAGAATGGAAGCCCAGGCTCCTTTCAGGGTGTGGATGGAGAGGAACAGGTGTTCCAGCAGGCGATCGCGGTTGATCGGGAATGGCTCCGGCTCTTCCTTGCCCGATTCTCCCCATGTATCGACCGTTTGGCTTTCAGAAGCGCATTTCCAGGCAGATTCGGTTTCTTCCATCAGCCGAAACAATGTACCGACTACTTGGCGGAACATGGGCTCCAAACTGGCTGCCGGGTCCTTTGGATCGTGGACCTTGACTCCCAGATGGGTTTGGCAGAGTCTGGCTTTGCGGGTAATTGCCTTGACGGTTAGCCAGATATCGATGCCAAAGCGGGCGACATCCGATTCCCAGACTTTTTCGCCGGCGAGGTCGCTGGCCAGTTTTCCCGAGAATGCGAATTCGCCGCCGATCGGCTGGCGGATCTGCTTGCCGTAGAGACAACGGATCATATTGTAGGTGACGTTGTTGGTGATGGTACCGTCATACTTGTAGCGGTTGTAGAGGGGAGCGACGAAGTCATATCCTCCCCGAATCACCGGTGCCAAAAGCCGTTCCACCCAGAGGGGGGTGATAGAGCGGAGGTCGGCGTCCATCAGGGCGACGGCGCCGGTGCCCAGTTGTTCGGCGGCAGCGAAGATCATGCGGACCGCTGACCCCTTTCCGGGAAGACCGCGATAGATGCCGACTACGCCGTGTGTCCCCGTTTCCTTCAGGGCGGCGAGGGCGACCTCCCGCGAATCGTCCATGGTGGAGCCGCCGTCGGCGATGAGTACCGCTGCCGGTACTCCTGGGAAGTGTTCTTTCAACCCGGCCGCAACTTGCCTGACCACGTAGCCGATGGTCTTGCCGTTATTGAAGCTGGGAATTCCGATCAACAGGTCGGCCTTGCCGATCCGGGAAATCAATTCGGTGGTGATGGCCCGAAGCGGAGTGCATCCGTTGTGCAAGGGCAGCTCCTCTTTCTCGACTGCGGAATGCCAATCGATTTTTACCAAGATTATTATCATAGCATCTATATCCGACTGATTCAACTGAAAACCTCAGGATTTGCAAACAGGAACCGCTTTCCGTATAATCGAAAAAATGGTAGTTTCATTCATCGTCTTCAGCGATCTGGACGGCACCCTGTTGGATGAACGTGACTATGGATTCGCTGCCAGCCACGAAACGGTGATGAAGTTGAAGAGAGCATCTATCCCATTGGTGCTGGTGACATCGAAGACTAGCGCCGAGATCAGGGTCATTCAGGAACATTTGGGAATATGTGAATCGTATGCCGTGGAAAACGGCGGCGCCGTTTATCTTCACGAATCGTGGGCTGGAATCCTCGGTCCTGATGAGAGGGGAAATTGGCGTCCGATCGGTCCCTTTCTGAAACGGGAGATTGGCATTCCGGTTACGGTTGCCGCTGCCTTTATCGAGCAAAATTTACCGAACGATCAAGAATGCCGGACTTTTTTAACCATGACCGACGAGGAGGTGGCCGAGGCCACCGATCTTACCCTGGCGTCGGCCCGGCTGGCGCGTCAACGCGAATACGATCTCCCCTTTATATGCCGGAATTTTCCCGTGCAGATCATCGGAGAATTTCGATCCGCAGCCATGGCTGCAGGATTCCAATTTGTCCAGGGCGGCCGGTTTTTTCATTTGAGCGGCCGGCACGATAAGGGGATTGCCGTGTCAATCCTGGCCAGAATCTGGCGAACCCGGTTTCCCCATTTGATATCGATCGGGTTGGGAGATGCCGAAAATGATATTCCCATGCTCGCACGGGTCGATCATCCGGTCTTGATCAGAAAGAGGGACGGATCGGTCGATCCAGGTGTACGAGCTTCCCTGCCACACGCCTGGATTCCCTCAATCCCTGGCCCTGCCGGTTGGAGCGAAGCGGTGGAACGGTTCATTTTTTCCGGAGGTGACTATGTCTGATTTTTTTCAACAGGGGGTGATCTCCACCCTGCATATTCTGGGAGATAAGGGGCTCGACAAGATCGAATCGGAATTGAACGAGATTTCCCGCAAAGTGAAAACGACCATCCTTATCCCGGTCCTCCACAGTGATTATTTGCGCCCCCAGATGAAGGGCATCCTCGATACCTTGGCGGAAATCCGCTATGTTTACCAAGTCGTTCTCTCCCTGGGGCGAGCAACCAAGGCGGAATTCGCGGCGGTCAAGAACGCCACCCGTGACCACCCCTTGGGGATCACCGTCTTCTGGCTGGGTAACCCCAAGCTTCGCAAACTGTTCCGAAAACTGGATAAAGCCGATCTCCATCTCGGACTCGAAGGGAAGGGGAAATCCTGCTGGATGGCATTCGGCATGATCCTGGCACAGGGAGAAACCGATATCGTCGCCCTGCATGATTCCGACATCAAAACCTATACCCGGGAGATGGTCGCCCGATTGATCTATCCGGTGGTCAACCCTAACCTGACCTATTCCTTTTCCAAGGGCTACTACAGCCGGTTCACCAGCAAGTTGCACGGCCGCGTTACCCGGCTGTTCACCATCCCTCTCTTCCGTTCCATCGAAACCATCATCGGGCCGCACCCCCTGATCCACTACCTGAACAGTTTTCGCTATCCCCTGGCCGGGGAATTCGCTCTCGACATCAACCTGTTGCGCTTGATGAGGTTTCCTGGTGATTGGGGGCTGGAAGTGACAACCCTCTACGAGATCTATCGGAATATCGCCCTGAAGCGTATCTGCCAGGTCGAGATCGCCCACCAGTACGATCATAAGCACCAGTCCCTGTCGGCGCGTGACGCCACTACCGGCCTGCACAAAATGGTCATGGACATCACCGTGAACGTGCTCAAAAACCTTGCTTCGGAAGGGGTGGTCCTCTCCGAGGGGGTGTTGAAAACCATTCAGAAGCATTACCTGAAAATCGCTGAGGATATCATCGCCAATTATCATGCCGTGGCCATGATCAACGGCCTGGAGTTCGACCGCCATGAGGAAGAGACCTATGTCGAAACCTTTTACCAGGCCCTGATCAACTCCTGCAACCATTTCCTGACCGACCTGGTCGGTCCGCGCATGCTTCCCAACTGGAACCGGATCACATCGGTTTACCCCGATTTTCTCGATGATATGCGGGAGATCGTTGCCGCCGACAACCGATGAAGGTTAGGTATCTCCCAGACGAAAAACCATTTCTCGAATATTAAGTAAAATTAATGGATTTTGCGCACGAGAATCGGTAATATGAAAATCTTTCATGGAGGATACCGATGAAAACCTGGTTGCTGATCCTGATGATCGGAAGTATATCCAATATCTGTTTGCGAGCGGATATTGGCGAATCTAAGGTGATTATTGGCTATGTATTCTGCGAGGACCGGTTGCTGCGGGCGGAGGAAATCGCTGCGGAAAAAATGACCCACATCAACTATGCGTTCGCCGATATCCGGGAGGGAAAAATGGTCGAGGGATTCGCCCGTGATGCGGAAAATCTGGTCGTACTCCGCAGCTTGAAGTCCCGGAATCCGAACCTGAAAATCCTGATTTCAGTTGGCGGCTGGACCTGGTCCGGGGCCTTTTCCGACATGGCACTCACCGCGAAGAGCCGGAAGGTATTTGTCGAAAGCGCCTGTGGGTTTCTGGAACGGCACCAACTGGACGGTCTCGATATCGATTGGGAGTACCCGGGGCTGCCTGGGTACGGCAACACCCATCGTCCTGAAGACCGGGAAAATTTCACCGCCCTGATGCGTGAGTGCCGCAGGGAACTGAATCGCCTTGGAAAGCGGACGGGAAAACTGTACCTGTTGACCGCCGCCGTCGGAGCTTTCCCCGATTTTTTGGCCCATACCGAGATGGGTAAGACGGCCCGCTACCTGGATCTGGTCAACCTGATGACCTACGATTTCGCCGAGGCCGAGGCCGACCCCCTGACCACCCACCACGCTTGCCTCCAGGTCAATCCGAAGGCGCCCAAGCCACTCGGTGCCGCACCCATGGTGGAGGCGTTCATCAAGGCAGGTGTTCCGCCCGAGAAACTGGTACTGGGGGTTCCTTTCTACGGTCGGGCCTGGGGTGAGGTCGATGACGTAAACAACGGCCTGTTTCGCCCCGGGAAAGAGGCCGAGGTCAAAACCTCCTACCGGGCGATCGCCGGGGAACATCTCCAGGGAGGAGGGTATATCCGCTATTGGGATGAATCGGCTCAGGCCCCGTTTCTATACCATCCCGAAAAAAGGGTGTTCATCTCCTACGAGGATCCCGAGTCACTGGCAAAAAAATGCTTTTATGTGGCCGAGCGAAGCATCCGGGGGATCATGTTCTGGGCCTACGGCTCCGACGGGAATGAGTTATTGGACGTCATTCACCGGTCACTTCGACAAGCTCAGTGACCAGATAAAAACGGTGGCTGAGCTTGTCGAAGCCACAGATTAGAATTTCAACCGCAGGCCGATCCGGCCCAGGCGGCCGGTCAGCCAGACGAGGAGCAGCGCTAGGAAAAGGGAGCGGAGAATGCCGGAAAAGCCGCTGCTCAGGAGCGGCTGATCCAGGAGCGTGATCCCCAGAAGCGGGATCAGCGCGGCCAGGATTTCCGGCAGGATGTAAGCGAGCAGCGGATTCTCTCCGGCGGGTTTAAGAAATGCGCCCCAGCGGTTCAGTCTGCGGATGTCGATCAACCAAAAGAGGGCGGCAAAAATGAGGATGCTGTAGGCAGTGCTGTAGAGGCACCAACTGGGAGTCCCCAGCAATTTACTGGTGCCGAAAAGGGGATGGAGGAAGCGACCGGCGAGCCAGAAAAACAAAGCGGCGCCAAAAAGGAGAAGCAATTTGCGGCGGGGTTCAGCCGGAGCGTCGACCCCGGCCATGATCATGCCGGTGAACACCCCCGCCAGGACGATCGAACCGTGGGCGCCGATCATCAGCCCCCAGCGCCATGATTCGGCGACTGTCGAATAATGGGCAGTCCAGAACCGGTCGGCTACGGCGAAGAGGATGAAGAGCATGGTCATGGAACCGATCCCCAGCAGAGTACGGCGCATCAGGCGATAGAGGATACAGGCCGGGAGGTATGCCCAGCCGATCAAACCCAGGATGCCCCACCAACTGGTAACGAACGGTCTCCCCCCCTCGCCGCGAAAAACCAGGAAGAGGGCGACCAGGCCCAGAACTCCGGCCAACCGGAGGGAGATAAATAAATATCGTCGAATGCCTCCGGTGCGGGGATACAGATTCCAGACCAGGATGACACAGATGTAGAGGAGCAAGACCCAGAGCGATGCAGGGATGGCCAGGCCTGATCCGGCCAAGTGTTCCTGGTTGACCATGAAGACACCGATGGCCAGCAGGCCGATGAACCGCATCAGGATATGCCCCCACAGGTGCCATTCGGAAATCCCTGCGGAAATGGCGAGACGCTTTTCCATAGCGAAGGGGATCGAGATCCCGACGATGAAGAGAAAGGCGGGAAAGACGACGTCGACGAAGGTCATGCCGTCAATGTTGGCCGGCATATGTTTGAGCCAGTCGGGGACGCCCCGGAGTCCAGCCAGGTCGTTGACGAAGATCATCACCAGGATGGTCAACCCTCGAAAAGCATCAATGGAGAGGATACGCTGTTTTTGACCATTAATCGTTTCTTGCATGGCGATTCTCCAGGTTTCACTCTAGGGGATTGAACCGGTTTTTGCAACCGGCTGCAAGACCGAAACCGCTGAATTTTTTTTAATGATCAATCTTAAAAAATTTTCAGTCGCTTGCAGTTGCATTTTCCGGAATGCTCGGCTATGGTGAGCCTTGAAACGCTTTAAGGAGGCGGAGATGAAATTGAAGAAGGCGCTATTCCTAGCTTTACTGACCCTGAGCGTCACAATTGCGGCCGAGTTGACCATCCTGACCAACCATATCGGGTATGAGACCGGGGGCTCAAAACGAGCGGTGATCCGAGGTATTACCGGGGACCGGATCGATTCCTGGATACTCTTCCGGGATGGAAAACCGGTTTTGCAGGGGAAACCGGTCTGGGTCGGCGGAGTCGATCGTTGGAAAAACTGGGTGTTCTGGACGATCGACTTCACATCCGTACAGGAGAGCGGGGAGTATGTCCTGGAGTGCGCTTCCGGTCCCGGCCGCTTCCGGTCCTTTCCCTTCCGTATCGAGAAGAACCTGCTGGAACGTCACACCCTTTCCAATGTGTTGTACTATTTCAAGGGGCAGCGCTGTTCCGGAGCACTGGACCTGGCCGACCGCAACCTGCCGTTCGAGGGGGGGCACGGGGGCCGTGTCGATCTGCACGGAGGCTGGTACGATGCCACCGGTGACTACGGCAAGCACCTATCCCATCTCTCGTTCTCCCATTACCACAATCCCCAGCAGCTTTCCCTGACCGCCTATCTGCTCTGGCTGACTTTGGAAACGCTGGAGGAACGGAACGATCCGACCTTCCGCCAATACCAGCGCCGCCTGGCCGATGAGGCCCTCTTTGGTGCCGATTACCTGGTCCGTGCCAAGGGGCCTGGGGGATCGTTCTTTCGCAGTGTCAGCGCCCCCGGTCCCGGGAAGAGGCCGGAAGACCGCCGGTTATCCTGTGAGCGGCGGGGATTCACCATCAAGACCGATGCCGATGCTGCCAATCGCAATAAAAGCGAAGATCCGGGGGAGCAGGAGATATACGAAGCCGGATTCCGGGCCGGGGGAGGGATCGCCATCGCCGCCCTGGCTTGCGCCGCCCGCCATTCATCGGGAGGGGACCATTCTCCTGCCCAGTATTTGCAGACAGCGGAAGTCGCCTACGCCTGGTTGGCCGACCACAACTCGGAGTTGGCCAGCGATGGCAGAGAGAACATCATCGATGACTATTGCGCCCTGGCCGCGGCCATCGAGTTATGGCGAACCACCGGCAAATCCATTTACCGCGACTCCGCCCGGCGTCGTGCCGGAAACCTGCTGGACCGACTCAGCGGCGATACCCGTTACCAAAATTACTGGCGAGCTGACGACCGGGACCGGCCGTTCTTTCATGCCGCCGATGCCGGATTCCCGGCGGTCATATTGGCCCATTATCACCGGTTCGCTGCCGATGATGAAAAAAAGCCGATCGAAACGGTTCTGATCCGGTATTTCGCTTTCGAATTGGAGATCACGGGGGAGATGGCCAATCCCTTCGGGTATGCCCGCCAATACGTGCAGAACAAGAACGGGGAACGACGGAGTTCTTTTTTCTACCCCCATGACAGTGATACGTCCCCCTGGTGGCAAGGGGAGAATGCCCGGCTTGGTTCGATCGCCGCCGCCGCCCGCCTGACGGCGGGCATCCTGCCCAAGGAAAGCACCCATGCCAGATCCCTACGCGAGCATTCGACCAATCAACTGAACTGGATCCTCGGCCTCAATCCCTTCGATTCCTGCATGCTCCATGGCTCGGGCCGCAACAACCCCTTTTACCTGTTCTTTGGCTCCACAGAATACAGCAATGCCCCTGGTGGTATCTGCAACGGGATCACCTCCGGGTTTCGGGACGAGCACGAAATCGATTTCAACCTGCCCCACACCGAGACGGGCGCCGATCATGATTGGCGCTGGGGGGAGCAGTGGCTGCCCCATGCCACCTGGTATCTCTATGCCATGGCTCAGGGAAACGGCGACCGCTGAGTTGATTACTCCAAACCAGGGGGTAGGGCGGGGAAGATCATCTCCATACCGGGCATGGGATGGAAATCACCCGGTGTGAACTGTCAATGGATTGAAGAATTGCTGCTGATGAGGGAGGCGGATGTCTGGGGCATGAAACATTACTTTTTTTTTGTTGGAATCATTCTGATATAACTCCAGAAAAACACCAGGTTTTTAAAACTCCGGCTAGAAGGATCGGGAGTATTTGACCCACAGGTCGCCGGCCAGTTTTTTGTAGGAGATCACTGCCGCTTCGGCCGTTTCACTGCAGATTCGGGTCAGGTAAGCGCGCGCTTTTTTCGGGTCCTTCTGCCAGAGCCGGGCCGCCTCGGCCTCCCATTTTTCCCTCGTGTCGAATATCCGCCCCTCGATCTCTTTCCAGACCGCTTCGATGTCGATCTTCATCTCCTGCCAGCGGAACTGGGCCAGCTTGGCCACTGTCCGGAAAGCCCACCAGGCGCAATCCTGACGGTATTCCCGGCGGCCGTCGACCATGTACGAGGCGGGCATCTGGCCGATGCCGATGTAGAACGGGAGGTGGGGGGTGGCCGCGGGCAGGTCGTAGCCGATCCAGACCACGCCGCCGATGGCGTCGGGGAGCCACTCGCGCGACTGGGTGATCTGCAGGTAGGTGCAGGTGGGGGAGCAGATCAACCGTTCCCGGTTGATGCCCAGAAGGTCGCGAAGATCGCCGTTCATGAAGGGGGTGGCGACCGGGCTCTTCACGGTCCGGTTCTCTTTGTCGACGATGGTCAGGGTTCGGGTCATGTCGAACGGGGTTTCCTCATAGGTGTCACGGAAGATTGCCAGGATGTCCGGGAGCGTGACCTTTTTCTCCGGTTTCACCGAGAACGGGTAATTCTCCGACTGGGGATCGAGTTTGATTCCGGGGGCCAGGAGGGAGAGGACCCGCCACTCGCGGCGGCGGCAGCCGAGGCTGGTGCGCGAGGTGGGGGCATAGGCGTAGCAGAATTCGAAGGGTTCGCCGCTCTGCGGGTTCCACCAGCCCTTTTCCTTGGCCAGGGCGTGAACATTATCCGAGGCCATGAACCAGTCCGGTTTTTCCAGGTCGAGTCGGCGCAGGCGACTGGCATTGGCGGATACCGATACATGGTCGTCCGGGATGCGCTGGGCGGCCCAAACCGCCCCTTTTTTCCCTTCTCCAGGCCCGTATATTTCGAAGAGCCAGACCTCGGTCTTGTCGGCGAAGGTAAAACTCTCGCCATAATCGTTGTATCCATGAGCTTTGGTCAGCTCGTCGGCGATACGGATGGCCTCGCGGGCGGTCCTGGCCCGTTCCAGGAGCAGGCGGAAGAGCTCGGGAGCGTCGATGATGCCGTTCTTGCTGAGCAGTTCCCGGCGGCCGCCGATAGTGGTTTCGCCGATGGCCAGTTGGAATTCGTTCATGATCGGGTAGGCGGCATTGAGGTAACCATAGGTTTCCCGGACCTGGGGAATGGTACCGGCGACCTTGCGGTCGGGATCGGACGGTCCCTTGGTATTTTTCGCATCGATATAGATGGGGCAGAGATCTCCCGACTTGTGGGTTTTTCGGGGAACGATCGTCATCCAGGTGCGATCGGAGTTGGAGTCGCAGGAGTGGGAGGTCATGGTTGATCCGTCCTGAGAGGCCAGTTTTCCGACCATGATGCTGGTGCAGGATGCGAATTCTCCCTGACGGAGATCCTCGTCGGCGGGCAACGGGGACGGGAAGAAAATGATCAGGAGCAAAAACGACGATACGATCAACAAAAGATGGGCATACCGGTTGCTCTTCATGTCTGTTCCTCCGTGAATTCTCCATTGTACAAAAAAAAACCCTCTCTGGGTAGAGGAATTCGCTTGAAAAAATATAGCTGATTCGGGTACAATCGATTCAGGAGAAATGGATCCATGAACCGCAAATCGATGACGGGCGTTATCCTGTTGGGACTGATCGGATTGCCTGCCTGTAAGCTTTTCCAGAATGATGGGAAGGGATTTACGGAGGAGCGCAGTTCCCTGCAGAGGCTCCAAACCCCCGATGCATCCCCTGAGGAAATCGCCGCCCTGGCATCGGGAAACACCGATTTCGCCATCGAACTCTATCGACGGATCGGCTCGACGACCCGAAAGAACATTTTCTTCTCCCCTTTCAGTATCGTTCAGGCATCGTCCATGGCCTATGCCGGTGCCCGCGGGGCCACCGCCTCGCAAATGGCCGCTGCCCTCCATTTCTCTTTGTCCGCCGACCGTCACCATTCCGCCTTCAACGCCCTGGACCTGAAACTCAGGGCAAATTGCCTGGATCCCGGAGATCCCCAGAACAAGTTGCTCGACTTGATCCTGGCCAACGCCCTCTGGAGCCAGAAAGGGTATGCGCTGGAATCCGCATTTCTCGATATTTTGGCCCTCCATTACGACGCCGGTTTGAATTTGCTCGATTTCCTGGCCGATCCCGAGACCGCCCGTTTGACGATCAACCGCTGGGTGAGCAACCAGACCTCCGGCAAGATCGCCGACCTCCTGCAACCCGGCAGTATCGCCACCAGCACCCGCCTGGTGTTGACCAATGCCATCTATTTCAAAGCCGCCTGGGAGTCTCCTTTCGACGCGGAGGAGACGCGAACCGGCACCTTCCATCGACTCGACGGCATCTCGGCCACGGTATCCATGATGAACCAGACATGGAACACCCGGTATGCCCGCTTGGATGGGTGCCAGACTCTGGAACTTCCCTATGAAGGGGGAACCTATTCACTGCTGCTCATCCTCCCTGACGAGGGGAATTTTGCCGGTATTTGCGATGACTTTACTGGCGGTGAACTGGCGCGGATCCGGGAAGCCCTTACCGATCATCAGGTGGAACTCAGCCTGCCCAAGTTCCGCGTCGATTTCCCCCTTTCCTTGAAACCCTTTTTGACATCCATGGGAATGTCAGCTGCCTTCGATCCTGACCAAGCTGATTTTTCGGGGATCATCGGGCGTCGGGAGCTGTTCGTCGGCGATGTCGTCCATCGGGCTTTCGTCGGCGTCGATGAGAAGGGGACCGAAGCGGCCGCGGCCACTGCGGTCATTTTCTACGAAACCTCCTTCCAAAATCCGGTCCGGCTGCTGGTCGACCGTCCCTTTCTCTTCCTGATCCAGGATCGGGAAACGGGGACTATCCTTTTTCTGGGCCAGATTACTGAACTGTAGCATGGTTTGACAATCCCGGGCGGCTTCGGTATAACCAGAAACAGGTTGGCGCCCACAGGTGCCAGAAAGAGGATGAATGAGTATGAAACCAGTTGAGAATACCTCCGAATGGAAAGCTTTGTCGATCCACGCTCGGCAGTTGCGGCGGATCCATCTGCGGCGGCTATTCGCCGGAGATCTTCATCGAGCCGAGCGCTTCAGTCTGGCCGATGACGATCTGATGATCGATTTTTCCAAGCAGCGGATCGACGACGAAACCTTTGCCTTGCTTTTGAATCTGGCCGCTTCCCGGGGGGTGATTGAACAGGCCAGAGCCATGGCAGCCGGTGCAATCCTAAACCCAACCGAGCGGCGGCCGGTCCTGCACACAGCTTTGCGGCTTCGGGAAGACGCGTCTTTATTCGTCGCTGGAGTCGATCTTGGTGCGGCTGTCAGATCGGTCCGGGAGCGGATGGCGGCCATCAGCGGGCAGGTCCGGGACGGAAACTGGAAGGGGATCACCGGTAAAGTGTTGCGGACGGTGGTCCACCTCGGCATCGGTGGCTCGGCTCTGCCGCTGCAGGCGGCGCTGGAGGCGTTGCGCCCCCATATTCGGGAGGATATCCAGATTCACATCCTCTCCAATATCGATGGCGCCGCTCTCCAGGAACTCTGGCCGCGGATCGATCCGGAGACGACACTCTTCATCGTTGCCTCCAAAACCTTCACCACCGAGGAGACACTGGCCAATGCTCGGACCCTGCGTGACCGTCTCGGCCGGATTTTCCCCTGGAGCGAGTACAGCCGCGCCCACTTCGTGGCGGTGAGCACTGCCCTGGACAGAATCGGCGAATTCGGCATCCCTCCGGAACATATTCTCCCCATGTGGGACTGGGTAGGTGGGCGGTTTTCACTCTGCTCGGCGGTCGGCCTGGCCCTGATGATCGGGATCGGCCCCGATCGTTTTCTGGATATGCTCACCGGCTATGCCGCCATGGACCGTCATTTTCTGGAAACGCCTACCGAACGGAACCTGCCGGTCATTTTGGCGCTCCTGGACATCTGGAACCATCAGTTCCTCGGTTTTCCCACCCGGGCGGTTCTCGCCTACGATCACCGGCTACGGACCTTCCCGGCCTACGTGCAGGAACTGGAGATGGAGTCGAACGGCAAGTCGGTCGGACTCGACGGCCGGCCGATAAAGGTGAAAACGGCCCCGGTCGTCTGGGGGGGGACGGGCACCGATGCCCAGCACGCTTTTTTCCAACACCTACACCAGGGGACACAGATCGTCCCCACCGATTTTATCGCCTGTGTCCATCCCGATCATTCCGAAACCGACCACCATCAACGATTGCTGGCCAATTGTCTGGCCCAGTCCCAAGCACTCGCCTTCGGGAAAACCGCCGCCGAGGTTCGCCGCGAAGGTCTCGACCCGGAACTTCTCCCCCACAAAGTGTTCACTGGCAACCGCCCCAGCACTACCATTCTGCTGGACCGGCTAACCCCCCGGGCTTACGGCCGGCTGATGGCTATGTATGAGCACAAGACCGCGGTACTGGGGTGGATCTGGGGAATCAACTCCTTCGACCAGTTCGGAGTCGAATTGGGGAAAGTTCAGGCCAGGCAGATTCTGCCACTGCTGGCCGGTGAAGGGGATGGTTCCAGCCTTGACTCCTCGACCCGGTTACTCCTTTTTCGAATCGGGCGGCAGCCCTCGGATTCAATCGATAATCCATAACCTTCAGATATTCCAGATAAAAAAAAGGCGGCAGAAAGCCTGCCGCCTTGAAAAATGGGAATAGTCGAATCGGGATTAGATACGTACGGTTGCTTGAAAGGAAAAGCCCGTTTTTGACCTGTGGATATATCTCCATATATTCTGATTCACCTGCAGGGACATTCCCAGGGCCAACCGCTCCCTGATCCAATAGCGGGCTCCGACCGAGTAATTCGCCTGAATCACCGGAAAGGACTTGGTGCTGAATGGGTGTACCCAGTGGTTGTCATAGGAGGGGATTACCGAAAATTCCCGTTTATTCAACTCCACGAGTTCAAGTCCCGCCCGGATAAAGAGATCGACTTTACGGCGGGCGAACAGGGAGACGAAATAGGTTCCCTCGATCCCGTAAACTCCTCCTCCGCCACTGATTTCCTGATAAGACACAGGCAATGGCTCATCACCGGAATTCCCATTTTGACTATTGGAGGAACGGTACCATTCGCTATTGTTCAGCCGCCCCAGTTTCAATCCCAGGGTGAAGTTCTTTTTCAGGCCGAATTCCAAGCGCACACCGTTACCATTGTTATACCAGGAATTGGAGGGAATGGATGTCCAGAAAGAGAGATAGGTATTTCCTTTGACCTGGGGAATCGCTTCTTCACTCCAACCGGTGCTGACCAGAAAAATGATGGACAGACCCATTAAAAACATCTTTTTCATACAACCTCCTTGGTTTGGTTTTATGTTTTCGACAATCACCGTGTTCCTCCTATAGGGTTTTTCCGTCGCTGAACTGCAACCCGATCGTCCAGGCGAGAGGATGATGGAAAGGAACATTGTTGAAAAAAACCGGCAGGGACAGGCTGGACCGCAGGTTGAGCTTGGCCGAGAGCTGCAGGGAGAATCCCAGGCACGGATCGATGAGCAGGAAGGGGAACGATACCCATTGGTCCGGTCGAAGCGGATCCGTTGGCCGTTCATCGAAGCCCAAGCCGATCAGCAGGCCGGTGGCCAGAGTAAAAGCCGAAGACCGGAATAAACGATGCCGAGCGAATACTCCCCAATAGGAAAGCTGGCTGGATCTCTTTTTCAGTAGGCTGTTCACTCCGAGCACTCCGAAGGAAAACTGGTCATTGCCCAGGCCCAGTTCGATACCCGGCATGACCGTCCATTTATCATGGATCTGCGCTATCCGCCCCGAAAGACCGGCGAATAACTGCAGGCGTGCCGGGGAGGAGAAAAGACCCGCTTGGGTGACCCGGATATCACCGCGGATCATGGTATCAGTTTTTTTGAGAGTGGTGAATACCCGCTCATCCAACTCAATTGTCCCAGCGGCCGGAGTGTCGAGGCGGGCTTCATGCGCCTCCTCGCCCCGGATTCGGATGATCCGGTATTTTCCGTTTTTCAACCCGTATTCCAATGGGACGCCCCGTGTTTTCCGCAATTCGGCGATCAATTTCCCCTGATGGTCATGAAGAAAGAAAATCCCTTCCATCTCCGCCGTGAATCCCAATACAACCGAACTTTTCAGATAATCGGTGAGGACGATGTCGCCCGTTCCCGACATGCGGATATCGTAACGGGGATGCTGTGGCCCGTTGAAAGTGGCGGTGGTGGCGGCCAGCGTCTCCCGGAAAGCGAAAGAATACGCTTCGGTCAGAGTGATCTTGCCGTCCCGCGTGGTGTCGGCGGCGCCGTGCAATCCGGAAAGGAGATGGTGGGTGAAAAACGATCCCCGGATCAGGTCCGATTCCTGCGACGATTCGTCGGCCGAGCTGGAGGTCAACACCGCAAAGCCTTTCATGTCATTGGACGAGTCGGATAGAAAGGACGGAACCCTGCGGCTTCCTTTGTCCCGGATAAACGCCCCTGAGGCGCAGGAGTCGAGAATGGTGATGCAGAGATCGGCCTGGAGGTTGAATATCTCTCCCTGCAACGCGGAGTAAGGCAGTTTTCTCTTTCCCAACAGCAGGCTTGACGCGTCCGCATGACCGGAATAGTAGATGATCGCTTCGGTTTTATGCCCCGTTGATCGGGCGCGACCGATTCGCTCCCGAAGCCGCCCCAGTTCCCAGAGAAGGGTCTCCGGGTCCGGCTCCACCAACAACCGACTGGAGTCGGGATCCACACCGCCGATTTCCTCTAAAATCCGCAGTATCGATTTGGCGTCCGCGACTGCGTAGCGGAGTTTTTCCCGGTGCGGGCCGCCGTCGTTGGCGCCGATGACCAGGGCCAGCCGGTGGATGGAGGCCGGTGAGTCCAGGGCGGTCGCAGCTTGTCCAAGCAAAACCAGAAAAAGGAAAATGATGAGTGGTTTCATGGTGTTTTGATTAACAGGATGGAAGATTGGCTGTATCCGGGAGGCAGGATAAATTTGTTCATGCGGGCTTTCTCCGGCGTTTGTCCCAGTTCGGCGGCGCGATCCAGAACCAAGCGGATGTCGAGTTCGGGGGAGGTGATGAAGAAGAAGCGTTCGAACCCCGGAGCCGCATCAATGACGCTGGCGTACTTCAGGTTGACCCAAGTGTTCGCCTCCAGCATCCCCGGATCACCGGGATGGTCGGGGTAGTGGAGGGTGGTCGCGCCGCGGCCGTCGATCGAAATGATCATTCCCGGCCGTGCCGATTCGCAATGATAGGCCAATTGCAGAAGGTCTCCGGGGTGGATCAGGGCACCGTTCCGAAGCTGTTCGATGTGATCGGCGGTTTTCCGGAACACCCGCAGCCGGGGATGGCCGGGAACCGGGGCCACTACTCCCTTGATCCGGGAAGTCGCATGGTGTGGACTGCGAACCGATGGCAGTACCAGGAAGATAAAGCCGAGAACGAAAGCTGTGAGCGCCGAGGTTGCCAGCAACCGGGCGGCAGCCAGATTCAGTCTTGATTTGATCAGTTTCGGTGTCAGCTCAGGGCCAAGTCTGCCTGATCGTTCCGTGATCGCCAGCCATTCCGTCTCCAGCGGATAGTCGGCCCGGAGTTGCCGGTCCGACGACCAAAGCCGCGTCAACTCTTCCTGCAGCTGGGGTTCGGTCCGGATGTCCCGATCGAATTTCCGTTGCGCGCGGGGCGGCAGTGCACCCAACGCTCCCAGTTCCAACTGCCAGTCATTGTACCCGTTGTTCATTTGCCCCCTCCCGAGAGGAATCGCTGCAGATCATTCAGGCGATTCTTGATGGTCGAGACAGAGATCCCCAAAGCCAATGCGATTTCCCGGTAACTCATCCGGTCCAGATGAACCATGATCGCGAT
>Ga0105099_10000069_pt1 | contig 63979 bp, 43 predicted proteins | sample PPLLak3cmMay2015_2_FD_79138 | JGI IMG/M metagenome (GOLD analysis project Ga0105099, IMG submission 79138) | Freshwater sediment microbial communities from Prairie Pothole Lake near Jamestown, North Dakota, USA - PPLs Lake P8 Core (1) Depth... | ecosystem: Environmental > Aquatic > Freshwater >... | reverse complement strand
GGAGGCGCTGCCCTCCCTGCTCTATTCCAACGATACCGTGTATACGGATACGGTCTCCTATTGCGCCAGAATACCCGCCCCGGCCGCAATGCCCACCTGCATTGGAACCAGCGTGTATATGCCGTCAAAAGACGGCCACATCTATATACTGCGCAGTATCGACTCATCGGCAGCACTCTGGGATACGGTCGCGCTCTCCTCTCCCGCCTCCTCGTATGTGTGCAACTATGCTTCCGGCGAGTGGGCGGTCGGCTGCGCAAACGGCACGGTTATCTTCGGGGACGACGCCACAACCGCGTTAACAACGGTTGCCCCCCTGTCAGACGGTGCGGTGCAGGCGCTTGCCGTGCTGAATCCACAGAAGAAAACCCTGGTTGCCGTTACTGCCAACGGGATGCTCACGGTACTGACCAAGAGCGGTGTTCTCGATTCCGTCCCTCTCAGCGTCAGGAAAGGCACCCCTGTTTTTCCGCCCTTCACCCTGGCCACAGCAGACCTGGATCAAGACAGCACGTTCGATATCGTGGTCAGCGACCGGAAACAGGGTGTGTGGCTGTATACGTTCGACGAAACAGAAAACAGCCTCTCGCTCGATAAGGGCTGGATCGGCTGGCCGAACGACTGGGCAGGTGCGCATCGTCTGGATACCAGCAGGGCCGGCATCCCCGACAACGAATCCGCCCCCTCCATCGCAGATCTGGACCGTGACAATATCCTCGATATCATCGTGGGCGGCACCAACGGCATCTATGCATATAACACCCGCGGGGTTCTGCTTGTCGAGTGGCCCGGCCTGCTCGACGTCCGCAACTGGTATCAGCGCGGCAGCATACTTGCGTCGCCGGTTGTCGGTATCGACCCGAAAAACAGCGAACCGCTGGTCATATTCTCCTCGCCGACCGGCGAGAACCTTACCTGGGCGGTTGCGCACATCGATTCAACCAATGTAAAAACCGGAACAATCTATTTTACCAGAACCGACGGCGTGCATGACAGCGCCTCAGGTTTCACCAAATCAGGTATCGACTCCCTGCTTATCATCGGCGACTCCCTCATCCTGCCCTATGTTCTTCCCGGCGGGTATGTGGACGCCTTTACCATACACGGAAAAAGACCCTCGACCATCAACACCCTGACGAATGTCGGCAAAGAGATACAGTCAAGCTGGCCGCTCACGGTCGGCGGTTTCATCCGCACCTCTCCCCTGCTGGATGACATCGACAACAACAATAAAACCGATATTATTGCCGTCGCGGAACAGGGATGGGTCTATCGCTGGGAGTTTGCAAACACCATTCTGAAGAACTCGTTTGTCTGGCCGCAGGCAGGGTCAAACGGGTCGCGGACATTCTCCTATTCAGGGCCGGTTCACGCCATCTCTTTGGGGGCTAAAAACGCCATCGAACATTTCTATAATTATCCCAACCCGGTCAGAATGATAAACAACATCGATCAGACAACGTTTAAATACAAACTCAGCAGGACGGCGTCAAAGGTTCGACTTGATATCTTCACCTACACCGGTTACCATATCGTGTCCGATAAAAACCTGCCTGCCGGATACGGCTGGAACGAGCATACCATCTCGGTAAAAAAACTGGGCTCCGCGATCTACCGGTGCAGGCTTGAGGTTGATTTTAACGGTACGAAAAAAGTAAAATACTGGAAAATGGCCGTGATGAAATAAAAAACTATGAAAACCAACAAACTGTCATCCCTTTTATATCCGGCCATCCTGTTTCTCTTCACCGCGTACTCTCAACCTGCAGCCCAGTATTATCAGGAAGCCATCAACCTCAACGCATTCAACCAGAAATACTTTACCATCGAGACAAAGCACTTCCGGATGCACTACTCCAAAGGGCTGAAACATGTCGCGGAAGAAGTAGGCGACATTCTCGAACGGTTGTATGAAGTATACCGCGACCGGTATAACCTGACTCTCCCGAACAAAACAGAGGTTCTTATTTCAGACGACGACGAGAGCGGCGGCTGGGCGCTTACCATTAAAAACACCATTCACATCTGGGCGAATGACTTTGACTGGAATTTCCGCGGCACCACGAACTGGCTGGAAAACGTCGTTGCCCATGAATACGCGCATATCGTCTCTATTTGGTCGAGTTTCAAAATGCCCGACTGGATGCCCTATATTCAATACGGCTATTTCACCCACCCGAACACAAAAAAACGCATCGAGGCATTTCATTTATTTCCATCGGAAATACTGCCGCCCTGGTTTTTTGAGGGGATTTCACAGTTTGAAAGCACCATGAACGAAGGAGACTCGTGGGATACACATCGTGACATGATATTACGAACCCTCACCATTTCCGGCAAGCTGCTCAGCTGGGATCACATGTCCGTTTTTTCCGGCAAAGGCGCGGATTATGAGAAGACCTATAATCACGGCCTCTGTCTTATGCGCTATATCAACGATACCTATGGCTATGGAAAAACCGTATCCATCCTCCGTGAATCCTCAAAACTGGGCAGGGTCAATTTCGACCGCGCCATTTACGCGTCGCTTGGCATAACCGGAAGAGACCTGTATAAAGAGTGGACCACCTCCCTTAAAAAACACTACTCAAAGCAGGTAGACAGCATTGGCGAACAGGTGTATGGACGGAAAATCAACAAAAAAGGATACGACAACTTCTGGCCGCGCTTCAGTCCGGACGATGCAAAGATATATTTCTTATCAAACGATGAACACGATTTCTCGATACGAAGTCTCTATTCGTATGCCCTTTCCGACACGGTAGACGAGAAAAAGCGCATTACAATGGAAATGCCCGAAATCAAGGGATTCTATGATATACACGATCAGACGCGGCGTATCATATACAGCAGCCCCCATGCACGGAAATCGCTCCTGCCGCCCGACAAAGGCGGGAAAAAAACAAAAGACCTCTTCATAGACAATCTGCCGCAGGAAAAAGGAAAACGGCTCTTTTCGAAAAAAACAAAACGGCAGATCACCGAGAAAAAAAGTATTTTTCATGCATCATTCTCGCCTTCAGGCGACAAAATCGCCTGCACCCAGCATGCGGTGGAGAAATTCCATGTGCTGCTTGCAGACACTGCGGGTAAAAACATCACACGGCTCTACCCGCCGGACGATAACCCGGAAACCGTGATTAAATCCATCTACAGCATCGACTGGTCGCCCGACGGAAAACATATCGCCATCAGTTATCTGGACAGAGACGACCGGAAAATCGGCATTTTCAACATCGAGACCAGTCTATTCCGCACGCTCTGCAATACCAACCACGACGAGCGCGACCCGCGATTCAGCCCGGACGGAAAGAAACTCTATTTTTCTTCCGACCGGACCGGTATTTTCAACATTTACCGGTATCACCTCGAAACAGGCTCTCTTGCGCAGATAACCAATGTTTCAGGCGGCGCATTTACACCGGATATCTCATCCGACGAAAAAAAACTTGTTTTTGCAAATTATGACGCTGACGGATATGGCATATACCTGATCGACAGCATCACGGTTATCAAGGAGACACAACCAGGACCGGACTCCTGTGTTGCGGAAAGGGCCAAACAGCAGCCTCTGAAATTAACCGCATCCTTCTCCTCTCCGCGGGATTACTCGAAATTCCCCCGCCAGCTTATCCTCATTCCATCGTTCTTTTCGGAACAGATCATCAGCCGCAGCAATAATGCGTTCACCGGAGTGAAACATTTTAAATTAGGCGGCGTTGTAAACCTGGTGGACCCGCTCTACTGGGCGGATAAAGGCACGAATCTTGGTGCATTCTTCCTTCTTTCACCCGACCAGTTTCTTTTTGACCGCTCCGAAATCATTAACCATAAAGCAACCTATGACCTCGGCCTGTTCGGATTCACCCGCGCCCTGCCGTTCGAACTGAGTCTCATGTACGTTCAGCGAAGCATTGCCGGCAAGGACGTGTTCGGCTTTGACTACGGTGACTCCCTGACAATGGAGACCCTGGATTACAACCTGAACCCGAGTTTCGTCGACCTTGTTTTAACCCACCGGTTTAACGACCTGATAGCCCTGAACCTTGTAGCCGGTTATAACCGCTTCAAAGTCTGGGTTAAAACGTCGCTGCCCGGGGATATAAAATATTTCGACTATGTACCGACAAAAGGCACCAGACTTGGGGCCTACGTCGTTATGGGTGCAACCATGCGCGACGCAAAAATGAATATCTCGCCAAAACTGTTTGCCCTCAAAACAAAATATGAGTTCTTAAACCAGCTCATGCAAAACGAGATAAACAGCTTTGACTTCAGCGGCGCCGGCATAAAGGAAAAATACCTCGCTCCCTATCAATACCATCAGATAAGCGGCAAACTCATTGCAGCAACGTCAACCCCCTGGTATAAAAAACATGACCTCTACAGCGAATTCGCCGTCACCGCAGTCAAGCTGACACCGCGCAGCCTGGACACGCTTCAACAGGACGTGGATAAGGGATTCATACCCTCAACCAATATCCCGGCATATATGCAGCCTGGCGCCTGGATACCGGGATACTGCTACTATTACAAAGACACGCTCGAGGTCATCACACACGAAAAAGGCTCTTCCGCGCCCCCCGATACAGCGCGCATCTATACGGACACGGTTCTGGTCTCCGGAAACGGTATCATAACCGGAAGTATCTCCTACCGCTTCCCCCTGTACCCAGGCCAGATCGATAAAAAACTCGGATTTATCTACTTTGACCGGCTCTACGGCGCGCTCAATTTCGGCGGCGCCGCTGCGGTCAATAAACTATCCGACTTTATGAACCTGCGCTGGTCCGACATTCTCTTCTACCGCGGCGTCGAACTGCGCCTCGAAGCGATCTCCTTTAATACCTTCCCCCTTGCCATAAGCGCACGCTGGGACTACGGCATCGACCGCAAAGCCCCCATCGGCGGCCACCGGTTCACCCTCAATATCGGGTTCAGCTTTGATAACTGGGAGATTATTACGGAGCCGGACGGGATAAAAGGTTTGAACGGGTTGGCAACAATGAATTTGTTCAGATAAAATGTCAGCCGGGGGCCTGCATGTGTCTCGTACAAAAACTAATATTATTGTGTGCCACTGTTCCCCTGAATAGTGTTTCTTCGTGTTTTTGAAATATGCCTGTTAAAGCTTCATAATTGGAACATTCCAAGTAATTAAGTTTTTCATGGTATCGGCGCGGTAATACCGGATTGGTATTGTATGAAAGTAAAAAAAGTAACTTTTCATTCACTGAAAACAAACGGGTATACAATTTCTGTTACATCGCCCGGCTTCTCGATTTTTTCAAAAACCCACCTTTTTATTTTCTCAACAACTTCCTGTTCGAAAATTACATCGTTCATGGTTGAATTAACAACAGCGCAAAAAATGACTTTTCCAAACTCATCGATAGTAAACTTTACCGTTACTTTCCCATTAAGACCGGGCTTATCACGAAGCCTTTTATTGTATGCATAGCGAAGTGCTGCAAGGTTCTGCATAACCACACGCATGACACTTCCCTTACTTCTACTGCCGGTCAACATTCCACCTTTAGTAAATTCCGGCGAGGCGATTTTCACAGTTCCTCCGCTTCTCATGTTAACCGTTTCCGATCCACCGCCCATTATACTACCAATCAGATCATCAACACCACTGGTCCCTCCGCCGTAACCACTCCCATATCCTGCTCCTGCGATACCCTTGTTCAAACCCAGAACTCCTCGTTTCTTTTCTCGAAACGATGCGTATCCTCCCTTCCCAAAAATGTCTGCTGCAAACCTTTCTGGAGGCTGACTCAAAGGAGAGACTCCCTCGGGCATTTCCAAAGCCTGCTCCATTGTAATCCACTTTCCATGCTTGTTCCTGATTGCATCATCAACAGCAACGAAACTGGTATATTGCGTCATAATCCGGTATTCAAGCCCTAATTTTACGATCTGCTCCTTCAGCATTTGAGGCTCATACGCCATTTCTCCAAATATCCTGTTCCCTGATAACGATAGCTCATGAATTTTTTGTCGCGCCCAGAGCGTGCTAATAATACTATTACAATTTTGCATATTCGGCGACTTTATCTGCAGATTTTTTTTATACGCTCTCCCACCCGGAAGATTTCCGGAAACTATTACTTCACCTTCCGTCCGACCGCTATATTTTGCGGTTATAACCAGTGGCTGTCCCTGAAAAAGGTCTGGTATAGCTGCAGGTTGGGGTTCGCTGGTCTCGATATTTTTCCACTTAACCCTTATATCAGTAAGCACTGGCGCGTCAATCAACGAATAAAATTCTTTTAAAACTTTCTCTGCTTCACCATCCTGCCGGATTACCGTGCACACTCCACGCCCGGTGTGTGCCATGCCTTCCAATAAATAATGGTTGATTGATGAACCAACGCCAACGCTGAAAACCCTGCTGCTACCGAGGCGATCCCTGATTGTCGACAGTATCATACTCTCATTTCCAACGAAACCATCGGTTAAAAAGAGCACCAGCATCTTTCTTCCAGGAGTCTCGGGTGAATCAAAAATAGCATTGATCGCTTTCATCATCTCTGTGCCGCCCCCACCGCTCATCTTATCAACATACTGAAGCGCCTTTTTTACATTTGCTTCCGTAGCTGGCAGCGATACGGGCGACATAATATCCGTTGAACCGGAAAATTTTATTACCCGGAACAGATCATCCTTTCGCATATTCTTAAGACAGAGTTTCATTATTTCTTTACATTTTTCGATAGGTTCACCCATCATGGATCCGCTGTTATCTACTACAAAAACTAATTCCCTTGGAAATATTTCCTGTTCCTCAACCGATATTTTCGGCACCATGATTAGTTGTATAAAACCTCTATTTTCCTTCTCCCGTTGAAAAAGAATGATATTTTCCAATTCATTTCCTGCAACGCGATATTCCAACATGAAATCCTTATTGGGAATTTGATCATTCGGGAGTATTTCAACAGAACAGGTTTTTTCCGTTTTATTTGTAATCTTAATCTTATGGCTTGGGCTGCCAATCGCTTTGAGTTCAATTCCGGCATTCATGTATAGACTCAATGATATAGTGTGGCCGCTTCTCATTTCTGGGGGAATGATTGGTGGCGTAATCCTGTGAGCATCTGACACCTGATCGGTTGGATAAACGGTACCCTGTTCTTCTGGTTTCAGCTCGTTACCAGGAATATACCGTGGGCCGACAATCATAGGAAAATTGAATGTATAACAACCACCTCTGTATTTTAGCTCTTGAACATAACTTATCTCGACTTGAATTGTGTCATTCGGCAAAATATTCGCGATTGATTGTGTGAAGATATTGGGTCTCTCCTGTTCAAGAAGGCTTGCAGTTTTTCCATCATGTCTGGCCTGTTCATACATTGCGCGAGCCTCTCCCCGTTCCTTTATTATACCCCGAATGCGTTTTTTTCCGATAACCATTATCATGGAATCAACCGCTGAATTTTCCGGGAGAGGGAACGTGTACAACGCTTCTATCGTAGAATCAAAACTGTTTATGAATTTCTGGGTCACATGAACACGCGCCAAAAAACCTTCTATCGAACCAACAACATCCGTATGCATCAGCGGCAGAGCCAGCTTCTTTCCCGACCGGCATAAAAGCATCTCTCCTTGCGAAGCAATATAATTCAAAGGAACCTCCATCACTTTCGGCTTCGCCTCACCTATTTCCCGATTCACTTCACTGTATTTTGTGTTGTTACTTTCACTCTTCCCGGAAAAACGCTCGTTTTCCCTTGTTTCTTGGCTATGGCTACCGCACTGTGCTGCAAAAAGGAGGGTGCCAGCAAGCGCGCTAATGGCAAGAATGCTTCCAGACATTTTAAAAAGTGTCATACGACCCTCCTTTTGCAGAAGTTGTTCATTCTACTTGAATTGTCATTTGTGGTTCATACTATAAAACGAATGAACAGTATCATTTGTTACGATACAATAACTAATCCGGCAATTAAGGAATTGATTTTGTATGCTTTGCTAAAAACTGTTTCATGACGTTCTCCTCCGATATGAAGTTGTTTTTTAATAATATCGATTGTTGAACGCCATGACTTTTATTATTGGCTGACGCATCTTAAACAAGTGCTATAGTATTCGCCATCCTTAATGTGCCCCCGTGCCAAGAGGCCCACCTGTGAAGGGGTGTGTCGGAAATCCCGCCCTCTTTCATCGTACACTCTCATTGGCGGGATTGGAGACCAGGGGAATGCTTTCCCCTCTCATAAACGGCTTAATCCGTTTAACATCCTTATCTCTTGACTTCCGACTTTGCCGGCTTATGTAGTAATCAGGGTGAGGGAAGGCAGGTAATAGTTTTTTCAAGGTGTCACAGCGTCAAAGCCCATAGTGGAAAAATGCTGGTCAAAGGTGAAGCATCGGGAAATCTGATATTGCTTCATTACTACGAATGAGATGCAATCGGTAATCGAGAGTCCTTGGTCTTTATACTGCTGGTACAGTAAAGCCTTCCTGCTCGATATATTCATCGGCGTGAAATAACTCTACAAGAGGGCCCTTGAGTACGGCTTTCAGAAATTTAACGGCCTCTTTTTTTGGTACTTTCCGCTCAAGCAACATGGCGGTTTCATAAATGACCAGATTGGTTATGATAAACCTGACATTTTCCTTCATCAAATGGTTACGATGCTTCATTGAGGCATCCGGACGAAACTTATTAGCGGGTAGCCAGGTCTAAGTCCAAATTGAAACCTGCATTATTACATGCTCCTTCTATACTGCCCCCCAACATTAAACAACGCATTCGTAATCTGCCCGATGGAACAGTATTTAGCAACGTCTATCAGGGATGCGAATATGTTTTTATTATTGATCGTGGCATCATGTAACTCTTTTAATTTTATGGGAGTTATGTCGCTGTATGTTTTATGCAGTTGTTGCAGCATCTCTATCTGGTACTGCTTCTCTTCTTCTTCTGCCCGTATCACTTCGTTGGGAACAACCGTGGGTGAACCGTCTGAGGCCAGGAATGTATTGACGCCGACTATGGGCAGTTCGCCGGAATGTTTCAGCATTTCGTAGTAGAGCGACTCTTCCTGTATCTTGTTTCTCTGGTACATCAACTCCATTGCACCAAGCACACCGCCACGCTCCGTAAGCTTGTCGAATTCCTTTAACACCGCCTCTTCAACCAGGTTGGTAAGCTCTTCAATGATGAAAGAGCCTTGCAGTGCGTTCTGATTCTTGGCTAATCCAAGCTCGCGGTTAATAATAAGCTGTATAGCCACAGCCCTGCGAACGGATTCCTCGGTAGGCGTTGTTATAGCCTCGTCGTACGAGTTTGTGTGCAGGGAATTGCAATTATCATATATGGCATATAAAGCCTGTAGCGTGGTTCTAATGTCGTTAAAACCTATTTCCTGAGCATGTAATGAGCGCCCTGAGGTCTGGATGTGGTATTTCAGCATCTGGGACCTCGAATCTGCGTTATATTTCAGTTTCATGGCTTTTGCCCATATCAAGCGTGCGACCCTGCCCATGACCGAATATTCAGGATCTATGCCGTTCGAGAAGAAAAACGACAGATTGGGGGCAAATTTATTGATATGCATCCCGCGGGACAGATAATATTCGACATAGGTAAAACCATTGGCCAGGGTAAAGGCAAGCTGGGTTACCGGGTTTGCACCAGCTTCGGCAATGTGATACCCGGAAATCGAGACGGAGTAGAAGTTCCTGATGTTATTATTAATGAAATATTCCTGCATATCGCCCATCATTTTCAGGGCAAAGTCGATTGAATAGATGCAGGTATTCTGCGCCTGATCCTCTTTCAGGATATCAGCCTGAACCGTGCCTCTGACGCGGCAGATTGTGTCAGTTTTGATTTTTTCGTAAATTTCCCGGGGCAGAACCTGATCGCCGGTCGTGCCAAGCAGCATCAGACCCAGTCCGTCATTGCCTCGGGGCAGTTCTCCCTGATACCGGGGCCGTATGGTTTGGCGATCACGGTAAAAATTCTCGATCTGTTTGATGGTCTTCTCTTCCAGCCCGTTCTGCCTGATATACAGCTCGCACTGCTGGTCTATCGCCGCGTTCATGAAAAATGACGCCACTATGGGCGCAGGACCGTTCACCGTCATTGAAACCGAGGTTTTAGGATCGGCAAGGTCGAACCCGGAATAGAGTTTTTTCGCATCGTTGAGGCAGCAGATTGACACGCCAGCATTGCCGATTTTTCCGTATATGTCCGGCCGCAGGTCCGGGTCTTCGCCGTAGAGCGTCACTGAATCGAACGCGGTCGAGAGCCTTTTGGCGGGCATGCCCCACGACAGGTAGTGAAACCGTTTATTGGTCCGCTCCGGACCGCCTTCGCCCGCAAACATGCGGGTGGGATCTTCGCCTTCGCGCTTGAACGGGAACACGCCTGCCGCATAGGGAAACTCGCCCGGCACATTCTCCCGTAAATTCCACTTGAGTATTTCAGCCCAGCTTTTAAAAGACGGAAGCGCGACTTTCGGTATCTTGAGGTGCGAGAGCGACTCCGTATGCGTGTCAATCTTGACTTTCTGATCCCTGACTTTATACGTATACACATCGTCTTTATAGCATTTGACTTTTTTCTCCCAGGAATCAAGAATTTTACGGTTTTCCGCATTCAGCTCCTGTTCAAGCTTTTTACTCTCTTCTTCCAGTTGTTTTTTAAGTTCAGAACCTGCTGTTTTGGCCTTTTGTTCAACTATTCGAATCGACTGAACCAGGCTTTGAATGTTTCCGGCAATAGCAGCCTGCTCCTCGGTCCATGTATTGTATTTCCTGATGGTATCAGCTATCTCGGAAAGGTAGCGCGTCCTGTTTGGAGGAATAATGAACAGTTTTTCGGACATCTCGTCTTCAATCTTCATGTTTGAGCAGAGATTAAACGCCTTTTTCTCGTTTATTTTATTGATTAACGCCTTGTAGAGGATATTCACGCCCGGATCGTTGAACTGTGAAGCGATGGTGCCGTAAATCGGCAGGCTCTCCGGGTCAACGCCGAACAGCTGATGGTTCCTTTCATATTGCTTGCGCACGTCGCGGAGTGCGTCTGCGGAACCGAGTTTGTCGAACTTGTTGATCACGATGATATCCGCATAATCGAGCATGCCGATTTTTTCAAGCTGGCTTGCTGCACCGTATTCGGGGGTCATGATGTACAGAGAAACGTCGCTGTAATCGACAATGCCGGTTTCGGACTGGCCGATTCCGGGAGTTTCGATAATGACCAGATCGTATCCCGCCGCTTTCACGATGGCGACGACATCCTGCAGGTACCCCAGCACCGACCCGCCTGCCTGCCGTGTGGCGAGGGAGCGCATATAGACGCGGTTGTTGTTGATGGAATTCATCCGTATCCGGTCGCCCAGCAATGCGCCGCCGGTCTTTCGCTTCGACGGGTCTATGGAAATAATCGCCACGGTTTTTTCGGGAAAATCGACAAGAAACCGCCTTACTATCTCATCCACGACCGACGACTTGCCCGCTCCGCCGGTCCCGGTGAAGCCCAGCACAGGCACCAGGGTCTGATCCGCCATCTCATGCAGTTTTTTCAAGGTCTCTTTTGACTCTGCCTGGTTGTTTTCGGCCATGGTTATCAGGTTGGCAATAGCATAGACGTCACGGTTTTTAATCTTCTCCACACCGGGCTCAATCGTGCCTGCGGTTGAAAAGTCCGCTTTGTGCAACATATCGTTTATCATGCCCTGCAGGCCCATTTCGCGGCCGTCGTCGGGTGAATAGATGCGGCAGACGCCATAGTCGTGCAGCTCCTTCATCTCGTCGGGAAGTATGACGCCCCCGCCGCCGCCGAATATCTTTATGTGGCCGCAGCCGTTCTCCCTGAACAAATCGTGCATGTACTTGAAAAACTCGATATGCCCGCCCTGGTAGGACGTGATCCCGACAGCCTGGGCGTCTTCCTGAATCGCGCAATTGACAATATCCTTTACCGAGACATTATGCCCCAGGTGGATCACTTCCGCACCGGTCGCCTGTAAAATACGGCGTATAACATTGATCGCAGCATCGTGCCCGTCGAATAAAGACGCGGCAGTGACAACCCTGATATGATTTTTCAGCTTATACTTTTCAATATTCTGCATAGTTGAACCTGTCGTTTCTGTGAATGATAGTACATTTAATTTGTTAATTGTAATAGAAAATATTATTACTTATTGATAAAAAAAAGTGAATTTTTATAGGTGCAACCTTAATTTCAGGCAAAAATTTCCTTCTTGCTGCTCATTCCCGCGTCAAACGCGGGATTATACTCCATGGTAATCGGAATCGTTTTTTTTAAACACAACAGATAAAAAAAATATCGATTACGAGTACGATTACGAGTACGATTACGAGCACGAGCACGAAAAAACCTTGATTTCATAAAGAAAAGTCTGCCTATAATTTAGGACACACCCCTTTTTATCATCATCGTTAAGAAAGTATAATATAACTATTGCCCCGAAAATACCCGGATATTCCCTGTATACTATTCTGACCCGGGAGGATCGTTTATATTCCCCATATACTATGCGATTTGATCTATAGCTCCTCAACAATATCCGATACCGCTTTTCTCTCGCGTGCTGCCGGCGCCTCATCAGCATAGCCCAGCGGCGTAAGCGCGACAGGCTCCCACTGCTCGCCAAGACCCAGCGCCTTGTGCATGGCATTCTGGTCAAAAGCGCACACCCAGCAGGTCGCCAGCCCTTCGTTTGTCGCAGCCAGTATGATATGCTCCATTGCGATTGTCACGTCTATCACATGAGAGGGTGTGTTGTCAAAGCGTTTCCATGCGGTCTGGCGGTTTCCCGCCCCTATGATGATGAGCGGCGCGTTCATAACCCAGGACATCTGCATCTTTCCTTTACCGTCGCGGCCCAGCCGCAAGGCCCCCTCGACGTGCTCACGCATCCGGTCCGACTTCACTGCAAAAAAGCGCCACGGCTGATAATTACAGGCGGACGGCGCGATTCGCACCGCCTCAAATATACGGTCAAGCTTCTCTTTTTCTACCAGTCTGGATGTAAATTTTCTTATACTGCGACGCAACCGGATAACATCATACAATTCCATGATCAGTCCCCCGCCGTTAATTTTTTCGAGCACTGTTTATGTATAACCGTCTGCTATGCTTATGATAATATAAAATATGCCTCGCATCCCGGGATTTCCGGTTTTCCATTCCCTTTAAACGGCACGATATATGGGGTCGGGCAGGTGATTTTTTCGATTATTCCAACGCGAGCGCTTCACGATGTGTCGCAACGGTAACGATCGATAAAGGACGCGGCATACTGTCTATATTTTTTTGCATTTTTCTGCTATAGACATATATTTTGCTATATCCCGATATAGCACATAGTATATCTTTCAAATCACCCGGATCCATATTCAATATTTTTTGGTCAACAACCGTTTTATTTATAGTAAATAACAAGGAGGCTGTCGTGGACTATTTATTAAGCGAAGAACAGAAAATGATGCGCGAAATGGTGCATAAATTTGCGAAAGAAGAGATCGCGCCCCATGCACGCGAACATCAGGAAAAGGAGCAGTATCCCGCCGATATCGTGAAAAAATGCGGTGAACTCGGGCTGATGGGCATTGCGTATCCGGCGGAATACGGCGGGGCGGGCATGGACTTTGTATCGTATATGCTTGCGGTGGAAGGAATATCGCGCTACTGCGCATCCACCGGCGTTATCATCTCCGCCCATTCGTCGCTGGCGGTTGACCCGATCTACCGGTTCGGCAGCGAGGAACAGAAGAAAAAATATATGCCCGACATGTGCTCCGGGAAAAAAATAGGGTGTCTGGCCCTTACCGAAGCCGGCGCAGGCTCCGATGCAGGTTCGATTAAAACAACGGCGAAACTGGTGGGCGACAAATGGGTGCTCAACGGCTCGAAGCTCTTTATTACCAACGGAAACGAGGCGGAAACCATAGTGGCAATCGCCTTAACCGAGCCTTCACAAAAAACAAAAGGCATCAGCGCCTTTATCGTCGAAAAAGACACTCCCGGCTACTCTGTCGGCAAACTGGAACATAAAATGGGAATAAAATCCACCTCCACCGCCGAGCTTGTTTTCGAGGAGTGCGCTATACCAAAAGAGAATCTTCTGGGCGAGCTGAACAAGGGTTTTAAAATCGCTCTGACAACCCTGGACGGCGGCAGGCTTGGCATCGCGTCACAGGCGCTTGGCATTGCCAAAGCCTCCATAGAGGATTCTGCGGCGTATGCAAAGGAGCGGCAGCAGTTCGGACAGCCGATAGCACATTTTCAGGCAATACAGTGGATGTTTGCGGATATGGCGACTGAATACGAGGCAGCCTGGCTTCTCACCTATCGGGCGTCGCTGATGAAGGATAAGGGATTGAAATATTCAAAAGAGGCTGCAATGGCAAAACTCAAGGCTTCCGAAACAGCCTCGTACTGCGCGTCAAAAGCGGTTCAGATACACGGCGGCTATGGTTATACGAAGGAGTTCGACGTGGAACGGTATATGCGGGATGCGAAAATAACCGAAATCTACGAGGGAACCAGCGAGATAATGAGGCTGGTCATTTCATCGGATGTTTTAAAATAGGCGTTCCGGCCGGCGAATTGTACGGTCTGTTACTTTTTCTCTCGATACAAAAAGTCTTTCGGGCAACATTAACGGAAGACTTTTTGCTTTTATCCTATATTCCGCAGTTGGAGTCGTGCTCGTGCTCGTAATCGTACTCGTAATCGACAACAACAGCAATAAAAGCCTTTCACCTGAAGGATGCTTAATCTGTAAAGCAATGAATTTATTAAACTACTTTTCAAATCAATCGATTACGATTACGAGCACGAGCACGACTTTACTGCTGATTTTAGGTTTATTTCAATTGTGTATTGAAGTATTCGATTCCGGTTTCGATCATTTTTAAATTCTTCTTGATATACTCTTCCCTTTTAAGACTTGTTGGAATAAGCGCTTTTACAACGTCAATATCAAATATCTCTGATGCCAGCACATATACCGCCAGGATTATGATATTGGCGCCGCCGATAAAGCCATTCTCCTTCGCCAGATCCGACCCGGGAATATAGATGGCTTTTACATCCTGACGCTTCACCTTCCGTGCGATGATCGACGAATTCACCAGTATCATTCCACCCGGCGTGACCCGGTCTTCAAAGGTATCGAGGGATGGCAGGTTCATCGCTATCAACACGTTGGGATTGTCGACCACCGGGGAGCCGATATTTTTTTCCGAAATGATGACGCTTGCATTTGCCGTTCCGCCCCGCATCTCGGCGCCATAGGAGGGAAGCCATGTCGCGTTCAGCCCCGCGGCAATAGCGCAATCGGCGACAAGCGTGCCAATGGACATAACGCCCTGGCCACCGAAGCCGGCGATTTTAATGTACTGATCTTCAAATGAAGACCGGTGTGTAAACTGTTGATCTCCGCCGGCTGCTTCGAACAGCTTCAGCAACTCTTCATCATTCAGCCATGTTGATTTAATGTCGGCAGCGTTCTCTTTGATCTCATCAGCGACATCCCGGAACTTTTTCACCGGAAAAACCGGTTCGAGATTTTTTGTAATCCACTCATGTGCAACAACCGGGTCAACCTTCCAGTTGGTCGGGCACGCCGCAAGAATCTCCACCAGGGAAAATCCCTTTTTCTGAACCTGGTTCGCTATGGCTTTTTTAATCGCTTTTCGTGCCTGTACTATTCTTCCCGGTGTTGTAATGGAAACCCTTTCGACATATACCGGTGATTTGATCGCGCTGATAATCTCCGCAACGCCGATAGGTGCTCCGTCATGCACGATGTCGCGTCCGCCGGGGGTTGTCACGGTCTTCTGCCCGATCAGGGTGGTGGGCGCCATTTGCCCGCCGGTCATGCCATAAATTGCGTTGTTAACGAAAAATACCGTAATATTCTCGCCTCTGTTCGCCGCATGGATTATTTCGGTCGTGCCGATGCCGGCCAGGTCCCCGTCTCCCTGATAACAGATTATGATCGCATCTTTAAGTGTACGGCGCATGCCGGTGGCCACGGCAGGCGCTCTGCCGTGCGAACATTGAACATTGCCGGTATCGAAGTAATAATAGGCAAATACGGTACAGCCAACCGGGGAATAGAAAACGGTCCTGTCCTGAATGCCGAGCTCGTCGATCGCTTCCGCAATCAGTTTGTGAACAGTGCCGTGTCCGCAACCCGGGCAGTAATGCGTGGTTTTCTGTCCCGGCCCCTTCCGGTCGAACGTATCAAAAAACGCCTTGGGTTTTTTCAATTTTTCCATAGAATTTACCTGCTCATACATCTTTCTGTGTCCGCTCGATAATCTCTTTGGTGGAAGGTACGATACCACCATACCAGTTATATTGCAACATCGTCGTACAACATCCCGTATAGTAATCAACATCCCTTGCCATCTGTCCGTTATTCAACTCAACGACAATGATTTTTTTCGCTTTTTGAGAGAGCTCCTTTAACCGTTTGTGAGGAAAAGGAAAAAGGGTTTTAGGTCTGAACAAACCGATTTTAACCCCTTTTTTTCTCAACTCCCGCAGTGCGGTCAGACAGAGACGCGAAGTGATGCCGAAAGCAACGTATAGTATCTCGGCATCGCCGGTTTCCACTTCCTCAAAATCTCCCATCTCCCGTTCAATTCGTGCGTACTTGTCCTGCAGCTTTTTATTCAAATCGGAAAGCACCTGCTGGCTGGTGAAAATGGATGTTATCAGGTTTTTCCTGCTCTCACGGTCAGCATACACAGCCCACTCTTTCCGGGCGCCATGTTTTACCTGAGTAGAAAACTCAACCGGTTCCATCATCTGGCCGATATAGGCATCGGAAAGAACCATAACCATAACCCGGTATCTATCGGCTATCTCAAATGCCTGGTAAGTGAAATCACACATCTCCTGCGCGGAATTCGGGGCTAAAACGACATTCTTGAAGCTCCCGTGGCCGCCGCCTTTGAGGGCAAAGTTATAGTCTGCCTGCTCCGGCCAGATATACCCAAGACCGGGTCCTGCCCGTTGCACGTCAACAATGACGCCAGGCAGTTCGCACGCGGCAAAATAGGAAATTCCCTCTGCCATTAAAGACATCCCCGGCCCGGACGAGGCGGTCATGACCCGCGCTCCCGCGCTCGCGGCTCCATACATCATATTAATAACGCTTACTTCGGATTCCGCCTGCAGAAAATGTCTTCCGGAACGGTTGAAATAGGCGGCAGCGGCATGAGCGATTTCGCTTGCGGGCGTAATGGGATACCCGAAAAAATGCGTAGCCCCGCCAAGCAGAGCGCCATACACAACAGCTTCATTACCCTTGATAAGTTGTTTACTCATCGTTCATCGCCCCTTTATCGTCTTTAATAACCGTTATAGTTCCGAGCTCAGGGCACTGATAATAACAGATACCGCACGCGGTGCAATTACCGCCCCGGAATTCTGCATATTGATATCCTATCTTATTAATAGTAGAGCCGATCAGCAGGCATCCCTTGGGGCACGCTTCAACACACAACCGGCACCCTTTGCACTCGTCAGGATTTATTATGACATGATTCATGACAGTCCTCCCAGAATATCATCTGCGCCCGCGCCAAAAAAATTAATCGCGCTTATGGATTCGATCAGTTCATGCGGCATATCGTTTATATCAAGCACGTGTCCCGGACAATCAAGCTTTGAACAGACGTGGATTTTATTTCGTCCCCCGGGCAGGAGCAGCAGAATGCCTGAATTCGAACGACACTCTTTCTGGCTGCATCGGAACGTTTCTCCCAGGTCTGCATCGCAGTGAGGACAAAAGGCTTGTACATAAACGTCTTCCGGTTTTTTTGCCGGCATAAAACTGAAGAGTTTCGTATGGCTTCCCCAGAAAGCGTCGATAAAAAGATACCCGCTTATCCCGTCGATAGTTACTTTGAGTTTTATTGAGGGTTCGTCGTGTACCCGGACCTTATCATCAATAAGATTATGCCCGCGGGGACACAAAACAGACTCTATAAGCAGGAGGTCGTTCTTATTCCTCTTCATGAGCCGGAAGCCTTTGGGGATTGTTCTTAAAAATTCAGAAGGAATTTCTTTCTGTATAAAATCCATCCTGCCTCCCCTGAAAAGAAGTTCAACTCCCGATTCGGTAGTATCGTAGTAGGGTTGAAATGTATTAGTTAAAAAGCAGAATCCCGGCCATAAAACAAACACTCCATTTTCTTCTGGTTCCCCGTATTGTATGTGTATTTGTTATGAACCGACAGATTCTTCCCAGCCCTGCTGGATAGTGGTATAAAATAACTATTGGAGGTGTTTCCGGGACACTTTTTTAATCAAAAAAAGATAAGCCGAAGAAGAGATTTGAACTCTTGGCCTACGCATTACGAATGCGCCGCTCTACCGCTGAGCTACTCCGGCATACTCTCAATGCTGCTATGGCAGTATGGTTAATTCCACCTGCTGAGAATTAACAAAAGACAAAATTTGCAACGTACATAAAATATAATCTGGAAACGCCTCTTCACTACTTTTTTTAATGAGAGCTGCTTTTTTCCAGACTCCTCTTCATGCTCAGAGCGTCCTGAAAACATTTCTCCAGCCTTTTTTTATCCTCAGGGCTGATATCCAGAGACTGCATGCTGTTAAATTCACGGTTAAAATTTTCATGTTTTTTCAGGTCAAAATATACTTTTAAAAGCGAATAATGACACAGCGCTGCGTTATAGCTGCTCGTAAACGACTCTGATGCGATGCGTTTCTGAATATAGGTATATGCCCGCTCCGCGTCGGCGGGTCTCTTCAACGCCGACAATATGTTTGCTTTTTTCCAATATAACGTAAGATTTGCCGGATATTGAGATAATATTTTTTCAGCCACCTGGAGCGCTTCAGGATACCGGTTTTCATTCACCAGCATATCGATAAGATTAAAAAAAGCGCTCTCCTTTACATACACGCCCGTTGTCTGCAGATTGAACAGGGTGGCTATGGATTGCTCACGTTTATCTTCTACGCCGGGCAGCCACCACAACAGCTTGGTTTTCGCACTGCGCCAGTAATCGTAGGTTGCAATGCCTAATAACGCATCGACGATTTCAGGATCTTTTTCAACAATTTCATTCAATATGACAACCGCTCTCCAGCCATGTTTAAAGGCCGTAATCCATCGCTGAAACCTGCTTTCGAAGGTGCCCTTGGAACCGTGCGCGCCGGCAAGAAAGAATTTGGCCCAGATATTTCCGGGATCTTTTTCGAGCAGGTCCTCACCTTTGAGTATGGCAATATCGCAGTATTTGTAGAACTCCGCCTCAGACTCATTTGATTGCAGATACTCCATCTGGGAATTAAGAATTGCGGCGTAAAAAAAATAACCCGCCGGATGATCGGGATATAGCTTAATGATACGCCTTGAATAGCCCAGCGCCTGTTTGAACTGATCATTATAAACGCTGTTTAAGCTTGCCATCGCCAGTTCGTGCATATCCGACGGAAGCTGTATTATTGAAAATCCCGGCTGCCATAGGAAAAAGCAGAATAAAAATGGGAGATACAGGGATATCCTATTTTTTTTCTTCTGGTAAATCATAATATTGATATTTGTTTACATACCGTTCCCATTTGCGTAATTCACCGTAATACCTGTACTTGCGCACCAGTCGAACGTTCACCTTTTTTAAAAATATAAAATGAACAACCGCTTTTTTTGTATATTTGCCCTTGTCATAACTCTTATATGAAACTATGCGGTGATGAGCCGAATACAATATATTTTCTTCCGGAATATCCTCCAGTATGGCCTTCAGGTCGTCGTCTAAAATAATTAACAGTTTTTGCTTTATTTTTGCGTCCGACTCTATGATACATCCGCTCAAAGGAAGCATTATAATTATACAATAAAATAACAACGTAAAAAACTTCATTTTTGAATATAATTTCATAAAAAGGAGTAGCCTGTTTTTTAAGTAAATGCTCTAGAAGGCCAATATTCATCAACATATTAAATATCAACTGGTTATACCATTTTCAACGACAATTTTGATTCCCCTGTTATAATGAATATCCCTGATGAAATATCGTCAAATACGCCCGCCTAAACCTTTCCTGCCAGGCAGCCGGTTACCTCTTTTAGAAGCAGGTTTTGCCCGCCGGGTTATGGACAAAAACGTTTCTTTTTGTTTCCGGATTAAAAAGATGTATCCTTCTTCCGTCGATTACAACCTCGATTGTTTCGCCCAAAGCAAGTTCATCATCCTGCGATATCAGCAGTCGAACTATGGTATTCTGTGAAGTCCGCCCGACAACCAGACTTCTATCGCCCATCGTGACAATGAGTTCCACTTTTATTGTCATTTTTGTATCGGAGACCCGATGCGGGGTGAAATCCTTTAAAAAACGGATATGCTGGGGCCGGATGCTCAGCAAAACCTTGGCGCCAGCCATGCGTTGAGCGGACAGCGCTCTCTCTTTATCGAGATGGACGCTTCCGATTTCGCTGTGTATAACCGCGGTTTCGTTTTCACGCGCAATGGCGCCTTCATACATATTCACCCCCGGGCTCCCGATGAATTCTGCGGAAAAAACCGTTGTGGGGAAATCATAGATGTTTCTCGGCGTATCGCATTGTTCCAGTGTGCCGGCATTGATTATGGCGATCCGCTCGCTCATCGACATCGCCTCGGCCTGGTTGTGGGTAACATAGAGTATCGTTTTTCCCACGGACCGGTGTATCCGCTTCAGTTCCTCCATCGCCATCTCCCGGAGGGCGGTATCCAGATTGCTTAACGGCTCATCCAGCAGGAGCACTTTCGGGTCAAGCACCAGCGCCCGTGCCAGTGCAACACGCTGCCGCTGCCCTCCGGATATCTCTTTGGGCAGCCTGTTCTCGAGCCCTTCAAGTCCGAGCAACGGGATGACCCATTGCAGTTTGTCAAACATTTCGTGTGCGGGCATTTTTTTTATCCGCAAACCGAACAGGATATTGTTGCGCACGTTCATGTGAGGAAACAGCGCATAACTCTGAAATACCATGGCGATCGAACGCTTCTGGGCGGGTACGTTGTTGCAGCGCTTCCCGTCAATAACCAGTGATCCGCCGTCGATAACCTCCAGACCGGCGATCATCTTCAGCAGCGTCGTTTTTCCGCATCCTGAAGGACCCAGTATGGTGACAAATTCCCCCGATTTGATGGAAAGGGAGAAATCGTCGATTATCACGTGGTCGCCGTAATGCTTGGTTATGTTTTGTAATAATACTTCTGCCATGGCCCCGCCTATTTCACCGAACCCATTGTGATTCCCGATACCATCTGTTTCTGCACTATCATGGTGAATATAATAACCGGCAGGCTTAAACACACCGAAATAGCAGCCAGCAGATTTTGTGGCGGCTGATAGGACAGTTTCTGTTTAAGATACAGCGTAAGGGTTAAAATCTTTCCCCCCGGATGTAATAAAAAGTGGGCAAAAATAAACTCATCCCACGATAAGAGAAATGTATAGATCGCCGCAGCAACCAGCCCTGGTATTGCACACGGAAGCAACACTTTCATAAACACCTGAAACTGATTTGCCCCCATGACCAGCGCCTGCTGTTCGATATCTTTCGGTATGCCCTCAAAGGCGCTGACGCCGATAAAGATAACATACGGAAGCGCCAGCAGGGTGTGTGCAAGAATAACCCCCTGAAGCGTACTGTGCAAATCAAAACGGATAAAAAATTTTGTAACCGGTATCACCGAGGAAATATCGGGAAACAACCGTATTGAAATAAGACAGAGAAGAAACAGCTTCTTTCCCGGTATATCGTACCTTCCCAGCACATACGAGGCGGGAACGCCCAGCAGCATGGAAAGCGCCACCGAGGAAACCGCAATGGTCAGGCTGTTTAAAACCACCTCCCAGAATTCACCGTCCGAAAAAAGATACATGAATGTGTTAAGCGTCGGATGATACGGCCAGAGGGGAATAGGCATCCCGCCGGTGTTGATGCTGGCGTAATCGCTTATGGCATATTTTACCAGCAGGTAAACCGGCAGTACTATGAGCAGGAGGGCAACCATGATGCCGCTGAACCAGAGTATTTTAAGGTACCCGCTTCTGGGTATGTCTTTCCTGAAATGCATGGAATTCCTATCTGCTGCTGTCGGTCAATAATTTCCTCAAACGATCAATACTCCAGATAAAAAACAGCGCGCTGGTAATTATGCACGCAACCAGCATCAGCGCAACCAGCGCCGCTTCATGTTCGTATCTTCCATCCCAGTTTATATACAACGACTCGACAAGAGTGCCGAGAAGATTATACCTTCCCGCAAGTATATACGGAAAAATAAATTCCTTCCACACTTCAATCGATCGCAGCAGGACGACGGCGGATATTGACGGCAGAATAAGCGGGATAATGATAAGGAAGAGCCTTTGCCGGAATCCCGCTCCCATGGTTTTTGCAGCATCGAAAAGCTGCGGTTCAATGGCGTTCAGTCCTGCCAGCAGGATCAGCATGGAGATCGGCATATCGCGCCATACTTTTCCCAGCAGTGAGAGGCCCAGAGAGAATACTTTAGTACCCCGCCAGTCGATCGACTGTTCAATGACAGCGGGCAAAAAAAAGTATTTGCCCATGAGCGCATGGTTAATGAACCCTCCCTGCGTGTCGAACAGAATAAAAAGAAGCGTCGCGGTTACCAGCGCCGGGATGGCCACGGGAATGATAAATATGCCGCGGACGATTCCCCGCATGATAAACGAATGGTAAATCAGAAAAGCCAGAAAGAGTCCGGCGACCAGTTCCAGCGGGGTTCCGATCAGCACAAACAGGGAGGTGCTTATCAGGGCATCCATGAATTCAGGCATGCTGATAACCGTCTTCAGGGGCTCGAGTGAAGGAAACATGCCCTCCCTGCCTGAAAAGCTCAACAGTATCAGGTAGGTTACAACAATAACAAAAAAAGCCAGAAGATAGACGGCGGCTGGAAAAAGCGGCCATATCTTCCGGATTTCCTTCACAATGTTCATACACGTTTGTTCCAGCTGATCCGGATTTAATGCTGCTCACCGCAGCACATAGTCCATTGATCGTATCTGCGCCACGGCAGGACAGTTATTATACACCGTGTTTCGCGCGGTACGGTTTACTCCGGGTAATCGCTTCCCAGTATCTTCTGCTGTGTCTCCTGAAAATCACTTGCGACCCTCGTTTTCATCATACTGAAATTCATCGGCTCTTCTTCACTCTCCTTGTATTCCACGCACAGTTTATACCACGCATCAACATAATTCTGACCCATTTGCGCATACTGTTTAATGCGGGGAACCGTAATAACCTTCTCATCCTGGAGCTGTGTTTTTATCTGTTCAGTCGACACCTTGAAAATCTCTCCAACCCAGCCCTCGTCGAAAACCTGCGGCAGGTTGTTAAGCAGGTCTTTCCGCACCGGAATCATACCGAATCGTGAGCACTCCCGCGCCTGATTTTCCTTATTGGTGATAAACCGTGCAAACTCGTACGCCAGTTTGGGATTGGGAGAGGTCTGAGGTATCCCCCACCACCATCCGCCGGTAGATATGGCTCTGGTACCTTCAAAAACCGGCACCCCTGCCGAATCAAGCTCGAAGGAGACCGCCCTGGGAATAAGGCTTAATCCCATATCCTCCATATCGGGCAAATACGTGGGCATGCCGGGATCGTCATCCCAGCCATGCACCAGGAAGCAATCGATCTGCTGAAGGTTTGCCAGAAATGCCTTGCCGTCCTTTATCGCGTTATAGATATTCGATCCCCGCCACGGGTCCTGCCACATGCCCGGATTATATGCCCCGATGCGGATCAGCGCTCTCTCCCAGACAAACATATTGACGATCGGATCCGCGATCATGTTCAATATATCTTCAGAGGAAGCCCCGAGCTGCAGCGCTTTGTCTAATAAATCAAGCGTCGTACCTTCATAGCGCGCGCCGCGGTGAGCAAGCCTGCCCACGGTCAGGTCGTTATATTTTTCGTTTGCCCATATCGATCCGATAACATACAGATCGTAAAAATCCCACTCGTTGGGATTCGGTTCAAGGGCATATCCTGCCGGCAACCCGTACCCGTTATGCTTCTTAAGTTCCTTGCCGATTCTCTCTGTATGCGCCTCAAATTTCGAAACAGCATCCGCTACCATCGATTTCCTGTAGAACTGTATCCGCGTCTCCAGTTTTCTGGGGATATAGTAGGGTACAGCCTCGATATACCCCAGACCCGAAGCGAGAGGATGATATTCCGCCATATCCTGGGATACCTGATCGGGATCGATTATCTCGTTGAGCGACTTGATATACCCCTTATCGACCAGCCCCCTGGTCATTTCGAACGGTGTTTTAACAAGCCCTATCTCCGCCTTTTTTTTACCGATCTCAAGCTTTAGCATGTTCTCGATATCCCACTGATTGGTAAATGTGGCAATATTGATTTTACAATTATATTTCTTTTCGAACGGTTGTACTATCTCCTCGCGAAAATAGCGCTGCTGAGCCGGCATCATGCGGACAAGCACGGTAAACTGATTCTCCTCGCCCGGTTTCTTGCCGCAGCCCGTCAAAACGCTCATTACTGCCGCTATCATGATTAACCTGATGAGATATCTCATAAAAAAAACCCTCCTTTGAATGGTAAAAACATTTTTAATAGTTTCTGTTCAATAGTAAAATTCATACCGTGATATATGTACAATCATATCTTCTGCAGTTTTCCGCGCTGGACCAACAGACGGTGCGCCTGCGGGGGATTGAGTCGTTTTTTGCATACCTTTTCAGGCTCTTATGACTTCAGTCCTGCCGACAGGGTGGTTCCCGCAATATGTATCTGTACACGTTTTAAGCCGGCGCTTTGCGACGCCATGAAAACACTGTTAAAAATAATTTATATTCGCCATTTTTCCTAACAATTCCATACCTTATTCATTCCTGATTTTATCGGCCAGCATAGTATGGAGCAGCGTAATTTCCTCGCTGCTTTTTTTCAATTTATCTCCGAAAACCACCAACAAATTATACCCTACTTCAGGAATATCCAGTAACAGGTTCTTCAACGAGCTTCGCTGAATCACATAGATCTCGCAATCCTCGTTTGCGACGGCGGAAGCGGATCTGGGAGCCTGGTTGAACAGCCCTATTTCGCCGTATGCTTCACCGCTCCGTATGATGGATAATATGGTCTTGACCGTGTTTTTCACCTTTATAATTTTCAGGCTGCCGCTTTTTACGATATATAAATGATCGGAAATGGACCCCTCATTTGAAATAGCAGTGCCTTTTTTATACGAAGTCAGCTGTGATATTTCGGCAAGCGGAATGAGCTTTTCAGCCGGAACATTTTGAAACAATGCCGTTTTTTTAAAGAATAAGACCGTTTCTAACAGCGTAAATGAATTCATACCGCATCCTTTTTTCTCCATCTTTTCACTGATCAGCAAACCTGCCGCCTCTGAAATATACGTATTGGGACTCCCCTGTAACGCCTCAATGTTGTCTCTTTTCAAATGGATTACTTCTTTCAGGCCAGGCAGCATTGCGATGCAATAGAGCATGCATAAACATATCCACTCATTGTCCGAATGTAAAAAATATTCGATGGCGGTTCGATCCGGCGCCTTAAAACCGAACATTTCCTCTCCATGGCGGGCAATGGCCGGCCATGATTCGAATTCCAGAAGCGGCAATATGAGGTTCCGGAATTTGGTGGCGCCCAGGCTTTCAACAATTTCTATCATATTGATTCTCTGCGCCTGCTCCTTGATATCAAGGTCTTTTCGCGCGATGGCAACAAGGCCTCCGTGCGGCTCGAGCAAGGCTATGGTATCAAGCGCCCAGCCGCATATATGAAACACCTGATCCTTTATTGCGTCGTTGAGCATCTGCACGCCTGGCGTCAATTCGGATAATTTCTGTTCTGATTTGAACGAAAACCAGAGATATGCCGCATAATACGCCTGCTGTAACTCACCCGAAATCCATGAGGATATTGCCCGTTCCGTTTTCGGATCGACAGAAAATCCCGCAGTTTTTTTATGCGTATCCGCATCCCGCATGATCCGTAACGCATGAATCAGTTCGAAAATCATCCGGGGATTTTTTGCCTGTTTTAAAAACGCGAGTACGGTGTCGACAGCGGGTTTTCCTATTTTCTGGATTACATCGCTGGTGATTTCGATGTGTCGGCGGGAAAGGTGTTCGACGATTTTCAGGGTGTCCAGAGCAGCCTCTTTCCGGGCCGACGATACAACCGCCTCAATTGATTTCGCAAAAACACTCATGGATGCTTTCCGGATATTCTCTCTGATGATATCCTCCCAACCCTCAACCTTCAATAAACAGGAAAGAGAGATTCCCGCAGACCTCTTTTCTTCCGTTGCCGAATTCAGTAGCTCTTTTACCAGCGCCAGGACGCCTTCCCTGACCTGTGCATCAGTATAGCTCCACAGAAAAGAGGCCGCCTCCACTTGAAGCGGCAGATCATTTTCATACAACATTGGTTTAACAGCCTCTTTCACCTCCTCTTTCCAGTAGCAATTCATCGCATTCAGCGACCGGAGGGCACAGCATCGGACATTTCCCGCCGTGTCCCGTAACAGCGTATCGACAAACACCTTCGTGTCATACCAGTAGAAATTTTTCAGCGAGCATGCAACCGCCTCTTTAACGGCTGGATCCGTATTACTCTCATAAATATCAATTACTATTTTCAACGCCTGTTTCGAACCAAGCTGCGCAAGTATCCTTACCGCAAAACAGCGTAAATCGGTACTGGTTGAAAGGGAATATTCCCTTACCAGTGATAACAGCCTTTGATCATAGTGACTTCCGATCTGTGCAATGACCTCATCGGTTTCATACCCGGACGGCAGGTGGGGCGTCAGGCCTTTCATATATGATATCCTGATTCGCGATACAACCCAGAGCATCAGAAGAGATAACACAATAATGACGCAGAGCAGCAGGCTGAAATATTTTTCCAGAAAAATAAGCAGAATGCCGGAAGTTAGTATTGCCGACGGCTTTACAATGCCATCGATGATGGTTTTTGCCCTTCCCCGCTTCTCTTTCGAGATGGAGGCAAAAAACATCTGAAATATGGGAGAAAAAGCATTTTCAAAAAGTACATACCGTGCAAACTGATTGATGACGAAACCGACGAACAGTATATACGGGCTGACACCGGCAATTGTCAACCCCAAAACAGCTGCTGATCCAAACAGTAACGAATAGGGAAGAAACAGAAAAAGCCGTATAAACCCGAGCTTCGAAATAAGGAGCGGGGTTACCAGTAAAAGACCCGCAATGGTTATAATACCATGGGTAATATAAAAGCTGAATTGAAAAGAAGCGAGCCCGGTGGAGGTTACAAACCGCACATAACATGTTTTCCAGAATAAATAGTCGCAGAGGAAAATTGCAATAAAAATCAGAAAGTATAAACAGGAAATATATCTGACAAGGTCAATGGATAAAACACTCCTGACATCGTTAATGACTGTTTTTTTTTCCCTCAAGGGTCTTGGGATAAACTCTTTAGGCAGCAGTCGCAGGGAATAATGAGCTGTTATTTTTCTGGTTATACCATAGGCGATGCAAAAAGAACTTGCCCAGAGCGCGATAATCATTTCCGGAGAAACGATTTCCAGAAGCGCCCGCGCCAAAACAGCTCCGGCCAGTCCGCCGGCAAAGCCCCACGCTGCAATTTTTGGATACTCTCTTTTAACCTCTCTCTTATAACAAATATCATTGGCAAGGGTCCAGAACGTTAAAAACAGGATTGTTTTCGATAAATATGAGATAGGATAGATACAATGAAGTATAATCCCCATGCTGTTCTTAATCGCAGAGATGTGTGCTGTTTTTATCAGTAATAAATAAATGAATAGAATCGATGCAATTACGACAAGCTGTATCGAAAGCATTTTGCCGCGGTTAAACCGGTCAATATTGTTAAAAAACAACGGCGGCAGCAGAAAGAGCACCAGCCCGTTAACAAGATATAATTTTCCGATGACTCCGGGTCCGGCAACGCTTACGATCATCGAAAGCGCCACCATCTCACCCACAATGGCGCCGCCGAATATGAAGAGGAGAAGCATCGATAAGAGTCTGAAATTCACTATGGCCCTGGCCATGCATGCCTCAAGAAAAAGCGGATGGTATTAATTAATACCATCCGCATAAGGTAATGAAAACTTTTTCTATTTACACAGCTAAAAACTATAGGTCGCGTTTATCCTTGTCGCAATGTGGTGATGATTGCCGCTTATCAGGTTCGTGAAAGTATATAAGATGTCTTCGGCCATTACCACGTCGACTTTGAGCCGGTTCTCGATATTAAGCCCAAGGCCAAAAGAGACATGATCCTCATCAGACCCGTCAGCTTCCGGATTCTCAATCCACTGGGTCGCATCCTGTGTTCCTTTACTGCCGGCGATCTTCTGGAGTGCGAGCATTTTTGTACCGCCCACACGCCATACAAACCAGTCCCAGATTATATTTCGCTCAATACCGAAACTGACACGCCCGCCGATCTTATCGACCGCTTTGTAGGCGCTGTTGACTCTAACCGAGCTGTTGTCCTCGTAGAACCCTTCTAATCCGGCCCAAAAGAACCCTCTGTCGATATTGATATTCACCGCGAATCCCGCATTGAAGGATATCAGGCGTTCATCATTGGTACTATTGAACTGCATGTAATCGAACCCCAGATGAGGAACGAAATCGCCGTTTAACGCGGATAGCGCAGAAAAAAGTCTGATATCTGAAGATACGAACACGTCATTATCCGCAATGGAGACGCTGGTTAATGACGTATCGTTAGTCATCGTATCCACCGTCTTTACTTCTCCGGCTTTCGAAAGAACTCCACCGTTCACTGATAACTCGAAATCCATGGTCTTCCCGATCGGGGCGTTCACACCGACGTTGCCTTTAATCAGTTTCGCCTCTCGTTTTGTTTCTTCATCAACGTTTTCTTTTTGAAAGGCAAAATAGGCGCCGCCGCCGATCATAACGCCGTTTTTCAGGGCCAATCCGAATATCGCGTCAATCTTGCCGACCGGATCGATATAACTGACCGCAGAAGCGTAATTGCCTGCATCGGTATCCAGGCCGAAAAACTTTTTCGAGTTCGGGTTGATATAATCGAGCATTTCATCGTATCTATTGAATACCAGACCCAACGAAAGCATCGGATACTGGTCGCCGGCATCAGCAGACTGATTCAACGAATAAGAAAGGATTCCACCGAAAAACGGCTTTTGCGGGTCACGATTATATCTTGCCAGCCCTGCAAAGGGACCTGTCGAATCAAGCGTTTTATCCTGAACATATATTCCGTATGAACCCATCAGCATATTCGGATAGATGCTCAGATTGGCAGGGTTTCTGAAGATACTGATATCATCCATGAAAAACGCGTCGCTACGACCCATCGTAAGAACGCGTGAGTCACTTGCAGACAAACAAAAATAACAACCCGCAATTAAGAGAGCAATCAGCACTTTCCGCATAAAGCTTCCTCCATCAGATAACGGCGTTATACTTTTTTAGATACTGTAGGAAAAATATCTACGCAGCGAGCGTAGATATTTTGATGTACAGAATCTTATACCGCAAAGCCTACAATCACTTTTTCAAAAACTTCGGGCTTTGCCGGCTTAGTGTATTTGTTCAAATTACTGTGAAAACACGAACGGGTAAACTACTTCGGTCACATCGCCCGGTTTATCGATCTTTTCAAAAACCCATCGTTTGATTTTCTCGACAACTTCCTGCTCTAAGGGCGGGTCGCTCATGGTAGAGTTGACAACCGAGCAGAAAATCACCTTGCCGAACTCGTCAATGGCGAATTTCACGGTAATTCTTCCATTGAGTCCGGGTTTTTCACGAAGGCGTTTATTGTACGCATAGCGAAGAGCCGCCAGGTTCTGCATAACCACCCGCATGATACTGGCTTTGCTTCTGCCGCCGGTCAGCGATCCACCTTTTGTAAATTCAGGAGAGGCTATCTTAAGCGTTCCGCGTTTTTTCAGTCCAAGCCCTTCCGCGTCGCCGCCCATCAGGCTCCCCAGAAGGTCATCAACGCCGCCCGAGCCGCCGCCGAAACCGCTGCCGTATCCGGCTCCATAGCCGATACCCGCAGCACCTTTTCTGCCGACGCCGCCGCTGCCGCCCGCTTTCAATCCCCCGACGCCCTGCAACACCGCGTCGATACCGGAAGCGAATCCGCCTTTGCCGAATATATCAGCTGAAGCGACATATTTGCCTTTAACCTGTCCGGATATGATTCCGAGTACGCCTTTTTTAGTGACCCGTGCACGCGGATCTCCGCCGCCGCCGGTCTGTCCGCCAGCTCCCTTTGACTTGTTCGGCGTAAGCTTTTTCTTTTCACTCTCGACCTTCAGCTCTTCCTTTTTCTTATCGTCTTCCTTCTTTTGCTGGAGCGTTTCCGGCAGGTTTTTGACGATCTTTGCAACTCTTTCTTCGGGAATTCTTTCAAAAAAGTCCGTCGAAACATCGACCACTTCCTGAGTGCTTAAGACCAACCCTGCGGCAAGGCCAAGAATCATACAGACGATTTGAAGATTTCTAAGCTTTGAATCTTTTTCAATAGTAAATATATCCGGCCGGTTTTTGGCATATTCGACAAATTCCTGATCTGAAAGGACTCTGCCCGAATCCTCGTCATCATCATCCCCCGTTTTGCGCGGGACTGCCGCAGCAGCCTGCCCATTGCCAAGTTTCACCAACTCAACCGATCCTCCGATTGCTTCGAATCTCTTCTTAAGCTCTAGAGCTTCCTGTTCTTCAGCTTCCTTTTTTATACAAACATCGTTGCTTCTAATGGTTGAGAATATTGTATCAGGAGAGCTCCCCGACCACTTGGCAATCTCATCTGCAATTGTCGCAGCACTTTGGAAATTTTCACACCTTTTGATTAATACTTTATATTTCACAATAGACCTTCCTTTTCCATCAGTGCGTAACCTTTAAATTATTTTTTAAAAATCATATTAAATTAACAATCCCGTTTACTCCACGCCTTCTCTTTCCATCACGGCAAAAATCATATTATTATAGCCGACTTTGCCGCAGGTATTCATTATCTTGTACACGACGTCAAATTCCATATTCTTATCTACCTGAATGACAATTTTTCCCGCCACTTTATTCAAAGCTCCCATTTTAACCATCTCTTCTTCCTGGGCATAGGTGGATGCAAGTTTTTCTTCAAGCTTTGGAATTGAAGGGTCCGGGTTCTCCTGGGGAATTCTTCTCGCATCATCGGTCGGAACTATCGGGATATTATCGACAAGTATCATTTCCGTTGTAACGGCAAGCTGAATAAAAACCTCTTTGGGCTTCTTTTTCGAAATAGAGTTTGGAAGCACAAGATTATCAGCGTTTGTCATCAACGAACCCTCGGCCGAGTAGCTTTTAAGAAGAAAAACAAGGATAATGGTAAACATGTCCATCATCGAAGTAATATTGAGAGAATTGCTACTGGGTCTTTTCTTAAATTTTCCGTGTTTTATTTTTTCCATGTTAAGCCCTCAACTTTGCTATGGAAATGTTTGGAAAATCAGCAGCTCTTGCCGCATCCATGATCTGAACGATCTTATCATAGAAGACCTGATTCTCGGCAGCGATTATTATATTTTCGGCATCGTCCGCCTCCTTGAACCGCTCTTTAACCTTTAAGAGACGATTTTTCAACTCATCGTATACCGATAAGGACTTCAAAACGAATTCATTGGGATCGCTGACAATAATCATTCGCCTCGGGTTTGTGAGCGCGTACAACGTATCACCGGGGTTTGCCTTTGTCACCGGTTCGCCAATTGCATTGGTAACCATCTCTTCAAATTTGGTGTAAAGGCACTTCTGGATCTCCGTATAATTTTCGTCACAGGCATACAACAAGATGTCAAACCGTTCGTATATCTGCATCGGCCTGCCGGTTTTAGGATGCTTCGGCGGCTCGGTAGCATGTGGATCAAATCGTACCGTAAATTCGGTCTGGTCATCTTTTGCGATATACTTGTGAAACTCCTGATAGAAAAGGCTTGGCAAGAAACCGTTTTTTGCGCCCAGCGTCAACACAGAATCCGTAATAATGGCTGTTAACAAGAGTTTATTACTCTCATCTTCCTGCGTAGGCTGCTGCACCTTTGCCATTGTCTGCGAGCCCCGGTTCTCAGGAAGTTTTATATCGATTATGGAAACCTTTGCAAATTCGGCTGAAAGCAGAAGCATGGGAATTAAAACCACCATCAAATTCATAAATGGCTTTAAATCCATCTCCTGTTCCGGCCACTCCTTTTTCATATTTTTATTCGCCATAGTACCTTACCTTCATATTGAAATGCTAATTACATGTTTCAAATTGAATAAAAAAGAAACGGTAACTATAACTTATTATACAATCGTTTCGCTTTTTTTATTTAATTTTCCTCGACAATATTTATCAATTTCGTTGTCTTCTCATCCAGTTCTTCCATAATTCTATCGGATTTTGAAGAAAGGATACCCTGCGTTAACAACGCCGGAATCGCAACCAGCAGTCCAAACAGCGTGGTAGACATGGCGAATGAAATACCGGATGCCAGAGCCTGAGCTCTCTGAGCTGCCGGAATGTTTGCAATAGCGTCAAACGCCTGCATCAGACCGTATATGGTTCCGATAAGGCCAAGCAGCGTAGCGATGTTGGCAAGAGTGTTGATTAAAGAAATATTTTTGGTCACCTTCGGCGCCTCGGTCAAGAATACTTCGTCAACGGCCTTCTGAACCTGTTTGGCGCTCTGTCCACGACTCTTAAGAATCGCTGTAACGCTTTTTGCAAGCGGCGTGCTCAGTGACATGGCATATTTCAAGGCTTTTTCGAAATCACCGGCCTTAAGATATTTCGAGATCCCCGACATGAAAGAACTGCTGCTGGTGCCGCATTTAAAGAAAAGAAACCAAGTTCTCTCAATTAAAACTCCGATCCATGCAAAACCGATCAACAGAATAAACCACATGGCAAGGCTACCCGGAGACTGAAAACCGCTGAGAATAAATTTGTAAAGTTGCATTACACTACCCCTTCCTTGAATATAAAACGTTTATTGGGTTAAAATTGTTACATCTTTTTTTTCAAGCATTCCAACGACTAAATATAAATATACTATTTTTCGTGAAACAGGAAAGAAAATTTTATCAATTATATACCTAATTTATTTTTATACTCTTTTATTGTATCCTCCTCCTTCATAATCTCACGTTGTGCGTTTGCTTCAATCGACCGTAACTGAGTTATTTTTTCCGAATCGGGTATATTCTTGCGTACAATAGCATCAATTCTTTCCAGCGCGTCGTTCAATTGATCTTGTGCGAGACTGCCTTCCTGTGAAGTGCTCTGCCGGGGAGCCGGCGCCTGTCGAACGCTCTCCGTTTTTTCGGTTGTTCTGGGCTCTTTCACCTCTTTCTCCGGCAGGGGTGCGCGTTCCTGGATCTCGATGTTAATTTTGTCGGAACTGGGATTGATGAATTTAATCCGGGCTTTAACACTGTCAACGTATGCGGTGCCGACAATGCCGAGTTCCTGTGCTATTGCAATGCCTTCTTCATATTTGGGCAACGCCTGATCCAGCGCTTGAAGATATTTTTCCTCTAATACATCCTTGTACATTTCCTTTTCTTCAGGGTCCATGTCCCGCGGTATCGGCGCATTCTTGAAAATTTCTCCGATCTCTTCATACAGCCGCCCTCTCAAATATGCCATCCGCATCAACTCTTTCTTTGAAAGGTCGACCCATTCATTCTTTATATTCTGCTCGTAGGCGGTATTGATATTCCAATGGAATTTTTCCATCGCTTTTTCGTAATATTTTTCAAGATCGGAAATAATTTTAATCTTGCTCGCCGTCTTTTGATCCTGATTCCCGAAAAGCGACTGGTTTTTCAGATCGGTGGCAAACGTCACAAAGCAATTGCCAATCTGATAGGTGGAGCGTATGGTCCATTCACCGATACCCATCTCAATTGCCTTGGCATAGGCTTTAAGGGCAGACTCAAGAATCTTTGTTTTATCTTTTAACTTCTGATTGACATCCTTTTCGTTTCCGCCGGTCAGTTTAAGCTCCTTCAACTGGCCTTCCCTGATACCGCCGATAACAAAAAACGCCTTGGAGGCTGCAACCGCGTCAATGTCGCCCTTCTGGCGGTTTTTTTCGTAGATATCCAGAGCATATTGCGCGTTTTTCTCCGCATCGTTATAGTTGCCCATTTTCGTATACGCTTCCGCCGCTCTTGAAAAACCGACTATCTGCTTCGACTTGTTATCAGGGAACGTATTTGCGTAGTTTGTAAACGCTTTTGCCGTTGCAGGATAGTCGTTCATTTTTTCGTAACACTCGCCGACCGAGAATGCACCTTCGGCGCCATACTCAGAATCCGTGTATTTCGTGCTCAGAACCGTATATAATTCAATGGCTTTCGGGTATTTTTTTGCTTTTTCGTAGAGCAGCCCGCCGTTGTATATAGCCATCGGGACCCGTTTGTCGGTCGGATAACGCTGTAAAATCATCTCGTAGGTTTCTCCGGCCTTTTCAAACATGGCGGCTTCCTTATAGCAATCCGCCGCGGAAGACAAGCTCGGAATGGCGAAATCGGCTTTCGGCACCTTGACCGCCCCAAGTTCGTACGCTTCGGCGGCTTTCCTCCATTCGTTCAATTTTTTATAATTTTCCGCTGCGCGGACATACCCTTTTTCAAGCAGTTTTGATTTGGGAAATTTGTCTCCCATCTCCTTAAAGGTCATCGCCGCAAGGTCGAAGTTTTTCATCTCTTCGAGAATAGTGCCCGCTTCAATCCATCCCCGGTCTGCTATCTTGCTGGTAGGAAAATCCGAGTATATGGATTTATAGGCGTCCGCGGCCCCGATAAGGTTTCCCGATTTTTTAATATTGTCGGCGTTTTTAAACATTGCACCGGCCGCCAGGTCCACGATCTCCTGATACGCCTCGGTATTCGGCTTCTCTTTGAGAAGAAGATCCCTGTATTTCTGGAGCGCCATATTGAATTCACCAGCCGCTGCATAGGTGTTGGCAAGCATTCTCATGGCCTTGCTGGCGATCTTGTTGCTGGCATATTCCGTCGCGATCTTTTTGAACTCCGCTATGGCCGCGTCATACGCCTTTGCGGAATAGTGTACATTTCCTGCAAGGTATAATACCTCCGGCGCGTTTGTACTTTTGGTAAACTTATTGGCGAACGAGTGAATATAATCGAGAAATTTCTGCGTTTCCGGCGTATTGTATGAGGTTTCGTCGTTAAGCCCGCTCTCCTGCTGCCTTTTCTTCCGCAAATTATCCAGCGCGGCAATCGCGTTGTACCCCGCATCCTCCTGGGAAATAGCAACCGGGCTATCCTTTTTCTTTTCCTTTCTCAGACGCTCCTTCTGTTCGTCTTCCATACCGAGCGTGTCAAGGTCCTCCTCGAATCTCGGATAGGTGGAGAGGTCCTGCTGGGCGACATAGTCGTATAATTCCGCCGCTTTCTCATAGTTGTGCAAGGCATTGTAGATTTCCGCCATATTGTAGTTAAACTCATATACTTTCCACTTATCACCGGGGAAATCTTTCAAATACTGCTGATATCTTTTCAAGGCCTTCTCAAACAATGCCTTGTTCTTGGTCTTCTGCGCTTCGGCATGGTAATAAATAGGTATCTGTCCAAGAGCACGGCGTACTTCTATGGTTGATTTCTCCAGAGCCACGGGGTTACCTGAATTGCGGGAATACCATTCACTGCCTTTCCCGTAAAAATCGACCAGCTTTTCCCTCTCTTTATTGGACTCTTCATACTTCTTCCTGATCACGAAGCAGGAGACGATCATCTGTTGCGCGACCGCAGCTTCCGCATAGTTGGGATATTTTTTCAGCGCGGTTCCCAGGGCGCTCACCGCCTGGTCGAACTGGCCGTGATTGAAATTCTTCATACCAACGGTATAGATAACATAATCTTCGTACGGCCGCGGACCTTTCGCCTTGAAATAGGCTATCGCTTTTTCGGCTCCGTCGGGCATATCGGAAAAACAGATCGCGAGGTATTCCAGTGCACCGTCGCGCATCTCCTTCTTGGGGAATGTCCCGTTGTCACAGTTCTCGACATAGCTGAAAAAGAGATCGACAGCTTTATCGAATTCAGCGCGGTTGTAATAGATTTCCGCCCGGCGATAGTGGGCCATTTCCAGCGCTTCAGGATATAATTCAACCTGCTTGATTTTTTCCAGATGTTTTAAAGAGGCGGTAAAATCACGATCTAAAAAATAGAATTCCGAAAGCCTGAAATGGGCTGCTGAAGCGCGGGGGCTGTTGGGAAACCGTGTTACGAGTTTAATGAATGCATCTTTTGCCCCATCCGGATCGCCCAGCAGCACCAGAATGGTTCCTATCTGAAGATACGCTTCGTCCGCTTTCTCGAAATCGGGATACTCCTTGATTCCTGTCTGATAATATTTAAGAGCTTTCGAATAGTCCGGAACAGGGTTTACCGGCTCAGGCCCCTTGGGATTCTTGTCCCAGGCATCCATATCTTTTTCGTATTGATTCCGGGCGTTAATATAGTCGTCGCGGCCTTTGTCATAATACAGTTTAGCAAGCGTGTAGAGGATGTCCGCACACCGTTCGTTCTTTTTTCCGGTGCATCCGGCATAGAGCTTTTCGTATTTATCGATTACTTCGTCCAGAGATTTCTGTGATGTGGGCGCCTTGCCAATCTTTTCCTCCGTCGTTTTCTCGATGCCCTTTTTCTTGTTCTGGAGCTCTTGTATCTTTCTCAACAGCTCCTCTTTTTTTGCCGCATCCTCCTGAGAAAAAGCACTGTCAGGTGTAAACAGCATGAAGGAAACCATTGCTGCAGCCAGCATCAATGAGACTATCGTACGCATTTTCATAATCCTCTTTCCTCTCTTTAAATAATAATCTCACCCATTATAAATGATTTATAAATATATGTTAAACGTATCCGGGATAATGAGGGTAACTTTAAAAAGAATAAAAAAGCGACATCCGAACGGCTATTTGTCCAACCCTTCAAGCTGCCGTTTCAATCTCTCGATCTCATCGTCTATCTTTTCTTTCTTCTGTTCTTCCTTTTGAATAAGCTGCTTATCCTTCTCTGCGCCCATGATTTTGCTTACCTTGGCAATGGCGTATTCGGCATCGCTCAACACCTGCTCTTTTCTCAGGAAGAATTTTTTATTGTCGTCAACAAGCAGCGAAAAATAGAAGAAATCCTTCGACTCTTTATCGAACTTGCCGTATTCGGTTTTAAGCTCGTCTCTCTCGGCAACGATTTTATCGGTAGGCTTGCGCATCGCATTCTTTTTAATTCTGTTTTCGCTCGGTATAAAATCGACGGAGGTTTTCCGGAATTTCTCTTTCCGTATATCCAGATCCTCTTCTGATGCAAAATCCGTTTTACACATTTCCACGCATTCATTGAAGGATGTCAACGCTTCCGGGTTCTGGCGCAGAAGCATCAACGCATATCCTTTTACCAGAAATGCTTCCGGAATGAGCGGCGACTGCGTATGCAGCGCGATCAGCGTCTGCACCGCGTTCAAACACTCCTGCGGGCGATTAACCTTTATCCACGACCAGGCGATGCCCAGCAACGCCTCGTCACCCTGTTCGCAATCTTCCGGAACGCGCTTGAAACACTCCACCGCCTTGCGGAGTTCCACCTGCTCGTAGTAGAGCTGCCCAAGCTTGACATCTGCGGCTCTCTGAAGTTTCACCGCCGCTTCGGACACAGCCGAATCGCTTACGATTATGGTCAGGTTCTGAATAGCCTCCGCCGGCTTATCCGTCTCGATATTGATGACCGCCAGCGAGTATTGTGCGAAATTATACACAGCGGCGTCGCGGGGTATCTGTCCAAGCACCTGCGCTGCCGCGCTGTAATTTTTCTGAAGGAAATGAACCTGGCCGGCGATATAATCGGCGTCGGGTTTCACCTCGCTCTGGCCGTACAGGTTGGAAATAAACGCATGGTTCTTTAGCGCGTCCTTGTACTTTCCCTCCCGGTAATCAAGCACCTCGAGGCCATAGAGATAATTCGCTCTCACCTCCGACGTCGTGTATTCGGCAAGCCCCTCCTGGAAGGTCTGCCGCGCGATGCCGTGCAAACGCAGTTTCGTATAACAGTCGCCGAGATAATAGGTTACCTTGTCGTTCAAATGGAAATTGGGGAACAGCGAAAGAACCTTGCCGAAAGCAAACGATGCTTCCCAGTATTTCCCGGCTTTATACAGGCGCATCGCCTGATTGTAGGCGTCCATAGGCGCAAGAATGAGCTGTTCGTAGAGGCGCTTTGACTCCCGCTGCTCGCGCGTGGGCCCGAAATCGGACGATACCTTCACCATGCCGGTGGCGCCCCGCTCCTCTTCGTTGACGCTGTAGCCGAAATGCACGTCGATACTGGCATAGTTGATCATCTCGGGCCACAGATAGATTACGTTGAAATTGAACCCTATATAAGGAATATTATTATTTGCCCACCCCGCCTTGAACCAGACCTGGGGAATCCATTGAAACCGGGCGTGAAAACTGAAACGGCCTATCATATCAAGATAGGTATCGAGATCTTTTTTAGTGGTAATTATGGTGTCGATCTGACCGGATGTATCAAAAATGGTGTCAAATTCATAGTCGGTTTTTTCTGTGAGATCGATAACGGATTCCCAGAGCCGCTCGAATGCATTATCAATAACCGCCTCCCCGTCGAAAATCAGCCGGTCATTCATCACCGCATAACGAAGTCCGCCGCGGAAACGGGTCGTCATAAGCTGCCGCGCAGTCTCCTCACCGTCCTTGTTCCGCCATGACAAATTCGCCGGTATGATATCCTGGAAATTCAAACTGACGCCCAGATCTCCGAAACGGTAGTGATCAAAAATGTTTCCGTACAAGCCGAAATCAAGCCCGAAACCGAAGTTACGCTGGTGTTCGAATTCATCGGCAGACACTTTGACGGGGTGCTTCTGGACGACAAATTTCGGATTAACGCCTAAGGTCAACCACGGCAGCACTTTGAGACTGTAGTGTCCGACAAACCATCTTTCCCAGAATTCACCGTCTCCTGAATTGATATACTTTTTCGTTGCCTCGTCGATGCTCCATATCTCAAAACTGGAGCCGCAGGATATAACAGTCAACCCCAGCGTATGGCGCAGACGAATCGGGGCGAGGAATGTACCCTGGGTATAGCCGAGCTCCTCCCCTAACGGATTAACGCCTCCCCACCGGTAAAAACCCAGCTCACCACGGAATTGATTAACACGCCAGAGAAGAGCCGGGTTAACCATTGCTGCATTGAACTCGGAAATATCCTGGATATAATCCGCCTGAAAATAGGGTGCGTCAAAACCGCCAGTGGGTTTAATATCCGCGCGCACGGCGAAATGAATCGACAGGACTGCCAGGAAAGATAAAACGACATTTGCTTTTTGCATAAACCGTATCTGACTTTTTTTAAAGTTCACGTTTATTTACCATATCTATTGTAAGGGAACAACCTCTACTCTTCTGTTTAGATACCTGCCCTCTTCCGTATTGTTATCGGCCAGGGGCCTGGTTTCGCCATACCCATTTGCTTCCAGCCGTTCCTGAGCAATGCCACGCATGACTAAATAGCTCATCACCGACCTCGCACGGTCGCGCGACAACGCCAGATTGTAGGAATCGCTTCCCTGGCTGTCAGTATGTCCTGCAATCTCAACGCGGATGTTCGGGTATGCTTCAAGGCTGTTAAACACGTTTTCAAGGACATAATACGATTCTTCCAACAGTTCCGCGCTTGCCGTTTTGAAATTCACTCCTTTGAGGATGAATGATTGCTTGATCTCTTTCGGTTTCTCGTCCGGGCATCCGTCCTGATCTTTATAGCCGTTCACCGTTTCAGGATTGTTCGGGCAATTGTCCTGGGGATCCAGAATACCGTCCATGTCGTTATCCTTGTCAGGGCAACCGTCCTCGTCCTGAAAACCGTCCAGATCTTCCGGATCGTCGGGACACTGGTCGTTGTTATCCGAAATACCGTCGCCGTCATTATCGAAATCGGGGCACCCGTCCTCGTCTTCAAACCCGTCTCTGTCTTCCGCAACGTCAGGGCATTGATCGATGTCATCAAGGATGCCGTCCCCGTCCCTGTCGGTGCTTAAGACTTCAACCATTTTCTCGGTGATAAGACCGATATCGGATCCATTCTCGCCTTTTCCTTTGCAGGCAGAAACATCTTTCACAAAATAGTTGTAATCAGGATGCTTCGGCGCTATAAAGACCGGCTCTTTGCTGATATTTGTCTGATTCACCACAGCATCGGGATTATAGGGTATCCTGTTCTCGAATATATTATTGTATATAATCCTCGTCTTTTTAGCGTTCGGTGCGATGAATATCCCGTACTGCTTGTTGTAGAACAGAATGTTATTCCGCACCAGCACTTCGGTACGGTGGGCGCAGAAAATGGCGCAATACCCGTTTTCAAGAATAACATTATGATCGATCGAGGTCCGGGTTCCCCGTGCCGACTCCAGAAAAATCCCGGTCCACTCGTTGCGATAGATCACGTTGTTTTTAATGTCGGGAAGGGATATCAGCGCATGGATACCGGCGCCTTTATTATCGACAATAAAATTATTGTATATGTTAGGCCGGGTATTTTTACACAAAATACCCGTGGTGCCATTATATATTGTAAACCCTGAAATCGTTGCGCCGTCCGCGCCGATAACACAGGGCCCCTGCCGTCTTCCGTTTATGATGGTTTTGGTCATCTCCTGTCCAAGCAGAACAACATTGTCGACCAGCGCGATATTCTCATCGTAGACGCCTTTTGTCACGTATATCGTATCGCCTTCATCGGCTTCGCCCAGCGCTGCGTGTATGGTGGGGAAATCGTGCGGAACAACTATCTTCCTGCCGGCAAATGAATTGGCACTTAGCAATAAACATGCAAGGAGACAGGTGGCCACGACGATTCCGGTACGTTTGGTAACTTTATGATTTTGTAGCATATCTTTTTTTTCTGCGTTTAATAAATTGAGATCGATGAACGGTTGTTATTGATGTGGTTAAAATTAAAAACAAAATACGTTTATATTAAAAAAGTGTCAAGTTTTTCTGTCACATCATCGATTGGTGCGCATCGCTGATTTGATGTTTGATATAAAATATTTTTAATTAAACATAAAAGTAAAGAAAAAGTTATAATAAAATAGTATAAAAGGGGCAGGTAGTTACATTTATCATTATTAAAGTTTTTATTATTTCAGCAGACTATTTATCACCTATACGCGTATTATATATTGGAAGGGCATACTGAACAATATTATTGAAAGAGGACACTGATCAGAAAAAGGTTGTTCAATTCCTGTAATTTTTTATACTTGCATACCCATGAAGTATAATTTATACAGGATCAGAAGAACATCAGGCGCTGGCAGAATGATCAGCATATAGATAACTTACTCGTTTAAATCGCCAGCGGTGTAGATGTTGTTCCTGTTTACCGAAAATAATACAAATCACTTTTTTCGCTTATCAGGCCGATCCGGATAAGAGCCTGTACTCTGTAATAAACACACAAAAAATGCCGTCGCCCCGTTTACGGGGTCTCATTTCCAGGACATATAAAATATGTGTTATTAATTACAGACTCGAAAGAATCAAGCATCATGTTAAAAAAAGACTATACGTTTTTTCCTCTTCTTTTTAAAACAGTTACGGTAATCGTATCTCTTTATTTTTCATTATTTGGATTCGGTAAAAATAAAGTTCAATACGAAAATTTAAGCTGGAACTACTATACCACAGACCATTTCACCATCTACTTTCATCAGAACCAGGGAAACCTGCCGGAAATCACGGCGCAATGGCTGGAAAATGCCTATGCCGGGCTTGCCAGAGATTTCGGCTATAAAAGCAAAAAAAAGGTTCCGTTGCTTATTTACAGCAGTCCCACCCTTTTTGAGCAGACCAATGTCACCCCCAGCATAATACCGGAAGGTGTCGGAGGTTTTACCGAATCTTTGAAAAACCGCATAGTTATCCCTTTTACGGGTGCATACGACGATTACCGTCATGTCCTGCATCACGAGCTTGTGCACGCTTTTCAGTTCAGCATCCTGATGGACCAGTTCGGGGGATCCATATTTTCGGGAGGCGGGATACAGATGCCCCTGTGGTTTGCCGAAGGAAGCGCGGAATTCCTCTCATCCGGCTGGGACAGCGACGCCGACATGTTTCTCATGGACAGGGCGATATACGCCTCTTTGCCGCTGCCCGGAATCGAGATGAACGATTTCATGGTATACAAGGGCGGACAGTCGTTCCTTTTCTTCCTGTGGACTTCACGGGGAGACGCGGCGTTTCACCGTTTTCTGGCGTCATTCAGAACCTCACGGCAGGTTATGAATGCGCTGGAACTCGTATATAAAAAAGACCTTGAAGAGCTTGGCAGGGAATGGCATCAGGAGCTTAAAAGAATCTACTGGCCTGAAATCGGCAAGCGTGAAAACCTCGAGCGAAAAGCCACGGCGCTCACCTCCCATACTGAATCGCGGTCGTATTTCAACCTGAAGCCGCGGGTCTCGCCGGACGGCCAGATGGTAGCCTATTACAGCGACGCAAAAGATTATACCAAGATTTTTATCGCCGATACAAAAGGCAAAGTTCTTTATAAAATCGGCCAGTACGGGTACGGCGGCTATTTTGAATCCTTCCAGCCTTTCAGAAGCGGCATGTGCTGGTCGCCCAAAAGCGACCGTCTTGCATTCGTGTCAAAAAACAAAGGGCGGAACGAAATACGGATTGTTAACGTCAAGCAGAAAAAGCATATCGTCACCCTCACCCCCGACCTTGCAAGCATAGCGAGCCCCGACTGGTCGCCCGACGGAAAAAGCATCGTGTTCTGCGGACTGCGCGGCGACCGCACCGACATATACCGGATAACCATCCGCAGCGGAAAACTGACGAGGCTCACCAACGACATCCGGTATGAATCGGATCCGCGTTTTTCGCGCGACGGCTCCGCCGTCATCTTTTCGGCGGTTGACACTTGCGGTATCGCCGACCGGAACAGCAGGCAGGCGCGGCCGACATCCGATCTGTACCTGCTCGAACTGAAGGATAAAACGGTCGGCAGGATCACCTCTTCGCCCTGGAACGAAAAGCAGCCCTGCTTTTCGCCCGATGGAAACAGGGTGGCCTTTATTTCCGACAAAAACGGCATCAACAACATATACGTCGCGCGCATCGACGCTCCCGACAGCGCGAAAGCTCTCACGGACATCATCGGCGGGTGTTCCGATCCCGACTGGTCGCTGGAAGGCAACAGCATCGCCTTCTGCCTTTTCCAGAAACAGGGCTGGGACATCTGGCTTGTCGATGACCCCAATACAAAACTGTTTGATTCCGCGTTATCACCCACGCTGTGGGTCAAGTCGCAAACCGACACGGCAACCCGCTATTTTCTGCCTGCGCCGGTTACCGCAGATTCCGCCGGCGGTCCGGGAATCACCGAAATAATTAAAAAAGATAAATCTTTATTCACTATTAAAAAGGGTTCAAAAAAAACAACCGGAGATACGACCGGGATTATCGAAGAGAAAACAGTCATCTCGAAAAAAGATAAACAGCGTGACACGACAGCCGCTCCGGCCCCCGACACGACCGGTGCCGCGGCAAAAGCCGCACCTGCGGACACCCTTGCGCAAAAACAGCTGGACTCTGCCGGGGTTGCAAATGAAAAAACGGGACTGCCTCCGACAACCGATACAGTGCTGTCCCCCGATTCGTCCGTGACAAAAACCGCCTCCCGTCCCGACGCCGTTTCCGATACAACCCGCGACACCATCGTGCTGGGGCAGAGCGGATCAACCGATACGATACCGCTGCTGCTTCCCCGGAATCTGACCGCCAAACCCTACAGGCCGAAATTTTCCGTGGACATTGTCTCTGCCGGCATGGCGTACAGTACCATGTACGGGTACGGCGGCATGGGAATTATCGTACTCAGCGATCTTTTAGGCAACCATCAGATTGCGCTGGCGGGAAACATCCAGGGATCCTTCGATGAAAACAATGTCTTCGCGTCGTATCTCAACACCCAATACCGGCTTGATTTCGGGGTCGGCGGCTTTTACGAGAGATACTATATGTTCGCAGGACTCGATTATTACAGGTTGTACCACGATACCGACTACGGTTTCATGGCGCTTCTGCGATACCCCTTCTCCCTCTTTGCCCGTCTCGACCTGAACTTTTTTTATCAACATCTGAACCGGGTGCCGTATATATATAAGAATAAGAAATTCGTAAAAGACACTTCGGAGTCGGAACTGAACGTCAATATCACCCTGCCGTCGTTATCCTTCGTCTTTGATAATATCCTGTGGGGGATCACCGGGCCGCTCAACGGAATCAGGGCCGACGCCACACTTCTGGTCGCTCCCCCTTTCACCGCCGACGACGCTTCGTACATAGCGGTTGAAGGGGATATACGCTGGTATTTTCATCTCCTGAGGAAGTTTACCTGGGCGAACCGGGTAACGTGCGGTTTCAGCGAGCCCATGGGACGCGACGAATCGCAGCGCCGCTATTTCCTGGGCGGCAATGAAAACTGGTTATTCTGGGATGTCAATTTTCAGGAATACGAAAAAAACCTGTCCAACGCCATCTATTCAAGCCATGTTGTCCCGTTCCGCGGCTGGAACTACTTCGACATCACCGGCGTGCGCTATGCGGTCTTCAACAGCGAGTTCCGGTTCCCCTTCATACGGCTCATCGACATGGTGTGGCCGCTTCCCGCCACGATCCGCTACATCAACGGCGCGTTCTTTGTCGACATGGGAAACGCCTGGGACCCGGAAGACCAGTACGATGCGTTCCCCCTGCCCCGCAAAATATTCGGCGGCCTCGGATTCGGCTTCCGAATGGACCTGGGCATATTCATCCTGCGGTACGATCGCGCCTGGAAAACGGACTGGCACCGGTACGTGAAGGACGCTAAAAATTACTTTTCGCTGGGTGCGGAATTTTAAGAAATTGACCGCTAAATACTTTTATATACAGGCGGCGCCCATCCATTTTTATGATCCTTAACCCAGCCGCATGATTCCAACGCCTTATTTAGAGTACCCATGTTCGTGCATTCTTCAAAAAAAATACCAAGGGCCTCTTTAAAATTCGCTTTTGCCTCTTCAAACGTCCTTCCGCATGTTGACAGGTCAAGCGCCGGAGAAAAAGCAATAAAGGATTTATTTTCTTTCATAAAACAAAGCGGTATTGTTCCCTTGATATGCATATTTACTTTTCGCATAGAACTACTCCTCGCGTCTTCAAACTTAAATTATATTAGCACCCGGATAGTAATGCAAGGTCTTTCTTTCAAGCATACACCAAGCCCAATCGGGCTTCTGCAATAAAACGTCAACGGTATCGACTGGTTATCCTCATTGCAGGATAATACTGCCCGCCGAACTATTCCCACTCTATCGTCGCCGGCGGCTTGTGCGTTACATCATAGAAAATATCCCCGATCCCCGCAATTTCCCGCGCAGCCTCTGCAATCATGCGGATCGTCTCATCCTTCAGCGGAAAAAAGCGGGCGGTCATCGCTTCCTGCGAGGCTATTGGCCGGAGAACAACACATTCGCCGCCCGCGCTGTTTACCAAAGGAAGAAGGACGACCGGCATCTGCCACACCGTTTCATACTCCCCTGTCTGGCGGAGTATCGCGGTGACCCGGTGATCCAAGGCGCGCAGTTTCCCGATACGCTCCGCGGTAAGGGACGCTTTTACGGGGGCGTAGCGCCGGTCGGGGTGTACCGAAACCCCGAACACCACCCGGTTCACCTCCCTGACTCTGTTGGTTATCGCGGTTGAGACCCTCTCCAGCAGCGGCCAGTCCAGCCCGCCGGTAACCAGGACCGGGTGAACATAGGTTCTGCTGTCTCCCTGAACGCCGACGCTCCTGACCGGCAGTATGCAGGCTTCGTACCCGCAGGGTTTTGCCAGCGCCATAACTTCCTGTTCCACCTTTTTTTCCGGCGGCGCTCCGGTGCCGTCCGAGCAGAGGACACGCACGCCCAGGCCGGGGCCGGGGAACGGGTGCCGCCACAGGAAATCGTGCGGAAGTCCCAGCGCCGCGCCGCAGTTGCGGACTTCATCTTTGTAAAGCTGGGCGAGCGGTTCGATCACCAGCCCTTTTTCTATCAGGGATACGATGACCGCAACCCGGTTATGGTGCGTTTTAATCTTGTCGGCATGTTTGGTTCCCGCGCTCTCGATGGTGTCGGGATAGATGGTTCCCTGCGCGAGCAGCCACTCTTCGGTGTTAAGGTTCAGGCGCGCCTGGGCACGCTCCATGACTTTCACAAACTGGTCGCCGATGATACGGCGCTTCTCTTCGGGATCGACGACGCCGGCAAGCGCTGTCAGGAACTCTTCCGACGCATCATAGGTATGAAGGTTATGAAAACCCCGCTGTTTCATGGATGCAACGACGTCTCTGGATTCGTTGCAGCGCATTAACCCGTTATCAATATGCAATCCCAGCACCCGTTCCGTTCCGAGGACGATATTGCACAGGGCGAACGCCACCGTCGAATCCACGCCCCCCGAAACCAGCATAAACACTTTTTTGTCACCGCACGATCGTGCGATGTTTGCCTTGATTTCCCGCAGAAAAGCGTCCGAGTTCCATTCCCTCCGGCACCCGCAGATGTCGATAAAATTGTCCAGTATCTCCATTCCCCGGGGCGTGTCGGTCACCTCCGGATGAAACTGCAGCCCGAAGATGTTTCTTTTCAAATCCCCGATAGCGGCATGGGAGCAGTCGGCGGTGAAACCAAGCGGTTCAAACCCGCCGGGCAGAACCTCAACAGCATCCCCGTGGCTCATCCATATCTGCTGCGTATCCGCCAGGCCTTTGAAAAGGGGATTCTGCGCGGTTATGTGCAGGTCGGCCCTGCCGAACTCCCGCTTCTCGCCCTTTGAAACCGTGCCCCCAAGCAGCCGGGCAATCAGTTGATGCCCGTAGCATAAACCTAAAACGGGAATCCCCAGCGATAAAATCTGCCGCTGTATCGAAGGGCTTCCCGGCTCGGTGACGCTGTGCGGGCCGCCGGACAAAATGACGCCCCGGTATTTCCCAAAACCGGCACTGCCGGTATCGGGCTGAACAATCTCCGAATATACACCCAGACGCCTGATCCTGTTCGCGATCAGATGAGCATACTGGCCGCCGAAATCAACAATTGCTATGGTATCCATGAATACAAAATACTTTCTTCCGTACCTGTTTAAATAATGCGCAACCAATTTTTATTCAATACGGTCATTTTGCCTTAACTATTTTTATACCAGTGAAATCCCTTTCACATAATTTATAAGGGGCATATATGAGTAATAAAGAAGTACGGCGTCCTTTCAGAAATTTCTTTATCAAAAAATCCCTGCAGTTTAAGATCATTCTGAATATCCTTTTCATTGTCTTTCTCACCTCCATCATGACCACATTCATTCTTGCCCGCTTTTACGATAAAAAGACTCAGGAGGGGAGCTTCTACTACATGAGCAACAATATCAAGCAGGATCTTGAATTGACCAACATCCTCGGTATCATCCTGCCCGCATTGATAAGCGCCCAGGTCGCCAGTCTGGTTATCGCCCTGCTTATCGGCATGTTCTCGTCGCGAAAGGCCGCTGTTCCTGTTTACAAATTAGAAAAATGGGCAGTTCAGATCAAAAAGGGGCGGTTGAAAACACATCTTGGTTTCCGGGAAACCCGTGAGATGAAAGAACTCACGATTCAATGCAATGCCCTGACCGACGCATACCGGCACATATTTTCAGTCATCGACCAGTCGCTGGCCAACATCCTCAAAGACCCGACGGAAAAGTCAGGGATCGTCATGCGGGAGATAGCAAAGATGCAGGGAATCATCGCAAACATAGATTTCAAGGAAGACGAAAGCCGTTAATCTTCGGTCAACCATGCTCCTGCCGTCGGCAGCGACAATCTTCCGGAAACCCGGAACGTTTTTTCTAATCCGGCAAAGCCGGAAATTATAATTTATCATCGTCCATCGTCCTCGACGATTAAAATTCAATTTGTTTTCGAGGACGAGGAGGAGGGACGAGGACGAAGGACGAAAAAAACATCTACGCATTAAGCGTAGCTGTTTTAGCTACAGACACTAACTGAACATGTCCTTTGCCCGTTCAAACACGCTTTTTGTTTTGTCATCCATTTCCGACAGCTTCTCGAACAGCTCCCGCTGCTCGCGACTCAGTTTGGACGGAGTCGCCACATGGATCTTCACAAGCTGGTCGCCACGTTCGTGGCGGTGCAGCGCCGGCAGACCCTTTTCGCGGAGCCGGAATATTTTTTCCGATTGCGTGCCGGAGGGTATTTTAAGGCTTACTTTTCCGTCAATTGCCGGGATCGTCTTCGCCGTGCCCAGCGCAGCCTCCGAAAAGGTGATCTCCACCGTGCAGAACAGATCGACGCCGTGCCGCTCGAAAAATTCATCCTTTTCTTCCGTAATAATGACGATCAGATCCCCTGCGGGGCCGCCGCCCGACCCCGCGTCCCCCTTACCGGGAACGGAGATGTAATTCCCCTCCGCGACACCGGCAGGAATATCAACCGATACGGTGGTTTCGCCTGTTTTCCTGCCGCTACCGCCGCACTTTGCACAGGGATCCTTTACCGTCGACCCTTCGCCCTGGCATGACGGGCACGCGGCCTCCTGAATCATCTGTCCGAAAAGAGAGTTGGAAACCCGGCGCACGCGGCCATGGCCCGCGCAATGAGTACACTCCACCTTTTTGCCGGTCCGGGAGCCGCTGCCGCCGCACTCGGTGCAGGGCTCTTTCCTGCGCACCTTGAGCGTCTTGGAGACGCCGCTGTTGATCTCCTGCAGTGTCAATTTCAGACGTATCTGAAGGTCGTTGCCGCGGACTCCTCCGGCGCGCCCTCTTCCGCCCCTTCTCCGGGTGCCGAACCCGAAAAGGTCGCTGAACGCGGAGTCCCCGCCGAAATCGCCCATGAAAGCACGCAGCGCGTCTGAGAGGTCGAATCCGCCGAAGCCATGTCCGCCGAAACCGCTGCCGCCCTGCGCTTCAAATGCAGCATGGCCGAACTGGTCGTATTTGGACCGTTTATTCGGATCCTTCAGGATTTCATACGCCTCGGTCGCCTCACGGAACTTCTCTTCGGCCTCTTTATTACCCGGGTTCTTATCGGGGTGATATTTGACCGCCTGCTTGCGGTATGCTTTTTTTATATCGTCTTCGCTCGCCTCTTTTGCGATCCCTAAAATCTCGTAGTAATCTCTTTTAGCCATAGGTACCTGTTTCTATTTTTTAAACAGAATTATATATTATGTGGGCAGCCTTAATTTTAGGCAAAGATATCCTTCGTGCTCGTGCTCCATCCCGCGTTATGCGCGGGATTGTACTCCGCGGTGCTCGTAATCGATTTTTTTCACTAAAATTAGCTGAAAAATTGTCGATTACGAGAACGATTACGAGCACGAGCACGAAAAAAGCTTGGTTTCATCAGAAATAGTCTGCCTAATGTTAAGGCCACGCCCTATAGTATCACATTTACGCGCCCTGAATTCCCCTCCGGGAGATTTTGGGGGCGTAAGGTACAAAATAGTCAATCTGATTATTTATTATTTGTCATCATCAACGACCTCAAAATCAGCGTCGACAGCGCCATCCTTTTTTTTACCGCCGCTCTCTTGGTTCTGCGATGCATCACCGCCCTGCTCCTGTTGCGGCTGCTGATATGCGGATTCGGGGCCGCCCCCTGCCGCGCCAGCCTGGGAAGATGCGCCCTGTGTTTTATACATCTCCTCCGCCATTTTATGGGACACTTTCATCAACGCATCCATCGCGCTCTTGAGTGCCGCAGTATCGCCTGCTTTTATTTTTTCCTTCAGGTCGCCAAGCGCCGATTCGATATTCTGTCTGTCCTCGGCCTTTACCTTGTCGCCGAGCTCCTTCAGTGTCTTTTCGGTCTGATATACCAGATGCTCCGCCTGATTTTTCGTATCGACCTTTTCCTTCTCCAGCTTGTCCTGTTCCGCATGCGCTTCGGCGTCCTTCACCATTTTCTTTATTTCCTGTTCAGTCAGGCCGCTGGATGATTCAATGCGTATCTGCTGCTCCTTGCCGGTGCCGAGGTCTTTGGCGCTCACCTTCAGAATACCGTTATTATCGATGTCGAAGGTTACTTCGATCTGGGGGACGCCGCGGGGCGCGGAAGGAATGCCGACCAGATCAAACTTCCCCAGCAGCCGGTTATGAGCTGCAAACTCGCGCTCCCCCTGAAATACCATGATCGACACCGCTGGCTGGTTATCCGACGCCGTGGAAAAAACCTGGCTTTTCTTTGTGGGAATCGTGGTGTTACGCTCGATAAGCCTTGTCATGACCCCGCCCAGCGTCTCGATGCCCAGCGAAAGCGGCGTCACGTCCAGCAAAAGCACATCCTTCACCGACTCGTCGCCGCCGAGTATCGCGCCCTGAATCGCAGCGCCGACGGCAACCACCTCGTCGGGGTTGACGCTTTTGTTGGGCGCTTTGCCGAAGAACTCCTCGACCCGCTTCTGCACCGCGGGGATCCGGATCGACCCGCCGACCAGAATCACCTCTTTTATATCGGCAGGATTGACCCTGGCGTCGGCTATCGCCTTCTGGCAGGGGCCGATCGTACGCTCGATCAGGTGTCCGACCAGCGCCTCGAATTTCGCACGTGTAAGGGTGATATCGAGGTGCTTCGGCCCGGAGGCGTCCGCGGTTATAAAGGGAAGATTGATCGTTGCCTGAAGCGCGGTGGAAAGCTCGCATTTCGCCTTTTCGGCAGCCTCTTTGAGGCGCTGGAGGGCCATGCGGTCCTGCCGCAAGTCAATACCGTTGGTTTTCCTGAACTCATCGGCGATATAGTCGATCAGCACCTGGTCGAAATCATCGCCGCCCAGATGGGTGTCTCCGTTTGTGGAGCGCACTTCGAATACGCCGTCGCCGATATCAAGAATCGATATGTCGAAGGTTCCGCCGCCAAGATCATACACGGCAATGGTCTCGTTGTTCTTTTTGTCGAGTCCATAGGCCAGCGACGCCGCGGTCGGCTCGTTGACTATCCTCTTTACGTCCAGCCCCGCGATTCTTCCCGCATCCTTGGTCGCCTGGCGCTGTGCATCGTTGAAATAGGCCGGCACCGTTATGACGGCGTCGGTGACCTCGTGCCCCAGGTAATCTTCGGCCGCTTTTTTGAGATACTGCAGGATCATCGCGGAAATCTCCGGCGGCGTGTACTCCCGGTTGTTGACATGCACCTTTACCAGCTCGTCCGATCCGCCGACGATTTTATACGGGACCATTTTTTCCTCGGTCTCGACTTCATTGTGCCGTCGCCCCATGAATCTTTTTATCGAATAAACGGTATCCGTGGGATTGGTGATAGCCTGACGCCGGGCGATGGCGCCCACCAGGCGCTCGCCGCTCTTGTTAAAAGCAACTATCGACGGGGTGGTGCGCCCGCCTTCGGCATTTGCGATAACAACCGGTTTCCCGCCTTCCATCACCGAAACGCATGAGTTGGTCGTTCCCAGATCTATACCGATAATCTTCCCCATTTTCTTCCTCCTTTAAGGTGTATGCATACTAAAATACTTCAGTCCAGGCGTATATAATTAAGAGGGGGTTTCCTCAGAACAATTTTCATTGCCTTCACGCTCTTCCGCGCAGCCCTTCTCTTCCGGTGCGCCCGCGGACACGATTACTTTTGCGTGTTTAATGATCCGGTTCTTCAGCTTGTATCCCTTTTCATATATTGCGACAATATGATCCTCGGGTATTTCCGCATGCGGCGCTTTCATCATCGCATCGTGCAGCTCCGGATTAAAAACATCGCCGATCAGGGCAAAAACCTCAAGCCCGTTTTTTTTGAGTGATTCGTCGAGTTTTGTAAAAATAAGCTTCAACCCCTCAACAAGTCCGGTACCGTTGCCGTTCGGATCCGTTGTTCCCAGAGCCCGCTCAAGACCCTCGCGCACGTCGATAATATCAAGCATCAGCCGTTCATTCGCCGATTCAACGAGTCGGTCGTACTCCTTGATCGACCGGCGTTTATAGTTATCAAACTCGGCCATGAGCCGCAGGTATTTATCTTTCTGCCTGTCAAGATCCTCCTGGAGCGCGGCGACCGGATCTTTTTCCTCTTCGGTCGCCTCATTTTTTTCCAGAGATGCGGCGTCCGGTGCTTCCCCCGGTTTCAGCTCTGCGGCAGGGTCTGAAGGCTCCTGTTGCTCGAGGGTCTGTTCACTCTGCATATCCTGCTCTCCTTCCATCATGTTCTTCTTTTTTTTCATGCCAAACCCCGTGTTATTATTTAAAATTTAAGATTTATGATTTAAGATTTAAGATTTTATTTTGGAATATTGTGTACCTTGAAACTGGTAATTTGAAATTTTAAAATTCGTTATTACCATCCAGCTATAGTAAATTTTGAGTAGTATCGTAATCCTTACTTCCTGTTCCCTTCTTTTTTTCCTCCACCGTAATCTGAACTGGAATTACGGATGCGAGCTGATCCGCCCCGTATCCAATGCATGCAGTTCTCCAAGCACCTTGGACGTATATTCGACCGCGGAAATCAGCAACGGATACGGCATTCGCTTCGGCCCGATAATGCCCAGGGTTCCTTTCATGGATCCCAGACGGTAGGAGGTCTTGACGATACTGAACGAGTTGAACCTTCCCCGCTCGATCTCACCGCCGATAGCGACGATCACCCGGTCGTCGATTGCCTCATCGCCATCAAACAGGTGCATGATGAGATTCTTCTCTTCAATGATTTCGATGATGGAACCGATTGTCTCTCTGTTGAAAAATTCAGGCTTTAACAGAATATTGGTCTCCCCGTCTGCAAAAACCTCGGTTTTCGAGCTCATGGCAAGCATCTTCTGCAGCGAAGGGATAAACAGCTTGATAACGCCCAGAACAAACTGCCGCACGTCCGAAAAAATTTCATGCTCCTTGAGAAATATCTCGTTTAACGGCAAACCATAGAAACGCTCGTTGATAACATGGCATGCTGCCTCGAAATGTTCCTCATCGACGTCGGTATCGAGTTCCAGGACAATGCTTTTAACGAAGCCCGAGTCGATGGTAAGGTTCACCAGATATTTCTGACTGCCGATTCTGACAATATGCACATGCCTGAAAACGGCGCAGCTGAGTTTGGGTGCAAGTATCACGCCAAGCTGGTCAGTCGCCCTGCTTAATGCCTGCGACGTCGCCTCCATGAGCATGTGCAGGTCCGACGGTTCGACCCCGGTAATATCAGTGCGTATCTGGTCCTGGATATGTTTCGGCAGCATGAAATGTTTCTGCATTCTATCAACATACAGGCGGTATCCCTTATCGGTCGGAATGCGGCCTGCCGAGGTATGCGGCTGCGATATCAGCCCCTTCTCCTCCAGGTCTCCCATAATATTCCGGATCGTAGCCGCAGACAAGTCGAAACTCTTCTGCTTCGAGATAAAACGGGAACCCGTGGGCAACGCCGTGATGATATAATTCCTGACTATTGCCTCAAGAACCCGTATCTCGCGCTCAGATAATAGCAAATTCTCCATACTGTAGTACAGATGCCATGGAAGATTGGCTCCCATGGCATATAATAATTATCAGTTATATACGATACCGTACACTCGGTATTACCCTCAGTGCAGGATAATACTCCCTCATAGGGATAACTAAAAGTGGAAGTACCCTAAAGGATAATTCCAAGGGGAAATGAATTTCCTCCTTGTCATTAAAACTTCCTGCTTTTAGTTTATGCGTAGGAACGGAGGGTCTGGGTACAGCCCCTCCGTTCAACGCATTATTAGTAGGATAATACTGCGTAAGAGCGGATGGTCTTTAGTCCCTCCGCTCAACGCATTATTACATCATGCCGCCCATACCGCCGTGGGGCATGCCTGCGCCGCCGGGCGACGCCTTTTCCTCGGACGGTTTCTCCGAAACAATACATTCGGTTGTGAGTATCAATCCGGCAATGCTCGCCGCATTTTCAAGGGCTGTGCGAGTCACCTTTGTCGGATCAATAACACCGGCTTTTTCAAGATCCTCGAACGTATCGGAATACGCATTAAAACCGAAGGATCCCTTTTCTTTCTTCACCCGGTCGAGAACAATCGAAGATTCTACGCCGGAATTGGCCGCGATCAGCCGAAGCGGCTCTTCAATCGCCTTGCGGATAATATCCACGCCGATCTTCTCGTCGCCTTCAAGCTGAACTTTGTCCAGCGCCGAAGCCGCGCGAATCAGGGCGACGCCACCGCCGGTCACGATGCCTTCTTCAACTGCGGCGCGGGTCGCATGCAGAGCGTCTTCCACGCGCGCTTTTTTCTCTTTCATCTCGCTTTCGGTCGCTGCCCCGACATGGATCACAGCAACACCGCCGGCAAGCTTTGCCAGGCGCTCCTGCAGTTTTTCCTTGTCGTAGTCCGAGGTCGTCTCATCGATCTGTTTCCGTATCTGGTTGATGCGGCCTTTGATATCGTCGCTCTTGCCGCCGCCCTCGACAATAGTCGTATTGTCCTTGTCGATAATTATGCGCTTCGCCTTGCCCAGCGCATCCACGGTCGTGTTCTCGAGTTTAAAACCGGCGTCCTCGGCTATCACGATACCACCCGTCAGCACGGCAATATCCTCGAGCATGGATTTTCTGCGGTCGCCGAAGCCGGGTGCTTTCACTGCGGCTATCTTGAGCGTGCCGCGCAGTTTGTTGACAACCAGTGTCGCGAGTGCTTCGCCTTCAACCTCTTCGGCGATAATGAGCAGGGATCTGCCCATCTGCGCAACTTTTTCAAGGACCGGCAGCAAATCTTTCATGGCGCCTATCTTCTTGTCGTGAATCAGGATCAGCGCATCTTCCATGACCGTCTCCATCGTGTCCGGGCTGGTGACGAAATAGGGCGAGATATACCCGCGGTCAAACTGCATACCCTCGACGATTTCAAGGTTCGTGTCGATGCTTTTTGCCTCTTCGACCGTAATAACGCCGTCCTTGCCGACCTTTTCCATGGCGTCGGCAATGAGATTGCCGATTTCCTGGTCGTTGTTTGCGGAGATGGAGCCGATCTGCGCTATGGCTTTCTTGTTTTCCGATATCTTTTTCGAATTCTTTGTCAGTTCCGCGACAATCGCCTTTACAGCCTTGTCAATGCCGCGCTTCAGCGCCATGGGATCCGAGCCTGACGTCACGTTTTTAATGCCGAGGCGCGCTATAATCTGCGCCAGCACGGTTGCGGTGGTTGTGCCGTCTCCGGCGACATCCGATGTTTTGGACGCGACCTCTTTCACCATCTGCGCGCCCATGTTTTCAAACTTATCCTCAAGTTCAATCTCCTTCGCAACGGTCACACCGTCTTTTGTCACGGTCGGGGAACCGAAGCTTTTTTCAAGAATCACGTTTCTGCCCTTTGGCCCAAGTGTGATCTTGACCGCATTGGCAAGAATGTCCACTCCCCTTAGAAGTTTCTCTCTTGCGCTGGATTCAAACGCTAATTGTTTGCCTGCCATATTCAATTACTCCCTTCTATAAATGTATATATGAAATCGTTTTTAAATGCTTTTCAATTAGATGATCGCCAGAACATCGGTTTCCTTCATAATCAGATATTCAACACCGTCAATGGTCACCTCGGTGCCTGAATATTTGCCATACAGGACCGTATCGCCCTTTTTCAACGACATCTCAATCTTCTGCCCGCTATCAGCGACCCTACCGGTACCCACTGCAATAATTTCACCTCTCTGAGGCTTCTCTTTTACATTGTCCGGGATGATAATCCCTCCCGCTGTTTTCTGTTCTGCATCCAAAGCTTTGATAAGCACGCGATCTGCTAATGGTTTTACTTTCATGCGACTCCTCCTTACATTTAAAGTGATTAAAATTAAACAGTTGTTTGGATATTGAATCTATTTTTCTTTCACACAACGTATGAAGATTTGTGTCCGTTCCCTTTTCTGCGGCCTGTTTCTACCGCACTGCAGGATAGCCAGATTTTAGCACTCTACCTAAGAGAGTGCTGATAAAATAGTATGGTTCCAATATTTTTGTCAATAGATTTAATACAATTTTATATATTTTAATTCAGATGCCTCAGATTGTGGTATTACACCGGTTTTTAGACTCTGTAGCTGAATTATCTATCCTGCTGTTTTGCATAAAAGTTTAAAGGACTAAAGCGTTTTTTGAGTAGATAATTTAGCGTACAGAGTCTTATCCCAAAGCCATACAACATCTTACAAAAGTTTCCCCCCATAAAGGGGACGATGCGGCTTTGCCGGATCAGATATAATATCTTAATATTTCAAGAATTATACGGCACATACCGATATAGTAGTATAAGAGCATTTAAACAATTAATTTATATTACGTTATGAAATTCCTGCCAAAAATTAACCTGACACTTGCACCCGAAGAGATAACACTTCTCAAAAAGGTTTTTAAGATTTCGCTGGCTCTATTTGTCATTATAATTGTCTCTGCCTGGCTTATCCAGCGTGCGTCCCTGAAAAAATCAACCGCAAACGGTACGCAAGCCAAAAAATCGGTTGAGAACGACCTCTCCGCGCTCTTCGGCAGCAAAAACGGCGACCTGCTCCCCATCGATATCGAGGCGCATGAGTTTGCGGCACGGATGACTAAAAAGGAAATGAACTATGATAAGACGATAAAGCACCTTCTGAGAATTCTATCGGCAGACCCCAAAAACAGGAAATTCAGAGTTGAACTCGGGACAACCTATCTTAAAGCCACTGAGTACGGTAAAGCGGAAGCATTACTGCGGGAGCTCGACAACGAAGGTATCGCCGACAGCCTGACAGATCCGATCATGTCGCGCTTCGGGCTCGCGCTTTTTTATCAGGGGAAAATCGAGGAGAGCATAGCGCAACTTGAAAAAACAGTAGGCGCGTTTCCCGCTTCAAAGGAGGCGTATTGCTATTCGGGGCAGATCGAGGCCTCAATAAACCTGAATTCTGAAAAAGCGGAAAAGTACCTGAAAAAAGCAATCGAGCTCGATCCGAAGTATTCCGAAGCGCTGTATCAGCTCGCCAGGTATTATATGAATAAACCGCAGGCAAGCGACGCTGATTATAATAACGCCCGCATCTATTTACAAAAACAACTTGACATTGAGCCTCTCAACGCAAAGGTACACTCCCGGCTGGGCATGACGTACTATTACCTCCACGAGCCGTACCTTGCTGAAAAATCATACTCCATGGCTTTGACTCTCAACGAAAACGATTACAATACGCACTACAACCTCGGTGAATTATATTATTCGCAGTTGAATGACCGGCTAAAAGCTCTGGAACAATTCAAAAAGGCCGCGGCGATTAAAAGGGATCATGCGGAAGCCAATTTTAAAATCGGCCTGATTGCTCTGGAAAACCAGCAATACAAAGAGGCGATACGGTTTCTTCAACTGGCGAATGCCCAGGCCCCGTCGAATACAAGAATACTGCTGCAGCTCGGGGTTGCCTACGAAAGGCTTGGTATGAGAGAGGATGCCATCGGTGCGTATACTGCTATCCTGAATCTCGACGCGCTGAACGACATTGCGTTGCAAAAGCTTAAACTCATGAACACCGGTCAGTAATTTATTTATTAACTATTTTATACCTTGGCAGTGATTTAATATTATTTTTTTAATTTTCTTGTTGAAATTAATAAGTTTTATATCTATAATTTAGTCTGTAATATTATTTATTATCTCAAGATACACTAAATTCATTTTACCTATAACATTAGGATTCATAAAATGAGTAACATCACAAAAAAAGACCTTGTAGAAAAAATTTCAGAGAAAACCGGCCTGACACAGGTTGACACGAAGATCGTGATCGAGAGTTTTCTTGACTCGGTATCGAAGGCCATGCAGGACGGCACCAACATTGAAATCAGGGGGTTCGGACGGTTTAAAATAAAAAGAAAGAGAGCCCGCACCGCGCGAAATCCGCGGACAAACGAACATATCCAGGTAGAGGCCGGATTCAAACCCGTATTCGAGGCCTCGAAGGAGTTACGTAACCGCATTAACGCGGCGTATGTTAAAAATCAGACGGTTGCCGCTTCCGGACAGTAGGAGAGAACAACCTGCTGCTATTTTAACCACATAGCGCCTCGCATCCGCTATGCGGTACTTTTCAGAATTACCATAATAGCCCCCGCAACCCCCTGCTGTGCAGAGGGTTGCGGGGGCTCATGGCTTTCAAACCGATGCTATTTGGAATCCCAGAGTTGAACAGCCATCTCTTTCAGTTCCGCATACCATTTTTTAAGCTCGTCCTTTGACACGCCGAGCTCCGCAGCAATAATATCAGGAGAGGTGCCGCATTCTATACGAGCAACCGCGCTCCATTTCTGCTTTGAAGAGAATGTCCCTCCCGCCGATGCGGGGCTCTCGTTCACAACCGCGACAGATTCCGCTTTCCCGCCGCTCTGCTGGAGCGTGACTTTTTTGCCTTCCTTAATCGCTTTAACCACATCGCCGAGGGTTTCCACAATCGACACGTCTTCCTTGTAACCCACTGAAGAGTAACGGATGATGCCGTCGGGACCGATAACAAAGAGCGCCGGGAGCGACTTCACGCCGAAACGCTGCGCGGTCTTTTTGTAGGGATCGAAGAGAACAGGCAACTGATACTTCCGCTCCTTTGCAAAAGGAGCAACTATTTCAGCGCCCTTTTCGTCGATGCTGATAAGAAACACCTTGACGTTTTCGCCCTGGTGCTTCGCATAAAATTTCTCCAGCTCCGGAATCTCCTTTTCACAGGGCTTGCAATAGGTAGCCCAGAAGCTGACGATAACCGTATGGTGAACGCTGTTCTGATGGGGTTTGAGAAGCTCCTGACCGCACCAGATCCGCAGGGTCTCCCGCGAACCGGACAGGGAAGGAAGTGAAAAAGTCGGTGCCTCGGTTCCGGGCGCCAGTATCGTGGTATCCTTCCCGTGGGAAAGGGCCACTCCCCAGATAAGAAGCAGCGCGAAACCTCCGGTAAACCGGGACAAAAAGTTCCTGTGCATGATACCTCCCCTGTTACTGATTCATCGAGTCCAGAAAATCGGCGTTGGTTTTGGCGTTACTGATCTTCTCTATAATGAACTCCATCATTTCAACCGGGCCGCGCGCGGTCGAAGAGAGAAACTTGCGCAGCACCCACATGCGGTTGAGCTCTTCCTGCGTCAGCAGGAGCTCTTCCTTCCGGGTACCCGATTTCATCAGGTCGACCGCCGGAAAGAGCCTGCGGTCCGCGATTTTCCTGTCAAGCACCAGTTCCATGTTGCCGGTTCCCTTGAATTCCTCGAATATGACCTCGTCCATCCTGCTGCCGGTTTCGATAAGGGCGGTGGCGATGATCGTCAGGCTCCCGCCGTTTTCGATATTGCGCGCCGCGCCGAAGAAACGCTTCGGTTTATAAAGCGCCTGGGAGTCCACACCGCCGGAGAGTATTCTGCCGGAGTGGGGCGCCACGGTGTTGTGGGCGCGCGCAAGCCTGGTGATGCTGTCAAGCAGGATAACCACGTCCTTGTTATGCTCGACCAGCCGTTTCGCACGCTCGATGACCATCTCGGCAACCACGACATGCCGCTCCGCCGGCTCGTCGAACGTCGAGCTGATGATCTCTGCGTTGACGGAGTATCTCATGTCGGTCACCTCTTCGGGCCGTTCGTCGATAAGCAGAACAATGACAATCGCTTCGGGATGATTGTGGAGAATTGCGTTCGCAATGTTTTTCAGCAGAACCGTTTTACCGGTGCGCGGCGGCGCAACGATGAGGCCGCGCTGTCCTTTGCCTATGGGGGTAAACAGGTTCATGATACGGCTGGAAATCTCCTTGCGGTCGAATTCGAGCTTGAACCGCTGGTCGGGAAACAGAGGCACCAGATCGTCGAAATTGATTTTCCTCTTGCACTCCTCCGGGTCCTCATAATTGACCATCTCGACGCGAAGCAGGGCAAAATAACGCTCCGAATCCTTGGGCGGGCGAACCTGGCCGGAAACCGTGTCCCCGGTTCTCAGATAAAAACGCTTGATCTGCGACGGTGAGACATAAATGTCGTCGGGTCCGCTCAGATAGCTGTTGGTGGGCGAACGGAGAAATCCGAATCCGTCGGGCATGATCTCCAGAACGCCTTCCGCAAACATCTGTCCCTGTTTTGCAGCCTCCGCTTTCAGGATGTTATAAATAAGCTCCTGCTTGTTCAGCTGTCTGTCGCTGATGCCGTAATCTTCAGCGATCTTGTTCAGTTCCGGCATTGTCTTTGTTTTAAGCTCCACAACATTCATACAAAAAACCTCTGCTTGGTTAAATGGAGAGAATTAAAGGTAGGTATAAATTTATTTATAGTCATTATATATCTATATGATTCTTTGGCATATTTTCAGTGCCCAGGGAGAACTTATTGACCAGCAATTACGAAACCATCAACGTTGTGCCTTACCGGCCAGGGGTGCTCGATTCCACAGGGTTATTCCGGAAAACAGCTTCACACGGTCTCCCGAAAAATAATCCGTCGTTTTTACACATTTTTAACACAACTAGAGAAATTGTGTAAACATGTATATGTGGTGATCGTCTTCTCTGGATTGGTTTTTTATTGGTTCGAGAAACGAGGTCGTTACAGTTGTTATTTAAATATAATTGATTTTTTTCGCGTATGCTACTAAATTTATTTGTTAAGCCCCGAAAAAATATCCGCCTCCGGCAACCCGCTTCAATCCCCAGGAACGCCGCATGGCTGCCGGGATACCATGGTCAGGCGGGCCGGCCTATTTCAAAGCCTCCTTCTTTGCCTTGTAAAAATCCCGATCATAACGGAAGCAGTTCTGCGCCTCCTCTGAAATCACCGGTTTCCCCTCGGTAATAAAGGAGGCTATATTTTTTGCGACACCCGGTCCCATCATGAAACCCTGGCCGCACATGCCCACGGCAAGAAACAGGCCGTCGATTCCCGGCGCCCGGTCGATGATCGGCACGCCGTCAGGAGTCATCGGGTAACACCCTCGCCAGACGCGGCGTATCAACAGGTTTTTCAAACGGGGAATCAGCGAGACCATCCGGCTGGCCAATATCGGCAGGAATTCAGAGATCGATTCACGGTCTGTTCCGAGAAATAATTTCTTTGGCGTATAGCAGAAAATGATCTGTCCTTCTTTGTTCTGCCCGAAATAAAAATTGGCTGTTTTGCCTTCGGGTCCCGGCCGCAAATCAACCACCAGCGGAGCGAGGAAGTGTTCGATGGGCGCAGAAATGCCGCCTTCGTGAGAATCCGGCTGCACGGGTATGTCGATTCCCAGCAGTTCAGAGTGCTCGCGGGCATCAGAGCCTGCGGCCAGCACCACATTGCCGGCGGAATAGGTCGCTTTTTCCGATATAACGCCGGTGATACGGTTTTTATCCTTTTTATAACCGACAACCTTCTCATTGAAATGGTATTCTGCGCCGTTCCTTATCGCTTCCCTCTGAAAAGCAACAGGCGCAAGCAGGGGCGAGACCTGGCCATCCTCAGGCGAGTAGGTGCCGCCTCTCAGGTCTTTCTGCACAATGCCGGGGATCAATTCCGTAATGCGCACAGCATCCACCCAGTCAATATTCAGCCCGAATTTTTTCTGCACCGGCAGCAGCCCTTTCAGGGCGGTCTCTAATGTTTCACTAAATACCGGAAAGCAGTACCCGCCGGGTTTCCATCCGATATCGAAACCGTATTTTTCCTGCCAGGTGGTAAATATTTTAAGGCTCTCGATACAGATGCTTATCTTCCCGGGATCGGAATGGGTTGCCCGCACGCCGCCGATAGCCGCCTTGTTATCGCCCTGGCCTGAGGCTGCGGTTTTTTCCAGCGCCAGCACCTTCAAGCCCTTCTGTGCCAGAAAACAGGCTGTCGGGTTCCCGACGCTTCCTGCTCCTACTACAATCACATCATACGTTGAATTGCCCGGCATCTATCGTTCCTCCTTCTGTTCTTTCTTGATGAAATCACCTAGGTGTACTTCTGCGACTAATGGACGGGCCGTCGACAGGGTAATCTCGGAGAGCGGCACGCCCTCCTGCCTGAACAGTCTGAGTATGAGATCGGTGCAGGTCTTGCCGTTGCACCCCCCAAGACCAGCCCTGACCACGGCTTTCAGTTGGTTCATGTCCCGCACTCCGGCCCTGATCTCCTTGACAATCTCGCTTTTTCTGACTCGTTCGCACCGGCACACAATCGGGTCCTCCGAATCATCGACGCTGGTTTGCACCGGCGTGCCGTCGGTAATATCCCGGACCCTGAAACCTGCCACCTTTAACCTGTCGCCCCCGGGCACCTCCAGAAGCAGCAGTTTTCTTTTATTCTGTGATTCTCTTTCGCGCAGAGCGATAACCGTGCCTTTGCCGACAACAGCGCCTTCCATATCCGTTGTAATCACCTCCGCACCCGGAGCGATCCTGTCATCGTTAAACTCAAAGGGAAGCATCAGCAAGGCCTTGTTCCCCGATTGGTCATAATCGTTCATTACCAGGTTTATCGCAAGCCCGGGACACGCCAGCACGCATCTTCCGCAGCCAAGACAGTCACCGCTGAATTCCGGCAAAGAAAGGATTGAGCCTTTCTTTGTGATAAGCTTCTTCGGACAGGCCTCGGTGCAGGGATTGCACGGAATCTCCTGTACGCAGCGTATGAGAGGGTATACCTTTGCCGGTAAATCCTGCGGCCTGAAAGCCGCTGCGTCGCCGGGGCGATGTTTAAGGATTTGCCCGAATTCCTCCCAGTCGCCCGGAATCGGTATATCGATCCCCATATCCTGAGCAATTTTGCGTCCGACTATTTTTCCCGAGAATATCGCGGCTGACGCCTCGGCAATCTCCTCTGCGTCACCGGCTGCATAGATTTTCATGCCATACAGTTTTGCCTTTTTGAGAAGTTCATCCACCGGGGAGAGACCCACGGCTATCAGCACCGTATCTACATCAAACACGCGTTCCGTTCCTTTGACCGGCTGGAATGTATCATTCACCGCGGCTATGACGACCCGTTCGACCTTATCCCTGCCCTCAATCCTCAATACGGTGTGGGAGGTCCATACCGGTACGCCGAGCCGCTTGATCTTATCTTCGTGAACCTTATACCCGCCGCAGCGCGGCAGCGCTTCCACGAGCCCGACAACGTCGATCCCCGCCTGCAGCGCATGATACGCGCCGATAAGTCCGACATTACCGCCGCCGATAATAAACAGGCGCTCGGCGCACCGGACAAGGTCGCGGTTGACCAGCGTCTGGAAAGCGCCTGCCCCATACACACCGGGCAGATCGCATCCCGGAAAGGTGAGACTCTTCTCCCTGGCGCCGGAAGACATGAGCACCCGTTCGGGGGTTACCAGCCGGTAGACCCGGTTGGTGAGAACCCCGAATTTGCCGTCGCTGAAAACGCCCAGCACTGTCGAGTCAAGCCATATTGTAACCGTCGGCAGGCTCTGCACTTCCCGTGCCAGAATATGACCGATGTTCACTCCCCGTTCACCGGCGTAGCAGTCCTTGACCGACCCGAAAAAATTATGCGTCTGGAGACTGAGCTTTCCGCCCAGTTCCTGTTTATCATCCACGAGCAGAACATTCACGCCCAGATGACCAAGCTCGATGGCAGCGCATATACCGGACGGGCCGCCGCCCACAATAAGCACCTCAACCGCCACATCCGCAACATCGGGCGAACCTGTGGTTGCATCGGTTTCCCCGAGCCGGGCCAGACCCTTGAGGCTTTCGACAACCATGCCCTCCGTAACCGGCGTCATGCACGATTTTACCGGCCGGCCGTCGGCGATAACCATACACTGCGAGCACTGGC
>Ga0105099_10000068_pt1 | contig 64255 bp, 58 predicted proteins | sample PPLLak3cmMay2015_2_FD_79138 | JGI IMG/M metagenome (GOLD analysis project Ga0105099, IMG submission 79138) | Freshwater sediment microbial communities from Prairie Pothole Lake near Jamestown, North Dakota, USA - PPLs Lake P8 Core (1) Depth... | ecosystem: Environmental > Aquatic > Freshwater >... | reverse complement strand
CTACCGGCAGGCAGGCATCATTCCAATACCATATGATAAACTTGTAACAAATTACAATTTAGAGTATTACTATCATTTCTTAAATCGAACTCACGTTATATTATATTTTGAGAAGAACGCAAAACTATTGAACAATCTAGCTATTAAGCCATTGAACCATTCGTTAGCATCAATGCGAAGAGTTGATGAAAATCATATAGAAAGTAAGGGTTAGTTTTTTTAAAAAATATTTGGTGGCATAAATAATATTAGTAATTTTGCCGCACCTTTGAAAAAAGGAATTGATCGTAAAAGATCGTTGGGACGGTAGGAAGTCCTTTTTTTTTGTTGACAGATTGATTCAGTAGCTCAGTTGGTAGAGCACATCCCTTTTAAGGATGGGGTCCTGGGTTCGAATCCCAGCTGGATCACGAAAGAAACGAAATCCTATCGATTCAGTAGCTCAGTTGGTAGAGCACATCCCTTTTAAGGATGGGGTCCTGGGTTCGAATCCCAGCTGGATCACAAAAGAAAAGCAGCCGGAAAAGGCTGCTTTTTCAATTATTGCTTAGTATCTGTTTTAATCAGCTTTTACCTTACAAACATAGGGTAGCTTCACACCTGAAAAGTCGAAAATTTCAACACCTGCCTCGTGCATATCAACATCGTCGGGCTCATAATACCAAATAACGTTCACGGGCATTCCAATTGTTGTAAACCCTTCGATAAGCTGGAGAAAAGTAAGTAAATACTTATAAGATGCAGAGTTAATATACTTAAAAAACAGGGAGAGTTCGATTGGCTTCGAGTTTTTTGTAACCTTGACTTCTGCTTTGTACTTTTCAATCCAGTCAATTATTGGCTCATAAAACTTTGTTACATTCTCAGGGTGGCATACACCAGCAATGCTAAAAATATTTGTTTTAGGATCTAGAAGAACGCTAGGTGAATCCTTTGTTTCTGATAGAACTAATTTTTCCATAATTATTTAATAAAAACTGAATTCTAAATATAGTGATTATTACAAAAATAACAATAAAAATATTAATCTTTTGCTATAAATTGAAACGGAATATTTAACAATTCTTCAAGTTCTTCACCGGCCTCTTCAATTTCAGCATCGTGCGAAGGATAGGACCAGGTAACCAAAACCTTAAATCCTCTTCGATGAATATCGCGTAGTTTGTTTAAGAGAATAAGGATCATCTTTGATGATGATGTGTTGAAGTACTCAAACTCAAGGATAAGATGTGTTTCAGGGTTTGGTTGCGACGAATAGGTATCAAACCACTGAATTATAGGGTTATAAAAATTTTTAACATCCTCAGGTAGTGATTTACCTATTATTTTAAACGTATTAGTATGTTTGCTGAATTCAATCCTAGGGGTAATATCAGTTGCTTCAACGAGAAGATTATCCATTAGCTTATATATAATTTGAAATCATTGAATACCAAATTAATATGGTTCATTGAAAATATAGTGCTATCGGACCGATTGGTAGCTTATGAGCTTGAAGGGCATCTCAATTAAATCAGAATAATCCTGACCAGCATCCTGCATATCCTCATCATCCTCCTGATAGTACCATTCAACAATGGTTTCGTGACCACCAGAATGAACTTTTTTTACCACTTCGAAAAGTTCGAGAATCATTTTTGATGAAGCAGTATTAAAGTAGTCCATCTTTATTTTAAGGATTGTAGAGGAATTCGGATTTTTCGAATACTCATCAAACCATTTGAGTATGGGGTTATAGAACTCTTTTACATCTTCGGGTAAAGATTTGCCAGACAATTCAAAAATCCCCCTACTGCTATCGAGCAATACTTCTGGTGTTTCCTGAGTTCCTTTAATGCTAATAACGTCCATGGTTTTTTCTGATTAGATGCTATGAAAATTTGAATTTCTTTGAGAAACAAATTTATAAATATTGGGATGATTATCAAACATCAAAAGTAATCCTTTTGGTGAGTTGCTCAAAAAATGATGCCGAATCAACAAATTTTATGTTTAATTAATGTGTTTGAGCCGATTAAAAGCTTGTCCTCAATACGTTTAGAACATAAAATAAAAATGCTTATACTTTGGTGTATTTAACAATTTCTTAACAAACGATGTTGGGGTGTTTAAACCGAACAACCAACCTTCAATAAACTATTTCTTATTCACTAAATATTTATCGGTAATCACTACTAACCGACTAAAATATTATAAATTCATGAAATACTTGATATTACTACATACAATGTATAGGTCGCCCCCAATGGGGCTTGGATTTCGTTTTAATGAAAATTACAACAAATAGGTCATCGCTATGCGACTTTAAAAAGCAGCATTGCTGCGAACTATTTGTAGAATAGACGATTATATTTTAGCTAGAAGTAGCATTGCTGCGACCTTTTAAAATTAGATTTTTTCTCGGTTAATAATGATCTGTAATATCCTTTTTCAGAGGTTAAGCACCTCCTCGGGTAGTACAAAAAAGCCATTTTCATTTGTAGGGAAATCAACTACTTTTACCACAGCAGATACGTTGATTGGACCATATATATGCGGAAATAGATTACCAACACTTGGATTCTGTTGACCACCAGCAGCTGGTGGTTCATATTTGCATATGGATTCTAATTGATTTTCATCAATACAAAGCAGAGCTAATCCATTTTGTCCTCGAAAGAATATATTTGCCGTATCTACAGCCTGTTTTATTGTTGAACAATGAATAAATCCTTCTGATTTAAGGGAGGGTGCAGTATATTCGCCTTCCTGCTGAGCTTTCTCCCATTCTTTGTAAGTTGTGATATGCAAAACCATAGAATACCTCTGATTAATCTAAATGACTATTCTGTTATACAATTAAGTTTATTTTTTAGGGTTTGATCCAACATTCTTGATGGGGAGTTGATATACAAATCGTCATAAAATTCATATCTATCGATCAATTCGCCAATCAGTAAGCAGTATATAATAAATTCTAGTTTAATCGGATTCGATAGCAATATTACTGATAATGGTAGCATTAAACCAACTAAAAACCTTATGGTTAAACAAATCGCCTGCATGGGGCTTAGGTGGTTATCAATATCTTTCTTTCGAACTAAGTAGAGTATAGCTTTTAGCACGATTACCCCTACAAGCAACTTGAATAGTCCGCTAAAGTAAAGCCCAAACATCAGAGCGGTAATAATAGTATTGGAGCTATGTAGCGGAGTCACATACTTTTTTTCGGGTATTGAGTAAACCATTTCTACTGACAGCAATAGCAATAAGCCTAATAATGAGGTGATTAAAAGAAATAAGATAGAATTGATGATAAAAAAGTAAAATATTGATGATGAAATAAATAGCCCGCTAAAAAGTATTTCGCGGCTTAACCAGCTTGTTTTCAAATTAGTAATCGAACGGGGTGCTCGGAATGGTTTTCCGAGGTGGAAAGCGCTTAGGAGAATACCTATAAAACCTAGAGATATGAATAGCACCTTCTGAACTAATGGGCTTTCCTGTTTAAAAGATACAATCCACCCTGAGAGGAATGAAAATAAGAATGTAAATATAATCAGGGGCCACTCTTCGAATGCATTAATCTTATCATTCGATTTATTGGTTGCAAGGTGCTTTTGACTATACCCCGAAACGCTTAAATCCATTTCGGGAATGCTATTCATAATGTTTGAATGTAAAGTTTTTATCCTTGGCTGATATTTTGTTTTAGGTATTCCAAAGGGTTGAGGTTGGTTTGTATTGTCGATAAAACCGAACGATAAGGCACCCGTTGGGCATTGGTTTGCGCAGGCAGGTTTATGCCCTTTGATGATAAGATGATTGCATAAATGGCATTTTTCGACAATACCCTTTTGGGGATTATACTTTGGGGCATCATAAGGGCATGCCCAGGTACAATACTTACACCCAATGCACTTTTCAGGTTGATGGATGACAGCCCCTGTAATTCCATCTCTGGAGTAGGCTTTTGCGGGACAAGCCTTTAGGCATGGTGCTTCGATGCAATGGTTGCATGCGATTGACAGGTTAAGGAAACCCGCTAATGGTATTTTCTTATCATTCAATGCATTCACCTGACGCCAGGCTATAGGAGGGTTGGTTCTATTCTCATTGTAACATCCTACAATGCAGGCATGGCAGCCAACGCATTTTGAATAGTCGAAAATAAACCCCTTATCCTTCATGGCAATTATTTAGAATACTTTTCAACCTGAACCTTGTTATCGTGAAATGCTGTACCATGCCCCATATCGGTTTCTCGTCCCTTTGATAAGGCATTAATAGCACCACCTTGGCTTTTCCACCACCCATTTGGGATAACAACACAGCCAACCCTAACCTGATAGGAAACATCGGCTTTAATAATCAACGCCCCCCTCCCATTGAATACTCTCACTAAATCACCGTTAACTATTTGTCTTTCAAATGCATTACTTGGGTTAATCTGAAGCGTAGGTTCACCGCTGATCATTCTGATAATCTTCAAATTACTAAACTGAGAATGAATACGGTTCTTGGAGTTTGGGCTCATTAGGTAAAGCGGATACTGATCGTCGAATGCACTATTCGCTTCAGCCCCTTTTTCATAGGTTGGTAGTGGATTTGCTCCCCATTTATCGAATGCTTCGTTGGAGTTTAGCTCAATCTTACCCGATGGGGTTCTAAAAATATAATCGGAAAAGGCTATTTCCTGTAAATTCGGTGCTAGAACAGGTCCTTCTTTAAGCCTTTCAATGGTTAACGAAGGGAATGGTTTTAACCTTTCGTTCAGGTAATTTATTACAGCCTCTTCGCCCGGAGGTAAAAGAATACTATCGAGTTGTTCCTCCGAGAACCCCATCCTTTGGGCGAGTAAATAGTATATCTCTGTTTCAGGTTTAACCTCCCCAGCAGGTTCAACCACCTTTTGGCGTAGCTGAACGTAAGGATTCCAGTACGACCCGATAATATCGGTTTGCTCAAACATATTTTTAGCAGGCAATACAATATCTGCTTCAAGTGCAGTATCGGTGAAAAATTGTTCAACTACCACTCTAAAATCAAGTGCGTTAAAGGCTCTCAGTACACTATTGGTATCGGGGTTTTGAGTAACGGGGTTTCCCCGTTCTACCCAAATCATCTTTAAAGGTGGATTGGTCTGTGCAAGCATATCCTCGCCAAGCCTAGCTGTTGAAACCTCTCGACGGATGATGCCATCGGGTATTTCGGGTGGGTAGTAGCAGAGCGGTTCGAGCAGATCGTCAAAAACATAGCTCTGAAGATTTGCATAGTGCCAGCAGGCACCGGCCTTTCCGATATTCCCTGTTAGTACCGATAAAGCGAGTAAGCATCTTGTGGTTTGACCTCCATTGGAGTAACGCTGCATACCGTAGCCAGGGATAAGGGTCATGGGTTTGATATTGCCAATCATCCATGCCATTGTTCGGATAAAATCCTCTGGAACGCTTGAGATTTCGGATGCCCATTTGGGTGTACAGCTCTTAACGCTTTCCTTAAACTGATCGTAACCCAAAACGTATTTTTCGATAAAATCGTGATCAATCCAATCGTTTTCGATTAGCACGTTCGCTATAGCTAAGGCTAAGGCTCCATCGGTTGCGGGTAATGGCTGAGCAAGAATTTCAGCACGTTGGGTTGATTCCGTTCGACGGGGATCGATAACGATTAGCTTGCCACCATCATCCAGAGCTTTTCCAAGAGGAATCATCTCCTGTATATTGCTTTCGGCTGAGTTTTTACCCCAAAGAATGATAAGCTTGGCATTCTCCAAATCCCAAGGAGCATTGTGCTTATTCTCACCAAGGGTCAATCGGGTTGCCTCAAGCCCTGCAGGCCAGCATAAGTTCCCATACACCCTCGTTGCGCCACCATATATCTCCTTCCAGAACGTTCCGCTGAAATCGTTGAGAAGTCCCGACATACCGCTAGCAGCGTAAAAAAGAACACTTTGAGGGCCAAACTCTTTTTTAAAGTAGTTCAACTTTTGGGCAATGGTATCGAGAGCCTCGTCCCATGTGATACGGGAGAAGGAGCCATTCTTATTCTTTTTATGGGGGTACAATATTCGTTCGGGAGAGTTAGCCCGTTCAATATAGCTTAAACCCTTTAAGCAGATACCCTCAGGGGTGGCTTTATTCTCCGATAGTGGTTCGATATTAACAACGACTCCATTATCGACAAAAACCTTAAAACTACAGGTGCTATAGCAATTTCGCGGACAAGCGGTAATAAATTGCTTCATAGGAGAATAGGGGAAATGTAATGATGCTATTTTGTATCATTCTTGTATTGCCATTCTGAAATATCGAATGCATCCTTGAAGTAGTAAACACCGCCATATATGTGCTCAACCTTCGTATAAAAGGTAAGAGCTTTATTTCGGTTGAATACTGTTCTGGTAATGGTTAGCCTTTTCAGCTTAGTGACCTCATCGGAGCGTTCATTCGAATACTTTTTAGCAAGCTCTTCAGGTGGAATCACCTTAAATACTTCATCTTTTGCTTCCTGATACTTTCTATCGTTAACAATTTTTTCTGAAATAATCTTCAATTTTCGTTCTTCATCCTCCTTCTTCATTCTTTCCTTTTCATTCTTTTCGGTTTCCTCTTTTTCCCTTAAACGTTTCTCTTCAAGAACCTTTCGTTCCTCATCCTCCTTCTCCAAACGTTCCCTTTCGATTCTTTTCTGTTCATCAGCCCTTTTCGACTCCTCAGCAGCTTTAACCAGAGCTAGCTCCTCAGCTTGCTTTCTAGACTCCTCAATCTTTTTCTGATTTTCTTCTTTAAGCTTTAGTTCAGCCAATCGTCGTTCCTCCGCTTCTTTATCTAGCCGCTCCTGCTCTTTTATTTTATTCTCCTGCTCAATCCGAAGTCTTTCATTTTTTTCCTGCTGAATTTTCTGATTTTCAGCCTTAATCCGTTCCTCATCGAGCTTCTTCTTCTCAGCCATTAGTAACGCTTCCTGCTCTGCTTTTAGACGAACTTCCTCTTCGGTTTTCTTCTTCAGCTCTTCCGCCCTCTTAATAGCTTCTTCTTTCTGCTTCGCTTCGGTTTCGGCTTTTAATCGTGCCTCCTCTTCTGCTTTTTTCCTTTGCTCTAGCTCCCTTTGCTTTGCTTCTTCCTTTAGCTTCGTTTCAGCGGCTAGTCTTACTTCCAGCTCTTTTTTAAGTTTTTCCTGCTCTTTCAGCTTATTCTCCTCATCTATTCTCTTCTTTTCTTGTTCAGCAAGCATACGCTTCTCATTCTCTTCCTTTATCCGTGCCTCTTCCTTTTTACGAGCCTCTTCCTTTAAACGGGTCTCCTCCTCGACCTTTTTCTTTGCATCCTCCTCAGCCTTTTGCTTTAGCTCAAGCTCTTGTTTCTTCTGCTCCTCTTTCTTTTTAACTTCTGCAAGCAATTTTGCTTCTGCAATGGCTTTTTGCTGTACTATCTCCTTCTGCTTCTGCTCCTCCTCGGCTTTTTTCTTTTTTTCAGTTTCTTCCTTTCTTAGGCTTGCCTCAGCTAAAAGTTTCTCTTTATTAGCATCATCAATCTTCTTTTTTTCTTGCTTCTCCTGCTCCTTCTCCTTTTGAGCCATGTCCTTATCAACCTGATCGATCTGCTTTTTAATGGTAGCCGAGTAATCGGTATCGTAGCCAAAATCGCCTGTTGCCTCTTCGTATCTAATTTTTCCTACCGGATTGTTATAAACCATTACGTTTACACCATCTTTTTGTGGAAAGATTTCAACATCAAAATCTTTTATATTCTCTACATCCTTTGGAAATAGGTCAGGTACGGTAGTATTAATTTCAATTTTCTTTGAAACAAACCCTTTTTTCTCGAATGAGAGGATAAAAACACTACCATATTCAAGTACAACCTCGAAACGACCGCTTTTTTTGGCGAAAACCTCTTGAACTGTAGTTCCATTTTTTGATAAAACAATCTTTGCTCCGCTGGAATCACTTTTACGTACAATTAGCTTCACAAAGCAAGTTAACCCTTTTTGGGCAAAGATTTCTGAGGTAAATGAAAATGATATAAGGATAATTGACAAAAGTATAAGAATACTTTTTCTTTTAGGAAAAGCAAGAATATTAAAAGGATTTCCCATACTTTACTAAGAAATAAAACAAAAATTCACTATAATGATTTAAAGATAACGAATCTAATCGGTTCGAAAATTACACAATTTCTCAACTTCCAATTATACGGTAAACTTACCAAAAGTGATGATTATTTCATTGGATTTTATAAAAATTCAATGAATAGCGTGTTGATAATTATAGTGATTTTCGTCATTAACGCATCAAACCCCCTGTTTTTACTAAGAAAACAGGATGAAAGAAACTATTTTGGTTAGCCTTGCAGATTTTGATGAATTATTCGAAATTTGAGGCTAGGAGGTTTTTTTATACCTAAAAATTGCAAATGAAAGCATTGTAACTGCAAGAATAGAGACTGAAATAAAGCTCTCTCGAATATCAGAGAGATTTGCACCCTTAACCAGAACCATTCGGATTACTTTCATAAAATAGTATAATGGATTTATTCGGTTGAATATTTGTGCCCAATTCGGCATACTTTCGGTTGAAGTGAAAATTCCGCTCATTAGCACAAATACTATCATGAAGAAGAACGCAACAAACATTACCTGTTGCTGAGATGATGAGATGGATGAAAGTAGAAGCCCTCCTCCTAGCGCAAGCACCAAGAAAACTCCAGCAAATGAGAATAAAAGGGTTAAACTTCCGTTGATGGGAATATCAAAGAGTAACTTACCAACAAGCAATCCGAATGCCAACTCGAACATTGCGATTATCCAGAATGGTACCAACTTGCCAATAATAAATTGGTATCGTTTTATCGGTGTAACGTTGATTTGCTCAATGGTTCCAAGCTCTTTCTCTCTGACCAGGTTTAGTGCTGTAAGAAACATTCCAATAATTGTTACCAGAATAACTAGAATACCCGGAACCATAAAGTGCGAGTACTTCAGCTCAGGGTTATACCAGTAGCTGGTTTGTGTAGATATTGTTGGCGGCGTTTGAATATTAACATTTAATTTTTTAATCGCTATATTTTTAGTAAAGTTCATCAGTATTGATGAGGAGTAGGCGTATGCTAAGCTTGCCCCCATACCATTTATGGAGTTGACCAATAGCTGAACTTTGGGCGCGATTGAGTTGTCGATGTCCTTTTCAAAACCATTCGGAATAACCATAACCAAATCGGTTCGATTGGAATGAACTAGCTCAAGAGCCTTTTCAACCGACTGCTCCGTAGGTATGATTGTAAAAAAGGTAGAGGCATCAAAATGGCTAATAACCTCACGTGATATTCGTGAATTATCGTAATCAACAACAGAGATGTTGATGTTCTTCATTTCAAATGTGGCGGCATTGGCTAGTATAAGCAGCTGAATAATAGGAAGAAGAAAAATTATCGGCAGCATGGTTTTGTTCCTGAATATCTGCAGGAACTCTTTTTGGATGATAAAAAGAATCGCTCTCATGGTCAGCTTAATCTTACTTTAAATTTCTTTATACTAAGGGTCAAAAAGAATACTATCATGCCTATCATTATCAACATCTCCTTCCAAACATAGGCAATACCCTCTCCCTTTATCATAATTGTTTTAATTGCCGAAATAAACCACCGGGGGGGCATTAATGCGCTAAGCCATTGAAGTACCAACGGCATATTCTCTATGGGAAAGATAAACCCTGAGAGAAGCATCGTGGGTAGCATTAAACCGATCATTGAGAAGAACATGGCAACCTGTTGCGTTTTGCTAACGGTTGATATAAAAATACCCAATGATAATGCAAGTATGATGAATACAAAGCTAACAAGGAGCAATAGAGCAAGGCTACCCCTCATGGGTAGATCGAATACCGTATAACCTAGAAAGAGTATGACCAAGGCGTTTATGAATGCCAGACCAACGTATGGAAGGACTTTACCAAGTACAATGTGCGATGGTTTTAACGGCGAAACCAGCAGTACTTCCATTGTTCCCAGCTCCTTTTCTCTTGCAATGGAAATGGCTGTCATCATTGCAGTTAATAGCATGAGGATTAACGCCATTGTTCCTGGGACAAACATAAAAACCGATTTTAATTCTGAATTATAAAGCATTCTGACCCTTATATCGATGGGCGAAGACCTCAATTCGTTCGCTCCGTTTTCAGAAGCAAAACTGTTGATGATTGACCCTGCGTAATTAGCTAAAAGACTCGCTGTATTGGGTTCCGATGCATCGGTAATTATCTGAATCGCAGCATTTTTTTCTCTGAAAAATTTTTCTGCGAAATTGGGTTCATATACCACTACCATTTTTGCTTTACCTGAACGAAGTACAGGTTCTATTTCATTCTCTGAATATAGGTAGGTTGTAGGTATAAAATAACCCGATGAGGCAAGTTTAGATGTTAACTTTTGAGAAAGGTAATCGCCCGATTTATCGAGTATGGCAATGTTCGCATCCTTAATCTCATTGGTAACCACATAACCGAATATAAGCAGTTCTGCTATTGGCATACCAAAAATAATGAGTAGCGTTCGCTTATCTCTAAAAATATGCCTAAACTCCTTAAGGGCAAAGCCCCAGAATTTATTTGGTTTTGAGTTGTTCATTGTTAAGTCAAATTAAATTAAGAAGTGCCTAAATTACTTCGAGTGCCTAGAGTGCCTAAAGTATTTGAAAAAACTAAATTCTTTATGTCTTTCAACTTTAAGTACTCGAAGTACTCTAGTGCACTTTTAACTTTTTTCATCTTTAGTTTCTCTAGGCACTTTTCGCTTTTCGGGCAAGCATAACGAATACTTCATCCATGCTATTGGCGTTGAATGTTTTTTTCAAATTGGCAGGAGAATCAAGAGCTTCAATTCTGCCATCGACCATAATTGTTACCCTATCGCAGTATTCTGCCTCATCCATATAGTGAGTAGTAACAAAAACTGTAGTTCCCTGATTTGCAACAGAATGAATCATTTCCCAGAAACTCCGTCGGGTAATCGGGTCAACGCCACCAGTGGGCTCATCAAGGAAAATAATTACGGGTTTATGAATCATAGCAATTGAAAAGGACAAGCGTTGCTTCCACCCCAATGGAAGCGATGAAATTAGGTCGTCCTTAAATTCTGTCATCTTTAAATCGCTCAGCAGCTCATCAATTCGAGCCTTTAAAATCTTTCCGTATAATCCGTATATCCCACCAAAGAATCTGATATTCTCCCTTACAGTTAAATCATCGTAAAGCGAGAATTTTTGGCTCATGTAACCGATATTCGCTTTTATTAAATCGCGCTGACTATACGCATTATAGCCCGCAACACTTATTTTCCCCGATGTTGGTTCAAGTAAACCGCTCAGAATCCGAATGGCAGTAGTTTTCCCAGCACCGTTAGCACCAAGAAATCCGAATATTTCGCCCTTAAAAACCTTGAAGGTCAGGTTATCGTTGGCAACGAACTGCCCAAACTTTTTTACAAGGTTTTCAACCTCAATGATTATCTCTTTTTTTTCCATCCTAATTATCTGTTATTCCCCATTAGCTGCATAAAACAATCTTCAACCGTAGGTTCAATGAGCGTTACCGTTGAATTCGTAAAACCTGAGTTTGACAACAAATCGTGGAGAGATTCACACGTTATATTGCTATTACTTGTTGTAACATGTATTTCCTGTCCAAAAAGAAATGCATCCTTACAAATAGGGAGCGTTCTAAGATGATTGAGCAATGAAAATGAGTTGGGTGTACTTATACCGTATAGTTTTTGAGGGAAAAGCGCTATAATTCCTTTGGGAGTATTAACGCTAAGAATTTCTCCTTTATCAATTAAAGCGATTCTATCGCAAAGTGATGCCTCGTCCATGTAAGGTGTAGAAACTAGAATAGTTATCCCCTCCGCTTTTAACTTGCCTAGCATTGCCCAGAACTCTTTTCGAGAAACAGCATCAACTCCGGTTGTTGGCTCATCGAGCAGAAGAATTTTAGGTTTATGGATCAGCGCACACGAAAGGGCTAACTTCTGCTTCATACCTCCTGAGAGTTTACCAGCCAGCCTACCCTTAAAAGGCTCTAGCATGTGGTAAATATCTTTAATCAAATAGTAGTTCTCCTCAATGGTTGAGCCAAAAACACCTGCAAAAAATTCCAAATTTTCTTGCACTGTTAAGTCGGTGTAAAGCGAGAATCGACTGGGCATGTAGCCTACAATCTTTCGGATTTCATGAAAATCTTTCACAACATCATTTCCTACTAATGATGCTTTCCCTGTATCGGGCAAGAGTAATGATGCTAAAATCCTAATTAGAGTTGTTTTACCAGCACCATCGGGCCCAATTAGCCCGAATAGCTCCCCATCCTCCACCTCAAAGGAAATCCCCTTTAAGGCATTAACCTTTTCGTATGATTTTGCTAGTTTATTAACTATAATAGGGTTCATTGTAATGTATCCTAAAGTTTATTTTCACTGATCCTTCGTTTAATCTCCTCCTCCAAGCTCACAGGCTCATAATCAAAAAGTTCCCTTAATCGTTTATGGTCTTCTGGTACCTTATCGGCCAAATCTTTTGGAAAATTATTCAACATTTTAAGGCTTTTATACAGAAATCGGACAAAAGGAGCAAATGGAATCAGTATGAATGATACTACATTAATTATAGCCAATGGTATTGCAATATGTTTAACCTTTTTACCGCTTATCAAAGAGATTCTTTTTGCTACCTCTGGAAATGTTAAAGCTTCTGGCCCCGTTAGCTTAATTCGTTTTCCTGCTAAATCGTTACGCATTACCACCTGAGCGGTAATTTCGCCAACATCTTCAGCCGAAATGGTTGGAATTGCATTGAACCCACCTCCGGGTACTGTCATCTTCCCATTCCTTATAAAGGCGAAGAATATCTCAAAGGCAGGAGCATCACCAAGTATAGTCCAGCTGAAATCTGATTGTGAGATTTTAGATTCAATTTCAATTTTTATGGCTCCAAATTCAGGTATTCCTAGGTCGGCTAAAAGTTGCTCCCTCATTTCATAGCCCGACATATAGACCAATCTTGAAATATTCGCTTTTTTAGCTTCTTCCATAATTGCTATCACGGCATCCCGTTCAATCTGCTTCATTCGCTTAATCAGCTTATTGCTCATCGCTGAAAGACAAATGATTATAGCATTAACATTTTTAAGCGATTCGATAATGGTTTCGCGGTTTGTAACATCACCTTGAAATATTTCGACTTTATCCCCGAGTGTTTTTCTGGCTGATTCCGAGTTTCGGCTTACAACTTTTACTGATTGCCCTTTTTTAACGAGCTTTTCAACCACTTTTCGACCGTAGTAACCGGTACCACCGTAAACTATTATTTGATTTTTATCGATTTTCATAACACGTTAACTGATTGTTAATAAATTATATAAGAAAATAGAACGAGACAGTATTGATATTTATATATCTCGAAAGTTTACCGACCTCTTTTTGAGTAACGTTCAGTTTTTACTCATTACAATATAAGCTAATGGGAATCTTCCATCAATTCTTATGGCTTTATCAATAGTAAATCCATTACTGACCAACATGCTTTTATAATCATTGATACTCCATTTACTTACAATACTGAATCCGCTAAATACACCTGCAAGGCTTGTAATTACTCGGCTCTTCATATTCTCTCCCACACAAAATGTTGGAGCAATGAAAACTCCATCATCTTTCATAACCCTTTTAACCTCATTCAATGGTTTCTCGGGCTCATAAAGCAGGTGTAATAAATTGGATGCAATAGCAATATCAAACGATTTATCGGGGAAAGTCAAGGAATACGAATCCTGAACTTGAAAATCTATGTTTTTGATGTTTGAGTCTTTCCGCTTTTGATTTGCAATCCGAATCATTTCAGGAGATATATCAATCGCAGTAATCGATGAAACCTTTGAGCAGACAGAAAACGGTATAATTCCTGTTCCTGTTCCAATCTCAAGGATATTCTGGTTTACATTAAGCTCAGAATCTATATTTTCAAGAATAGATTTATACGTTTTGTCAACCGTGTTTTTTATGAATGAATCATAGCTATTAGCAAATCTATCCCAAAATTTTCTCTCTTTATTCTGTCTGTTTTTCATACTTTAATTCTTAAGTTAAGGTTCTGATGCCAAAAAATGTTAGAAAGTTTGGAGTGAAAGTTTTATCAAACATAAAGAACCTGCCTTTGCATCAATGGCACCAATAATTTTAGTGTAATATGTTATATTTTCGTAATTCTTATTCATTTGTTTTTGAGTTAATGACTGCAAAAAACTCATCTATTATTGCACTTTATTCGCATTGTCTATATTTCTTGCAAGAAAATAGCTTGAAACCATAAAAAAGAATAGCGTTGGAATTTTAATTAGAATCCAGATATTGCTTGTATTCCCTTCCAAAAAACCTTTTAATGAAACAAAAAATAATCCAACTGTAAGAATAGCCGTTAGAAGAATAATGAACCTTCTTTCAATTGGCTTTCTAACAGCCCATATTAGAAGAATAGTCCAACCTGTCATTAATATTCCACCAATGTACATGACTAATCTAAATTGCAAATTAGGGTTAAAATCAGGTGTACTAGTTAGAATAGCGAAAACCTGAGGAAACATCAAACCAACTGCCCAAACTGCATCTGCAATCACGCCCAGCCAGTATGCAATTTTTATCAAGAATAGCTTATGCTTTTGTTCAATCATATTGAATCGTATTAGTTTTTAAACATTTATCTATCCTATTTGTATTCATAGCATGAAACACAATTGCTTATTTGCATTTTATTCAACAAGTTAATGCCCATTTATTAACCTTACCTCTGCTGGCATTCCAATTCTTATACTGCCATCGTTTTTAACTTTTACTTTAATAGGGTAAACCAATTTAACCCTCTCCTCGCGGGTTTGAATGATTTTTGGGGTAAACTCAGCTTCTGGCGACACCCAAGTAATTGTACCCTCCATTTCGATTAGCTTATCGTTCTCGCTATCGGTATAAACTTTTACCTTACTGCCAGTTTGAAAACTATGAAGTTGGGCACCAGAAATATAAGCTCTAAGGTACATGTAGTCCATGTTAGCAAGCTTATATAAGGCTTTGCCTTGAACTACGCTTTCGAACTGATTTACATAGGTAATCAGCACTTTGCCATCGGTTGGGTTAACTATTCTACAGCGATGAAGTTGGTCCTTAATCTGTTCTACCTGTGCGTTCAATGCAGGTATTTCGGCAAATACAGATGTTTTTTGAACATCTATTGCATCCTTTTGCTTTTTAGCAAGGTTAAGCCTTCCCTCGATATCATCAATCTGTTTCTGCGTTGCAGCGCCATCGGCGAACATCTTTTTAACCCTATCATGCTCTATACTAAGAACATTAAGCTGCTCTGTTTGTACATCGGACTGAGCATTGATATTGGGAATTCTCGCTTTTATGGCATCAATTTGACTTGTTAACTGCTTAACCTTCAAGAAAAGCTGAATGCTATCGATGCTTCCAACCTTCTGACCTGATTTTACCTGATCGCCCTCTTCGATAGTAAAACTTAGGATTTTCCCCGATGATTCAGCAGAGATGGTGATTTCATCGGTTTCGAAGGTTCCATAAGCGTCAGCTTTATCACCATCACGATTACATGAGGCTAATACAAATCCAATAAGAGCAAATGCTAATATTGATGGTTTATAAATCTTATTCATATATTTAATTATTTAATAATCAATTCGTTTCCACTAATGTTTAAAGTAACACTTTCTGCAATGAGAGCTTAATTTTTCTGAGTTCAAGTTCAAGTTTCGATCTCGATTCGGAGTTAAAATCAGCTAGATAAACGGCAGAGGTAATCGTTCCATTCTTTAATGAAGAGCCACTCCTTTCGGTTACCTGATGCAGTAGTTTGACAATTTCATGATCTTTGCTTAGCTGATTATTCAATTTTTGAATTTCAGATAAAATTCCATCAATTTGAGCCTGATAGCCATCGAGATAGGCCTGTTTACGATAATCAACGATGTTCTTTTGAATCTTTAGCTGCTGCTTATCCTTATTTACCGAGTTCCAATCCCATATATTCCACGAAAGTTTTGCGCCAAGCATATAGTAGGTATCCCAGCTATTGCTTAGCATATTTAAGCCCGGCTTACCATATCCAGCTGAGGCAAAGCCTACGAGAATGGGATATCTTTTTCTAGCAATAAGGCTAGACGATGCGTTTAATACATTTTGCTGATACTTGAACCCCTCAAATTCGGGACGTATGCACGATATCTCGCTAAGAGAATCAGGGTTTGGAAGGATAAAAATATCGTTATCGTGAAGGGTAATGCCTGTTAATGACTTTAATGATGAAATTAACGATTGCCTTTGAGCAGGAACACCATCGATGTTCTGTAATAGCTTCAATTTTTCTGCTTTTAAACCATCGAGGGTTGAACCTAGGATGTAACCTGAATTCACGCTTGATTCAAGTTCTTGAATCCGTTTATCGAGATCAGCAGACATTAGGTTAAGCTGATTTTCAGTCACTCTTAGTATTAATAGATTAAAGAATAGGTTTGTAATTCGATCCTTAATGCTATAGATTTCAATATTAACCCTATTCTTTTCAAGGGTTTGATTCAAACTCTCTAAATCCTCCTTTGCCTTGGTTGTACCACCATCCCATATCAGCTGCGATACATCAAGTGCTACCTTATACTGATCCTTATCAGCGCTAGGCATCGTAAATCCAGGAATGGGAAGGTTAACATTTAGCGATGTAACATCCGATTGCCATGTAGCCGAGCCATTAACATCGAGCTTAGGTAAATAGTTAGCCTTTAGATTGCTATGCTTAAGCTGATAAACAGAATCAATTCCCGAAGGTATCCTTGCTAATGGATTATTTGAATCTACCGCTTTATATAGGTCCAATAGGTTAACCACTCTTTGACCAAACACCAAACTTGGAGACAAACCAATCCATAAAACAAAGAAGAATTTCAATACTATTTTCATATATTTCTGTTTTTTAATGCGTTGATTATAAACTCGGCTACCATTTTCTTCCTCTCTTCCAAGAATTGCTCATAGATAGCTTTATCTTCCTGAAATAGTAGTTTTTCGATCAGGGGACGACCCGCAAAGGGAAAGATACAAAGGCTTATCATGTTAATTATAAAATGCCTTGCCTCTTCAAAGCTCATATTCAGCTGCTGACCAAGCATGCCAATCCCAAACTTAACGTGTTCGACATTAATGCCTGCTCTTATAAAGTATTGACGGATATTCTCAGGATTCCGGTGTATCTCCTTTAGAATAAATGGGGCAAGAAATGGATTCTTAATAAAGACTGAGATATAGTTACCTACAAATGTCCTTATCTTATCCTCGAAGCTAACCTCTGGCGATGCCATTAATGTTACCATTTGAGGGAAGAACTTCCCTATCTCCTCCTGAAAAATCATCTCGAAGAGTTTTTCCTTGCCCCTGAAATAGTAATGAAGCAATGATTTATTAATACCCGCCTCATCTGCAATTTCCTGCATTCGAGCACCATCCAACCCTTTTTCGATAAACACTTTCCGAGCAGCATTTAGAATAAGCTGTTCGGTATCTTTTTGTTGTTCGGTCATTTCATTGTTTTATTTAATTAACCATATGGTTAAACCATGTGGCAAATATATGAGTGAGTTTTTGAATTTGCAAATAAATTAACCAAATATTTTAACCAGATGGTTAATTTGTTTGTAAAATATTTAATATCAATATATTAACTATTATTAATAAAAAAAGCCCACCAACGAACTTTATCATTAGTGAGCTTTTAAACTAAAATATTTACTATTCTATAGCGTTAACAGTAGCCCCTAAACCAGATTTAATATTCTTTACTTTGGGAGCACCTGAATAGGTCAGAGTTCCTCCTATCCCAACTTTTGCATCGAGTAGATAAATACCTGTTATCTTTGCTGTTCCAGCGCTACCAACCTGTATATATGTACTATCGGATTGTACATCGAGAGCAGAAAGAATACCCCTTGTTGATACTTTGGCATCAATCGAACCTACCTTCCCGCTTATGCGGATAGATGCTCCTTGACCTACCTTAACATCAACTGTTTTGAGGTCCAGCTCAGTATCAATCTGAGCGTTAGTATTTGCTACTAGAACAACCTTATCGCCAACCAAAGGACCTTGAACGCTTAAGCGACCCGATGCGTTTACTGAAATATCCCTAATCTCCTTGTAGGTTATGTAAAGTTCAGCGCTAATATCCATATGCACACCACGAGAAAGCTGAATTTGTAAGGTTTTTCCTTTAACCGTGGTTTCGACCTCCGACAATTCGATTCCGGAAACAATAATTTTCACCTTTTCTTCATTCCCTTTAGTTAGGAAAACCTTAACATCGCTATCAATTATCAGCTTATCGAATGGGTTAAGAGCTCGTTCTTCGGTTGTTTGCGCATTCACAGCAAAACAAGTGGCGAAAAACAGACTTAAAAGTATAGCTATCTTTCTCATGTGTATTTTGGTTTATTTATGAATTCAAACGATTTTAATTACAAAGTTGATATAAAAATACTTAATAAAATCAACCATAATGAACTTTTTAAAGAGTTTAACGTTTCTCAGTTAACGAAATTACAATTTGGTAAATGATTAGGTCAACTCCAATTATATCGATAATTATACTTTTAAATACTAGCATAATGGCACAAAGTACTGATTCCATTAAGAAGGATGAATACTGGAAGAGTAAATTATCCGATATTGAATATGCTGTAGCCCGTGAAAAAGGAACAGAAAGACCGTTTACAGGGAAATATTGGGATTTTTTCGAGAGAGGTATCTATTCATGCGTTTGCTGTGGTGCTAACCTTTTTGAATCGGATTCAAAATTTGCTTCAAGTTGTGGATGGCCAAGTTTTTTTGATTCGAAGTATAAAGATAATATTGAATTTCATAATGATACTAGCCATGGAATGATAAGAACCGAGGTATTATGCAAGAAATGTGGTGCTCATCTCGGTCATATCTTCGACGATGGCCCAAAGCCAACAGGCAAGAGGTTCTGCATCAACTCTGTATCAATAAAGTTCACACCCATTAAATAGATTGCATGAATTCTTACGACTTCACACTCGCAATGTTCCCATTGCAAACCTTTCTTTTACCAGGCGAGGAAATTCCTTTACGAATCTTTGAGCCTCGTTATATTGAGCTAATCGAGGATTGCAAGAAAACAGGTATGAGGTTTGGCATTCCTTATACCACAAGTGATGAGATAACCTCCTATGGCTGTGAGGTTGAACTACAAAGCATTGTAGCAAAGAACAGCCTAAATGAGATGGTTGTTCTTATTAAGTGTGTTCGAAATTTTCATCTGTTAGATTTCTTTGACGAGCTACCCAATAAGCTCTATAGCGGCGGAGTAGTTGAGTATGTTGACGATGATTTTAATACGAATAATCCTGAACTAATCGTTTTGGTAAAGAAGTTAAAACTTGAGATAAACTCAATAAACGGTGCTATTGCAACGCATAGTTCATTTAAACTTTTTGATATTGCTAAATCGCTACTCCTAAAATCGGAGGATAAGTATAAATTGTATTCACTCAGAAACCATTTGAGAATGGAAAAGTTCTTAATCAAGCAGCTAAAATTTTACGAATTGGTTAAGAATAACGAGGATGCGCTTCAAAAGAATTTTTCGTTGAACTAGGACTCTTGATTATTAAATATATTCATACATTGCTAATATACAATACAATAATAAAAAAACGACATTATTATTTTAGATTAAGACACTATGGGGAATAAGAGTTGGAAATTCAAGTTAGGATTAATCCTAATTATTTTATCCTGCTTGCTATTTTTATCGTTACCTTTAATACCCTTTCTAAACTTAGCTGGTAAAACTAAGCTAACGGTTTCGACTATTGTATTTATTATTGCAGAGGTTACTTTTTGGTCAGGTGGATTACTTCTAGGGAAAGAGCTATTTACTAAATACAAATCCTATTTGGATCCAAGAAATTGGTTTTCGAAAAAGGTTGGTTAGGCTATAGAATTTAGGATAGGATAGTAATCCAGAACTAATTAACAGGTTGTGATGGGTAGAAAAGATTAACGTTTGGCCAATTCTCAATCATTCTTAGGTTACGACTCATTAGCCTATCAATTTCATAGGGGAATTTAGATCCTGACCAAGGGCTAGTATTCGTAAGAAAAACATAGGTAAACCCATCACTTCGAACTACAGCCAGCGCTGAAGTTCCGGGAAAAGAACCCGAACGCCACCATTTACCGTTGGGGTATATCGTTTTCCAACCTAATGGTTGATATTCTCCCTCACGTTCAATTAGTCTTGAAATCGACTTGCGGGTTAGCAAATCAGGGAAATTATCGTTTCCATCGATGGCTAAAAGAAGTTTAAGCAGACTTACCGATGAAATAACCCAGCCACCAGCCGCTCCCAGGGTTCTAATATCATTGCCACCTCTACATTTAAGAATTGAATCCTTTGAACCATCAAAGGCAATAACTTTTTGAGCCTCGGGTATTTCGTAGTATCTTGCTTCATTGGGGTATCGAAGGCTATCGAAATTGAAAGATAAATTGGCATCCTCAATATTTAATGGGTAAAAAACATTCTCCTTTATGTATGATTCATAGGATTGTCCCGATGCTTTTTCTACAACGAGCTGTAAAACTGAAAAGCCTAGATTACAGTATGAGCTGTATGTACCGGGCTGAAAATGAAGTTTTTTTGACAGAGCAAAGGTAATAATATCCTGTAAATTAATAGGAAGAGGTTTCTTTAGTGATTTGGCTATCATATCGTTGATAAACATATGATCGCCCCAATAGCTTGTCCAGCCTGCTGAATGATTAAGTAAATTTTTAACTGTAATATCCTCAACACGTTTATCGACGTAATGTGAATAACAGGTATCGTTCAGTAAACCATTCTCACCAAAAATTTTAGTGTTGAGATTAAGCCTTTTACCTTCAATCAGCTTCATTACGCCAACGGCAGTAATCAGCTTCGAAACGCTAGCAATTCGGTACATGCTAAAAGGTTCGGCTTTTATACTATCCTCTTTATCTGCATATCCAAAACCCTTAGCGTATAGTAATTTACCATCTTTTGCAATGGCCACAGATGCTCCTGCTAAATCCCATTTCTTGATAAAGGAGTTGAATGATTGGTCCAACCTGTTATATGATTCTAATTCAGATTTATCGTTAGTTAACGTATAACTTCTTGGATAAACAGAATTACTAAAACCTGAATTTGCGCTTTTATCCTTTAATGAAAATCCTGATGAAAAATCGATTAAAAAGAAAAGGCAGAAAAAGGAGATTACTGCTATTGCTTTAACGTGCTTATATCTGATAATAATACGATGCATAAACCATTTTTGAGACGAAGGCAAAACTATCAACTTAGGAGTTTAATTCCCAATCAAAGGGAATAAATTTGATTAAAGAAACAAAAATCGGATTATATGCAATTGATATATTGATACATAATATAATCTATTGAATCACTAACTTTCAACCAATTCTTTCAACCTATTTGTAAAATTAATGATATCCTCCTCGGTTGTATCCCATGAAGTCATCCACCGAACCTCCGATTTATCTTCGTCCCAAACGTAAAAGAAGTACTCATTCTGAAGAGCAGAAATTACTTCTTTAGGGATAATGACAAATACGCCATTGGCCTCAACCCTTTGAGTTATTTTAACACAAGGGATACTACGAACCTTTTCAGCAAGGATTTGAGCCATTCTATTGGAATGTTTTGCAGTATTTACCCATTGTTTATCAGAAAGATAAGCATTAAACTGAGCGGATATATAACGCATCTTTGAAGCAAGTTGTAAACCCTGCTTACGGGTGTACATAAAGTTTTGGGAATACTTCTTATCAAAGAAAACAATGGCTTCGCCATACATCATCCCATTCTTAGTGCCACCGAATGAAAGGATATCAACCCCTGCGTCTTTTGTAAACTCTTTAAAACCAAGGTTAAGCGATACAGCTGCATTGGCTAATCTTGCCCCATCCATATGCAGTAGCATTCCGTTCTGATGCGCATAATCGGCTAATGCTCTAATCTCATTAATTGTATATACGGTTCCTAGCTCCGTTGTTTGTGATACGGATATTACCTTGGGTTGTGCATGATGCTGGAAACCAAATCCGTGCATGTGTTTCTTGACCAAATCAACGGTTAATTTACCATCAGGAGCTGTGACGGTTAATAGCTTACATCCTGTAAATCGTTCGGGTGCACCACACTCATCTACATGAATATGAGCGGTATCGGTACAAATAACGGCATTATAGGTCTCGGTAATAGCTTTTAAACCAAGTACATTTGCTGCTGAACCAATAAAAACAAAAAAAACATCAATATCGTCCCCAAAATTCTCTTTAAATTTAGAAATTGCTTGGGCTGTGTAAGGATCATCGCCGTATGCAATGGTATGACCATGATTGGCATCCATTATTGCCTTCATCATAACGGGATGAACCCCTGAGTTATTATCACTCGCAAAGCCACGTTTATTGGTAAATTCCATAAGGGTGTAGTTAGAATGAATTAATGCCGTAAATTTACTTGAAAAAATTATCTATTTCTATGGATTTAATTGAACTAAAGATAAAACTTCATCAAATGTGCGTTGAAAAGCAAAGGGATATTCTTGATAACGCTAAAGCTGCAATGGATGAAGCGCAAATAGCGGCTAACGAGTATGGTGCGCCACGAGATAGGTATGATTCATTTAGGGCTCAACTTCTGAGAAAAAGAGATCTGCATGCGGCTCAATACGAAAAGGCAATGAATGAATTGGATTTTTTAGAGAAACTAGACCCCTCAAATCAGAATAAGGAGTTAACTATAAATACATTAGTAATTACTAATAAGCAGAAGTTTTATGTCTCTATTGGCATTGGGAAAATTACCTTGCCAGAGGGAGAATTTTACGCAATATCTCCCTTAGCTCCTATTTTTCAGACATTAAAAGGAAAAACCACAGGGGATACTGTGGTTTTTAATGGGCAAAAGATTACTATTCTAGAATTAATATAAAAGTTATCGCTGTTTTTTTAACATGTGATAATCTAAGTAATACAATAGTTTAAATGAAATGCTATTGGTTTGAGGTGTATTCCAAACATCTTTAAAGTTTTTTAAATAATCATACTCAATCTTATCCTTTGATAGAGCAATTGAATTCTTCCAAACAACAGATAACACGCTTCCGGGTGCAAAATTCCACTTATAATCTAGGAATACATCAAAGAAATTTGTGTTGTTGTTATAGCCATCAATTGGCGATGTGGCTGACATCGTTCCATCTTTACTGAGCAGATAAAATTTGCTGAACTCATACCCTTTCCAATAATGCCTGATATTCAAATTTATAAATGCCTTTTCGTTGAATGTATATTGAGCATTTATCATATTCTCAAGGGTTACAATGTCCCTCTTACCCACATAAACAGCACCTCCAATCTCATTCACTTGGCCTATCTCATTATAGTCAAATTGCAGGTTAATTTTGTAGATAACAAACAGCTTATCGTTAAAACGTATTCTCGGTGATAGATTGAAACCAATTCCCTTTTGGCTCATTTGGTCGGCGAACCATAAATTAATACCATGATCGACTACAAACGATTTGCGATAATCGGGGGAGCCGAAAAGCCTAAATGAGCTACGGTTTGGGAGAATTACCTGATAACCATTCTTTCGAGGTAAATAAAAGTCAATAATATCAACAGGTTGAATTTCAGCATTAATCCCAATAGTATAGTTTCGTTTGAATGTTGTTGTCCTGAAATTTAAAAAAATGAATGATGAGGTAAAACTTCTTGGTTCATAAAGACTTTGATGAAAGTACATTACCGAAGAGTTTAAGTTAAGTAACTTCCAAAAAGGTTTAAATACATTGTACTCCAATTCGACCCAAGAGGAGAACTCGTTAGGATTTTGTAAAAAACCCATATCGTTCGGATTATAGTTTTTACTCTCAATATTATTTCCAACCTCGAATTGAAAATTCCCACTTGTTTTTGCCAGCTCTATGTTCGATTTAAATCCCCTTGTGGTTGAGTCGTTAAAAATCTGGCTTAGGCTCCCTACCCCTGAAATGGCGTAACGGTTCGACCTATCGCGTAGGGTGAAATCGGTAGCGGTTACGTTGGCAGTATAATGTCCTTCGGGTCGGTAAAGATGTGTATTGGCTAAGCTAACATTGGAGTTATTCTTTAATGTTTGGTCCAGAACAATCATATTATAATTAGTAAATCCTTGAGTCATAATTTTGCGACTATTGCCTAATGTATCCGTAATTGTAGCAAATGCGTTAGAGGTCATAGCATTAAAAAAGCCTATACCAAATCCGCCAGATGTTCTACCTGATATTTTTGTAGCATTAATCATCTTTGTTTCATTGGGATTATCTTCGATTCGTTCTTTCGTTGTATCGATTAACGATTCAATAGCATAGAATGAGTAAGGTTTAGCACCAACCCTGCGGGAGTAAAAAATTCCGCCTTTATTAAACAGCTCCGTTCCCTCAGTGAAGAAAGGTCTTTGTTCAGAGTATTGAACTTCGAAAGGGGAAAGATTTAAGATTTTATCATCCGCTTTTACCTGTCCGAAATCAGGAATTAAAGTCATATCGAGTGTAAATGCCTCATTAATTCCATATTTTAGGTCAAGTCCTCCGCTTAATTTGTAATCAACCTTTTTTGAATCGGGTAGCTTATCGGCATAGCCCGAAATGTAAGGGCTAAGCGAAAGCCGAATAGGAGGATTTATCCCATTAACCCCTGTTAATTCACCCGATTGGCTGACAACGCCTGAAATCGATTTATCGATAAAATTCCATGAACTCCACTCGTTGTAGCGCTTTATCATTCGCCCAAAGTTAATACCCCAATTTTGAATACTTCCCTTTGTAAAACGAAGTGCAGAGTAGGGAATTTTCATCTCAACAACCCATCCCTGCCCATCAAAGCTCACTTCACTTGTCCAAACAGCATCCCAACTTTTTGATTCATTTTCACCTGTTATTTTTATATCGGTTTGAACCCCTGAAGCTGAAACAATAAATTCTGAGTAGTTAATCCCATCATTGTATGGGCTAATGAATACCGAGAATAAATCCGATTTCAGGCTATTATTATCCCGCTGCCCCAGCTCCCTATAAATTAAACTTGGATTAGAGTCATAGAGCCTTGCGCCAATGTATAGGGCGCTGTTATCGAAAAGCACTCTGACTGATGTTTTCTCGGAAGGTGCAGCACCGTTATAGGGTTCGTGCTGAATAAAGCCGTTTGCTTCAGAGGCATTCACCCATTCAGCCTCATCCAATTTACCATCAATTGTAATGTGCTGATTTATTCTTAAAGCATCAACTCTCTTTCTAACTGGTTGAGTAAAAACATTTAAGCTAACCAATATTCCAATTGTCAAGGAAAATCCAAAAACTCTACTATCCATCTCTCTCTTTAAAATTATTCCACTATAAGAGTTGTAAACGATATAAGGGTTTAATTGTTTCAAAAAAAAAAAATCTTGCAAACATATTGCAAGATTTTTCGGTCTAAATGAAAATTAAACAAGTGAGAACCGACAAATTTACCAAGCAGCCTTTTCCTCCTCGAAAAGGTAATAGTTGGAATACTCTGAAATACGCTCAAGATGATCACAAATCCATGCACCTACCTCTTTTGTGCCCATAGGGTTTGATGTTGCAATATCAGGTGTACGTTTACCGCTGCCAATGGCTGAATTTACTGCCCTCCGGATAAGGTTAGCCGCATCAGGAGTATTAAAACTCATTTCAAGCATCATGGCTGCTGAAAGAATTGTAGCGATTGGATTTGCAATATTTTTCCCAGCTGCTTGGGGGAATGAACCATGAATAGGTTCATAGAGTGATACCGAATCACCTACAGATGCCGATGGTAAAAGGCCTAACGAACCTGCTAATACGCTTGCCTCATCGGTAAGGATATCGCCAAACATATTCTCTGTAAGGATTACATCGAATTGACGTGGGTTAAGTATCAGCTGCATTGCAGCATTGTCAACAAACAGGTAATCGGTTTGTACATTCGGGTAATTCTTGGCAACATTCTTAACAATTTGTCTCCATAACCTCGATGTGTCAAGCACATTCGCCTTATCAACCAGAGAAACCTTTCGATTGCGTTTATTGGCTATTTCGTAAGCTACAATGCTTACCCTTTCAATCTCCTTGGCATTGTAGGTACAGGTATCGAAAGCTGAAAAGTCGGTCTCATTCAGCCCTCTTTTGCCAAAATATATGCCACCCGTCAATTCACGAACTACAACGAAATCTACATCTTTGATAATTTCCCTTTTCAAAGGTGATTTGCTCTCCAAGCCAGGGATCAGCTTAAGCGGACGAATATTGGCATACAAGCCCAATTCTTTACGCATTTTAAGTAGCCCTTGCTCAGGACGAACTTTAGCTTTAGGATCGTTATCGTACTTTGGATCACCAATTGCTCCGAATAGAATTGCATCGGCTCTTTTGCATAGATCATGCGTTTCAGCAGGATAAGGATCGCCTGTTTTATCGATGGCTGCTGCGCCGATTAGTCCGTACTCAAATGTAAAATCGAATGAGTACATATTGGAAATTGTTTTTAATACATTAATCGCCTGATCCGTAATCTCGGGTCCTATTCCATCGCCAGGTAAAACTGCAATTGTCTTTTTCATGATTACTAACTTGTTAGTATGAATTCGGTTTATAATTATTTTTTTTTACACTTAATGAGATGGAATATTGGAATGTTGGAAATATGGTTTGTTCTAACAATTATCTTCCATCATTCCATTCTTTCATCACCCAACTTTCCTCCCCTCGTACCGCTCAACTTTATCCCTTAGATTGATAAGATAATCGATGCTATCGTATCCTTTAAGCATGCACTCTTTCTTAAATGCGTTGATTTGAAAGTTTTCTGTAATGCTTTTATCTACTGTACTAAATATTTGTTTATCAAGATCAACAATGAATTTTGTTTCAGGCTTTGAACTGACAAGTTTCAAAAGATTAGCAATGATCTCTTCAGATATTTGTATAGGCAGGATACCATTATTCAGCGCATTATTCTTAAAGATATCGGCAAAATGGCTCGATAGGATAACCTTAAAACCATAATCGGAAAGAGCCCATGCGGCATGCTCACGACTTGATCCACAGCCGAAATTCTTTCCGGTAAGAAGTATTTGTCCTTCGTATATTGGGTTATTGAGTATAAAATCCTTATTTATACTGCCATCGCTATTATAGCGCCAATCGGCGAAAAGGTTTTTACCAAAATCGCCACGAGTAACCGCTTTAAGGTAGCGGGCAGGTATTATTTGATCGGTATCAACGTTATCGATGCCGAGCGGAACTGCTGTTGATGTTATATTTTTAAATGCTAAGGCAGACATAGTTTTATAAATTTATTATAGTTTTTGTTGGAATATTGGAACGATGGAATGATGGGTTGTACTACCATTTAATTTCGAAAACTCCAATACTCCATTCTTCCATTAAATAACTATCCCAAATTCAAAGAAAAACCCTTGGATCGGTTATTATACCTGTAACTGCCGATGCTGCTGCTGTAAGAGGACTTGAAAGTATTGTCTTTGCTCCAACTCCTTGTCGGCCTTCAAAATTTCTATTGGATGTGGCGATACATATTTCACCAGCAGGAACCTTATCATCGTTCATGGCGAGACATGCAGAGCACCCTGGTTGGCGCATTGCTGCACCAGCATCGCTAAATATTTTATCGAGCCCTTCTTGCTTTGCCTGCAAAGCAACCTGATTGGAGCCCGGAACAATCCAAACCGTTACATTATCAGCAACCTTACGACCCTTTAAGATTTTTGCTGCATCGCGCAGATCTTCGATTCGTCCATTAGTACAGCTACCGATAAAGATATAGCTGACCTTTTCACCCTCAATTCTTTGACCCGAACGAAAGCCCATATACCTTAATGATTTGCTTAGGCTCTCTCGATCGTTTTCATTTAGGTTTTCAAGTTTTGGTATTCCCTTGCTAATTGGAATGCTCATTGCTGGATTTGTACCATAGGTAACAATTGGCTCTAAAGTAGAAATATCGATACTTACCTCTTTATCAAAAGTGGCATTATCATCGGTTTTGTAGTCGATGTAATCAATCTTACCTTTACTGAATTGCCTATTCTTTATATATTTTTCAGTAATTCCATCGGGGGCAATCAAACCACCCCTTGCTCCCATCTCGATGCTCATGTTACAAACCGTCATTCTTCCCTCCATGGACATTGAGCGAATAACACTGCCCGCATATTCAACAAAATAGCCAGTTGACCCATCAACACCTAATGTTTGAATTATATAGAGGATAATATCCTTTGAGGTAACACCCTTTTGGATTGTACCCTCAACGTTAATCCTCATCCTTAGAGGTTTATACTGAAGAATGGTTTGAGTTGCCAGCACCATCTCGACCTCGCTCGTGCCGATACCAAATGCAATAGCACCAAAAGCACCATGGGTTGATGTATGGCTATCGCCGCAAACTATTGTCATTCCTGGCTGTGTATAACCTAATTCAGGACCAATGACATGAACAATCCCATTGAATTCGTGATTTAGATCGTACAATTCAATGTCATGATTATCGCAATTCTCCTTTAGCTTATCAAGCTGCGTGCGGGAAAGTAAATCTTTAACCTCAAGGTGCTGATTGATTGTAGGCACATTATGATCAGCAGTGGCAGTTGTTTGCCTTGGTCTAAAAACTTTAACCTTACGGCGACCTAACCCATCAAACGCCTGTGGGCTAGTAACTTCGTGAATATAGTGTCTGTCGATATATAGAACATCAGGACCTTCAGGTATTGAATGAACTACGTGCGAATCCCATATCTTGTCGAAAAGAGTTTTTCCTTTCATGAAAAAACAGTTATAAAAAACGAATGTTTTACAGATTTGGAATGTTGGAATAATGGAATGATGGAGTTAATACTAACTTTTCTCTTCCCTGTCTGCCCTGCCTACCGGCAGGCAATATTCCATTTTTCCATCCTTCCATTGTAATTAAAATTGTAATAAGTAATAAACCTGCACCATAATTAGAGTTAGGTTACAGGCAGCATTGCCTCCTTGTGCATCAACCCTATTAGGTCATTATCATCAACCTCCTTTTTAAGGTCGGCTACACTAAGAAAATCAGCGTAGATAGAGTCAAGTTTCTCCTTCTTGGGGTTATAGCCAAGCTTTTCAAGTCTATACTTTAGCGCTGCTCTACCGCTGCGTGCTGTAAGTTTTATGGCCGATTCCTCAGCACCTACCGATTTTGGGTCGATAATCTCGTAGTTTAGCCTATTCTTAATCACCCCATCCTGATGAATTCCCGATGAGTGCGCAAAAGCGTTAACTCCTACTATTGCTTTATTCGACTGAACAGGCATTCTCATTAAAGCAGATACTTTACGGCTAATTGAGGTTAGCTGTTCGCTATTCACATTGGTAGTGAAATCGAGCCCCTTGTGCTGCTTTAGAATCATCACAACCTCCTCTAGCGAGGTGTTTCCAGCCCTCTCACCTATGCCATTTATAGTACATTCTACCTGCTGAGCACCATTCTGAACCCCTGCTAAGGAGTTTGCAGTTGCCAATCCCAAATCGTTGTGGCAATGCGTTGAAATGGTAACCTTATGAATGCCCTTTACATTCTCGAAAAGGTATTTAATCTTTTGTCCGTAGTTCTCGGGCAAACAGTAACCTGTAGTGTCGGGGATATTAACTACGGTTGCACCTGCTTTAATTACTGCTTCAACAACCCTTGCCAAGAAATCATTCTCGCTTCTACCTGCATCCTCGGCGTAGAATTCAACATCCTCCACAAAGGTTTTTGCATACTTTACAGCCTCAATAGCCCTTTCGATTACCTGATCTTCGGTAATCTGAAGCTTATGATGGATATGATAAAAGGATGTACCTATACCGGTGTGAATTCTAGGTCTTTTTGCACCCTTTAAAGCATCAGCAGCAACCTCGATATCCTTTTTTATCGCTCGGGTTAGCCCACAAACTGTGGCCGATTTAATTATTGAAGCGATATCCTTAACCGCATCAAAGTCGCCAGGGCTTGAAATAGGAAACCCAGCCTCGATAACATCGACACCAAGCCGCTCCAAATCCTGAGCTAAAATCAATTTTTCATTTTTATTCAACTTACAACCAGGCGACTGTTCTCCATCGCGCAGGGTTGTATCAAAAATAAAAATTTGTTTTCCCATAATTTATTTATATTTGTTCACTCTCTTGTGCGGCGAAAGTATTCGCCTTTGATGCTCATCCAAAACCATAAATTTTGGTTTTTACGATTCACAAAATCACACTTATGTATATACGGAGCATTATATACTGCTGATAATTAAATTATTATATTAAAACTAATTTAAGGAGAGTTTACAATGTCCAACGGCAATATCGACCCTTTATACTACCTAATTAAATCGTTAACCAAAGCAGAGAAGCGTTCGTTCAAGATTTACGCCTCCCGTAACGGTAACCCCGAAGATTTAAAGTATATCATCCTTTTCGATTATATCGATAAGCATAAGGAGTACGATGAGGAGAAAATCCTAGAGAAAGAGAAAGAGCTTAAACCAGCCCAGCTATCGAACCTTAAGGCTCACCTGTATAAACAGATTCTACAGAGCTTGCGAATTACTAATCCGGAGAATAGCATTTACTTAACTATTCGAGAGATGGTTGACTATACTCAACTTCTATATAATAGGTGTTTGTACGATCAGAGCATTAAGATGCTCGAAAAGGCAAAGGCGTTAGCCATTAAATACGATAAGAATTATCTGCTTTATGAGATATTGGATTTGGAAAAGAAGCTAGTAACTAGGTTTATAAAGACAAACATCGAGGAGCATGTAACCAGATTGATATGCGAGATAGATTCGTTAAAGGATAAACTTTCGAATATCTCAGATTTTTCGAATCTAACGCTTAAGCTATACTCGTTCTACATTAAGATAGGGTTTATACGAAATCAAAAGGAGTTTGAACTAGCCAACAGTTTTCTTTACAGTACATTACCCGTTTTTAAGGAGGAGCTCCTATCGTTTACCGAGAAGATGCACCTTTATAATACATTCACGGGCTACTACTTCTTCACCCAAGATTTTCAACGGGGATACGAGTATGCACAAAAGATGGTGTCGTTATTTGATTCGAATCCACAGTATATCCTGCCTAAGATAGAGATGTACATCAAGTCGATTAACAATCTGCTTTTGGCACAGGAGAAGCTTTCGAAATACGATGAATTCCTTGTTACGGTGGAAAAATTCGATTCAATAGCAAATGTTCCTGATTTGACGGTTACACCGAATATAGAATTACTCCTATTTAAATATGGGTCAACCCATAAAATCAATAAATACTTTTTACTTGGCGAATTTACCGAGGGAACAAAGACTATTCCTGAGATTTCAGAAGACCTAGAGAAGTTTAGGGATAGGCTTGATAAGCACTACATCCTTATATTCTACTACAAGTTCGCCTGTATGTATTTTGGCGATAGCCAACACAGCAAGGTTATCTATTGGCTTAACCAGGTTATAAATGATAAGGATTTGGATTTACGCTCAGATATACTATGTTTTGCACGTATCCTGAGCCTTATAAGCCATTACGAGCTGAAAAATATGGATTTAATCGATTACCATATAAAATCAACATACAGATTTTTGGCTAAAAAGGAGGATTTACACCTTTTCCAAAAGATTGTTCTTAAATTCCTAAAACGATTGGGAAGCATCACCCCTGCTCAGCTGCCCGAGGCTTTCCAAGATTTGCACGACCAGCTGTTACCGCTGGAGCAAACAACCTACGAGAAGAGAGCTTTCATGTATTTTGATATCCTTTCGTGGCTTGAGAGCAAGATAGAAAGGAGAAATGTTCAGGAAGTAATACAGGAAAAAACTCAGAAACGGATAAGGCATTTTTATTAATCAAAAACTAAATGCTAAGTCGCAACAACGCTAAGAAAATATATACTTTGCGTCTTCGTGTCTTTGCGTTTAGATTCTCAGAATTCCGAGGTAAAATAGAATTTAATATCCGGAAATTTCTCCTGTGCCATTTGTAAAGAGTATGGTGAATCGGCTAGAAAAACCTCTCTACCATGCTTATCAACTGCAAGGTTGTTGAATTTACGCTTGCGGAAATCTTCAATTTGGGTCTTATTATCGCTCTCAATCCAGCATGCCTTATGCAAGCTGATTGATTCGTACCTACAGGTTGCGCTATACTCATGCTCCAAGCGATGCTGAATGACCTCAAACTGGAGCGCACCAACGGTTCCAATAATCTTACGGCCATTAGATTTCTGGATAAATAGCTGAGCAACCCCTTCGTCCATTAGCTGATCGACACCCTTCGCAAGTTGTTTTGACTTCATTGGGTCAGCATTCTCGATATAGCGGAATAGCTCGGGTGAAAAATTTGGGATACCTTTAAATTTAAGTATTTCTCCTTCGGTTAGCGTATCACCAATTCTAAAGCTACCTGTATCGTGCAGACCAATGATATCGCCTGGATATGCAAAATCGACAATCGATTTTTTATCGGCCATAAAGGCGTTTGGACTTGAGAATTTGAAATTCTTATCGAGCCTTACATGGTGAAAGAACTTATTCCTTTCAAAAGTACCAGAGCATATCTTTAGGAAAGCCAATCGATCCCTGTGGTTTGGATCCATATTGGCGAATATCTTGAAAACGAAGCCTGTTAATTTCTCCTCAAATGGTGAAATTTCACGAGCATCAGTAACCGTAGGTCGTGGATGTGGTGCAATTTGGATAAAGCAATCGAGCAGCTCCTGTACCCCAAAATTATTCAATGCGCTACCGAAGAATACGGGAGCGAGCTCTCCGCTCAAATACCTGTTAATTTCAAAATCGTGATAGACACCTTTAACGAGCTCCAATTCCTCTCTAAATCTATCGGTGAAGGGTTTGATATACTGATCGAGCTCAGGGCTATTAACATCATCAAATTTAATGACATCATCGGATAATGATTGCTTGTCCTCCGAGAAGAATAGGCAAAGCTTCTGCTCAAAAAGGTTGTAAACCCCCTTAAATGTTGGACCAGAACTGATGGGCCAGCTTAATGGGCGAACCTTAATCTTCAGCTCGCTTTCAATCTCATCGAGTAGCTCGAATGGATCTTTACCATTTCGATCCATCTTATTGATAAATACAATTACCGGAGTGTTTCGCATCCGGCAAACGTTCATCAGCTTGCGGGTTTGCGTCTCAACGCCTTTAGCTTGATCGATTACAATGATTACGCTATCTACAGCTGTTAGCGTACGGTAGGTATCCTCAGCAAAGTCCTCGTGGCCAGGGGTATCGAGGATATTTATCTTGACATCTTTATACTCAAAACCCATTACGGCGGTCGAAACCGAAATACCGCGCTGACGCTCAATCTCCATAAAGTCGGAGGTTGCGGTTTTCTTAATCTTATTACTTTTTACCGCACCCGCAATATGGATTGCCCCCCCAAAAAGAAGCAATTTTTCGGTTAAAGTGGTTTTACCAGCATCGGGGTGGCTAATAATGGCAAAGGTTCTACGCCTTTTTATCTCTTTTTCTAAACTCATTTTAGGAATCTCTTTCGGGGCGCAAAGATAGGATGTTTAATTTGAAAATTTATTAATATGATAATTTGACAATTTGATAATTTGATAATTAGGCAATTAGGGTAAGTTTTGGGTTACCAATAGCGGATAAGTTGACGAGTAAATTCGTTAAAAAGTTATTATTGAAGGGTTACTGTATAAATATTGATGTCGACTCCAGACTCATCGATTAATTCGTTGATTTCTGTTAACATATCGGGATCGTCCTTTTTATAGTACCAGTTAACAATAACTTGATTCCCTTCATTCAGGTATTTTTTGAATAAATCAAGCATTTCAAGTATAAATCTGGATGAGCTGGTATTGAAATAGGTTAACTTAACATTAAAGATGATTGGTTTTTTCTCCTGCATATATTCCCTTAGCCAGATAATTACAGGTTCATAAAAACTATAAGTATCCTCCATGTACGATTCACCTGAAATTTCACACACCCCAGTTTGGTATTTAAAATCAACAATGGGGAAAAAAACCAAATCGGGATAACTATTGATATATAGGCTTTCCATTCTACTTGTTATTTAATGATTTCTTTCCGTTTTGTAAAGATAATTTATATTTTGAAAAGATATGATCGTTGCATTCTATGTTTTATTGATAGTTGCAGTAATTGAAAAATAGGTAGCACTGTTTTCAGGGTTATCTGTAACGTCGAATTCAAATTGATTTTCTGAATACAAGCATACTGCTATTAAACCAATGTGAGCTCCAGTATCAAGAATAGTAGATTCTTTTCGAAACTTTTCTTTTCTTTTTTTCAGGTCTTCTTTTGTAGAGCTGTTAATTTCACGACAATTCTTTATTAATACATTTTGATGTTCGCTTAAAATCCTATTTACTGTTGTGCATTTGAAATACAAGTCGTTATTTTGAATATGAATGGTTCCTACACCAATAATTGAGCTATCAAGTAAAACATGTCTTTCAGCTGAATAGCGTGCAACATTTTGACAGAGTTCAATAAACACCCTATACAGCTTCATCTTCGTAATTTCTGATGCATTTATGTTTTCAGTGAGATGTTTACCAATTGTGGAGATTATTCGCATACTGAAAGGCCCGTAATACGAGATTAATAAATCGTTATATGTACTTGATAAAGCCACTTTTCTATCTATTTCAATTTAATACCCAAAACAGTAATATCATCCCTCTGTTCTTCCGACTCCTTATAATTGTCAATTAATGACTCAAGAGACGATTCAATATTATCCATAGAGGAATCAATATTTTCAGCTATAAAGTTCATAAATCGTTCTGTGCCAAATCGTTTTCTTTCTATATTTGGCTGGTCGATAATACCATCGGTAAACATAAAAATAATATCACCAGCATCAATATCTCTTTTCGTTTCATTAAAGATATTTGTTTTCCCAGATGTTAAGCAACCAATCGATAATTTATCTCCATGTATTATTTCCTGTGTACCAGTATTCGCTTTATATATGATAATCTCACGTTTAGCTCCTGAAAAAGCAAGTTCGTTATATCCATTGTTAAAAGAAATCCGACACAGAGCGATATCCATTCCGCTTATTGTTTTATTGTTGTCCTGTTCCAGATCCCTCCTGAGAAGCTTATTGACTTCAATTAAAATTTCAGAGGGGTTAAAAATTCTACGTTCTATTATAATCTCGTTAAGTATCCTGTTTCCAATAATGGACATAAAAGCGCCTGGCACGCCATGCCCAGTACAATCTACTACAGCAATAAAATGATATGTTACTTCATCAATAATTGATTCGTGATACCAATAGAAATCGCCTGACACTATATCCTTTGCCTTATAAATAAGTAATGTTTCAAAGACCTTATTTAATTCTTTCATTCTTGGTAAAATAGCCTGTTGAATACGTAACCCGAAGTAAATACTGTCTGTTATTTTTTTATTCTGAACATCGAGTTTATTTCGCTGTTGCGTAATTTCCTCCTTTTGCTGCTTTAATATTTTATTATAGAGCTGTTTCTGTCTGAGTAAAAAACCGAGTATGACCAGGAAGATTAAAACTACAATAATTCCAATAATAAGGGTTCTGCGTATATGTTTCTCGTACTGTAGTTGTATCTCTTTCTGTCTGAGCTGTGAGTTACGAAGCCCTATTTGCGTTAACATTTGTTGAAGTAATTGTGATATCCTTGCCATTGAATCTGGAGTTAACCTCAATTCTCCATTTTTAAATTTTGGTCGAATTTCTGCTATCTGCCTCTCTTTTTTCAATATGCTAAACTTATTATTCGAAGCTGAACTTATTTCTTCAGGCTCAATATTATTAATTTGCTGATCAATAATCGAGTATAGCTTGTAAAACTCGTTTGCACTTGAAGTATTTCCAATTCTCTCATAGCTCCTTGCAAGTAAACTGTAACATTCTTTTAAATATTTATTATTGTTCCGTTCTTTTGCTATCCCTAGCGCTTCATTCACTTTATCAATAGCATTGGAATATAATGATAATTCAATAGCTAAACTACCTACATTGATTAATGAATTAAATATTTCGGTCGTATCCTTTACTCTTCGAGCATGTTTTAACGTATTGGAGAAAGCAGTGTATGCGTTTGCGTATTTATTTTCGTCGAGATATACTATGCCTAGGTTGTTACTGATTTCGATTGATACATTATCGTTACCCTCTTTATCGAAAAGTTTATACGCTTTCTCAAATACATCGGCAGCCTTCCTTTTATTCCCTCTATTCCGATAATCGTAGCCTGATTTGTTGAAAGATTCCGCAGCTTGTTTGTATTTCCCTTGATTTAGATACTCATTGGCTAAAACTTCAAATTCATTTATACTTTCTTGCCCATTGACAAATATTGGCAAAACAAGGAGTAAGAGTAATAATAATTGGGTTATAGGTAGCTGAAAAAATGCCCCAGGATATAAAAGAGAACTCGCAAATCTTCGCTTCTGAAAATTAATTTTTGGAAACCATAATCTCAAAACAAGTCCTTTAACTGTTCTCATAAAATAGTTTAAAATACAAAAAAAATCTACCAGTTAATTAGAGTCTGTCTTTACAGTAAATATTGCCACTGATTATTCACAAATTGTCATTTTTTATAAGGTGTTCATGAAATCGCTTCGCTTTGTTCACAGATTTTCTAATTTATACCGATTCGCTAACATAATTATTTTCAATATCATATTAGCAGTTTGGTATTACATCTCTTTCATAATCAGTGAATCTATGTTGGCAACGAGTGTTTTAATTAATTCGTAAATTGCAACTATTCATTCCCTATTTCGAATATGGCATCTTCTTTTATCATTTTGGCAACATTTAAAGTTGGGATGATAAATTTTGAAAACTCGGTTCCTTCTGTTTTTGCAAATAAAACACCTCTAGTTGTACCTGTAGCAATCATTGCTAGGTGTTCAAGAAAACCTCTTGGAACAACTAACTTAGTTTCTTTTTCTTGAAGAAAACTCTTCCAAGAATTTTCTTCAATTTTGAAGTGACAACTCACAATTACTTTAATAAATACTTTTTTTGATTGAATAAATTCAAATCCTAAAAAAACGCCAATTTGGTTGTTGGATTTGTTTATTTTGTATTGAATTTCTAAACCCAAACCGGTTTCTTGTTTAGGGTTATAATTTTCTTCGAAAACTGCAAATTGCTCAGTCTTAATACCTAACAACGCAAAACCTATTTGTGCATTTTCTTTTTTCATTATACAGCTAATTGATATGAGTACTCACCTGATAAAGTATCGTATTCCATTTTAATTTTTCTTGAATCTTGATAATTAACAGGAACTAGATTTGTTGTAGCATAGATGCGCTCAACTTTCTTTTCAACTGTTAGAATCAATTCTTCAATTGATTTCAAACGTGATTCATAATAACTGGCTAATACTGGAATATCAAGAATATTTTGCAATTTAATTTGAGTTTCAATTGTAAGGTTTTCCTTTCCGCTAACTATTTTATTCACATGTTGCGGACTTACTTCCATTGCTTTTGCCAAGTTTTTTTGGGTCCACCCTAACTCGTCTAATTTCTTCAATACCTTCATAGCAATTTGTTGCGATTCACTCAACATTGCTCTGTTTTTGATTCGCTCTTTGTTTTTTTCTAAAGTGTTGTTTTTTTCTTTAGAAACTAAGGCTAAAAACTTTTCTTTGTTAGTCATATTCTTCATTTAATAGTTCAAAAAAAGAATCCTCGTCAAATACACCATTTTGGTTTAAATAGATTCTTGCTTTTTTCAATTTTTCCAATTCATTTGCGGTATCAGGGTGGTCTTCCATTTTTTGACTCATTTTTATTGCACCTCCTGTTATTACAAAACAATTAGCATCTATTTTAACTGCATACAAACGAAGTTGATTTTTTCGTATTTTTCCTTTTTGAAGTGCGAGCACTTTGTTGTCATTTTCTGATTGTTGTAAAGGTTCAAAGTAAGAACCAAAAGGTTCTTTGTTTTGGCTAATGTTGTCCAAAAAGTCTTGAATTTTTTCAGCACACTTCAATATGTCATCAATAAATCCATAAATATTTTTTACCTTGTTTCTTTTTGCATAAGCATGTAAATAACTAACATCTGTCCATATATCCATTAATCTTTCATACTCATTGTTCTTTTCTTTCGCGTAATGAAAGGTGAATAAATTTTCTGCAAAGATACAATCAATTTTCATTAAATCAACTTATAGGTTTATTTTCATGTTTCGTACTTGCCTTTTACACTTGTTGCTAACAATTAGTTGAAAAAATTGACAACTAAAATTTTATACCCATAACTAAGATGTCATCTATTTGCTCAAATCCTATCATCCAATCATCGAGAGTGTTTTCCAATATCTTTAGCTGTTCATTCATAGGTGAACTAGAGCACCTGATAAGAAGTTCACGAAACTGATCATATCTGAATTTTTGTCCGTTTGATCCACCAAATTGATCAGGAAAACCATCTGAGAATAGATATACCTCATCACCTTGACTAATTATACATTCTTTACTAGTAAAGGGACGTTCATGATTAAAATGAATACCAACAGGCATTCGGTCGGCTTTAAAGACATCTAATGATTTATCAGCATGTATAATATAAATTGGATTATTTGCACCAGCATATTGAATTATTCGTTTTTTGCTGTTATAAACACAAAGGGCAATATCCATACCATTAGAGGCTTCACCTGCTGTACCTCTTTGATGTAGAAGTTTTTCAACCCTTAAACGTAACTCGTTTAATATTTTATCTGCTTCGTACTCGTTGTAATCATTAACAATCTCGTTTAAGAAAGCAATACCTGCCATTGTCATTAGTGCTCCCGAAATACCGTGTCCAGTACAGTCTCCTACAGCAAAAAACTTAAGATCGTTCTTTTGGGTAACCCAATAAAAATCTCCGCTAACAATACTTCTAGGTTTGTTAAGAATAAAATTCGAAGAAAACAATTCATCAATAAGAACATCTTCTGGCAATATGGCTTTCTGTATATAGCTTGCATAACGTATGCCCGAGAGTAAATCTATTTGTTGCTTTTCAATTAATTCTTTTTGCTGAGTAACCTCCTGCTTTTGTAATACTAGCAATTCATTCTGATTTTTTAACTCAGCAGAGATATTGGCTAACTTTAGATTAAGCTGTATTCGGAGCAATAATTCGTATTGATTAAAAGGCTTAATCAAAAAATCATCGACTCCAGCTATAAATGCCTCCTGAAATTTGCGACTCGATGACATAACAATAATCGGGATATCTTTTAAAAGGTTGTGTGTTTTTATTTTCTTTATGGCATCAATACCATCCATAACAGGCATTTCAATGTCTATTAAAATAAGGTCTGGTCTTTCATTTAAAGCCATAATACAGGCCTGCCTTCCATCATTAACATTATGTATTAAATACTTGTTAGACTGATCTGCCATAAGCATGCTCTGAATCGATAGCTGAATAGACGGCGAATCATCTGCAACCAATATTTTTACAAGTTCACTCATAGACAATTAATATCTGTAGATAAATATATGAAGTATTTCCCGTTGGAATAATAATGCCAAAAGAAACCACGATGAATTGTTCATTTGGATGTTTACATTTAGCATTCTATAAACCTTTCTTTAATTCGGCTTGTTTTATGAGGTGATGCTGCAATAGCCATAACAATTATTAATGATTTCGGTTTATATTTTGTAACTACTCATCGCAGAGACACGCCTGCCTAAGCTCGGCGGGCAGGTTCGTATTTTTATATATTTCGTATGATACTCAGTCGTTTTTTATAATTGCCACTCCCGATACATCGGGACGGGCTGTGTTTCAGTGGTTTTTGTTCAATTCGACTACTGCTGAATAGTTTCCTTTTTTGTTTGTTGAAATATACTTCATTTTTTTGAGTTATTGATTATTTAAAATCATTATTGTCCGACTAAAATCCAATGGGACTTTGACCCTGCCCCCTTCCTTTTTTTGTCTTGAAACAAAAAAAGTTCAAATCGAAGCAATGCTGCCTCTCGCTTCCTGCCTACGATCAGGGCATGCTCTGGTTCACCGTTTTAGCTTCGCTGAGTTCGCCCTTCGGGCATCGGATGCCGTTCCCACCCGCTTGCTCAAAACCTAGCCCTTATGATAAGCAATAATTATATATCAATGTCGTTTAAGGAATTAAACGCTAGCATGTGTATTCCCAATGCGAGTTTTAGGCGGTATGTAAAATGTCAAGAAGATGAAGAACGTTATGATGAGAATAATTGATTTCCCCTCTTTAGGGGGCTCTGATATTAAAACCACTGGCTCAGCCGGTGGTAGTTTTACTCAAACTTAAAAAAGGCTGTCTATTCCAGTCTTGTTCGACTTTAGAGACAGCCTCTTATTTGCTAAATTTTTGAATTTGTGGTATTTATATCCGTCGTTAAATAAATTTTAGTTGCTGAATCATGGGAATTTCCAGATATTACAATTTCCGTTTTTCATCATTTTTTTATGTCAATACGATAAAAAACACAGCCATTAAAGTTGATTCATAGGTCAAAACATAATACTTGGCTTTAATGTATTGGATGTGTTAGTAAACCATCCCTTAGTTACGCTATAGTCTGCCAGCACTCCTTTGCCTTCGCACAAGATTACGTTGAAATGAGGATTATTCGACAACACCTATAACACCACAAGCAATGCGCGCGCCTGCATTGCCAGTGGGTTGTGTTTTGAGGTCATCCTCCGCTTTATGAATAATCATAGAACGACCTATTATAGAATACTCTCCAGATAAAGAAATCATATTATCAGTATAATCTAAATGTGCATCTCCGTTAGCATCAGCTTCAATATTCCCCATGTCACCCGTATGCCGCATCATTTCCATTGGGCTTCCATGACTTTTCCCCATTGGGTTGAAATGACCTCCAGCCGAACTACCATCAGCGGCTGAGCAATCGCCACACTCGTGTATATGAAAACCATGCTTACCTTGAGTCAATCCATGGATATTTGCAACAACCCTTACGCCTATTCCAGTGGTTTCGAATGTTATTGTTCCTGAAACGTTGTTACCCTGAGTCGGATAAAGCACACAAACGGCCTTGTTGACATCCATTTTATGCATCTCTTGTGCTTTTACATCATTAACAATTAATGTAAGGCATAAGGCTGTATAAACTATGGTTTTGAATGATGATTTGTTTGTTCTCATAAATTTAATTTATTTTAGTGTTTTATAAAAACAATGAAGTTCCTTAAAAGTTTAGGGGAAAAATTGATTACTAGAGTAATGTCATGGCAAAATTGGTTCTATATTCGTGAGCCATCGCCCAAATACGTTTATCAATAAGAATTGACCGTTTTGTGGTGACAAAGACGGTCGTTATGATGATGCGAGCCTAAGACTACCAATTATGAAAGCGTAGTTTGGAAACTTCACTTAGCGGTGGAAATCAGAGTTCAGGAGTCAGAAGCATAAGGTTTATAATTAAGCCGTAGGGTTGAAATATAAGTAACTACTTTGAGTCTTATTGATTTTTTAGTGAAAAGAATAAATACCATATAGTGCTCTAAACTACACGAAAGCATTTAACTGCTGCCGAACCCTATGATTTTTTGTTTTATTTGATTACAGCCTCAGATTAATGGGGGATATCAATACTTTAATACAAAGCTACTATCTTCGCATGATTAAACATCATTACAATTGTAATTTGAATTAAATTAGCCATCAGAATGATTCACGAAATATTTCCCCACCGCTTCAATAATCTTTATCTCGCAAATAAAAATATTGGAGAAAACGATTTTATCCTTCATTATAATGGAGATTCGTTGCTGTTGAAAACCAGTGGTGATGAATTTGACATACCACAAAGAAGAGATTTTCTAGAAATCTCTGATAAATCAGACAATACATTCCTATTTACCCTTAATGATGTTCCGTGTTTTCTGATATGGGATAACCTGATGGCAGATAACCCCCATTTTGCTTATAAGGAAATCAGTTTTTTCCGAACTACGAGGCAGCAGGAAATAGCATGGGTCAGCATTGTCGGATTCCATCTGATGAATTGGTACTCGCAAAACAAATTTTGCGGAAAATGTGGGACAAAAACTCAACATAAGCCTGATGAAAGAGCCATTGTATGTCCCAATTGTAAAACAACTGTTTATCCAAAAATTTCGCCGGCAGTTATAGTAGTCATCGTTTGTAATAATAAAATACTGTTAGCTCGCAATTCAAATTTTTCCGGGAGTTGGTATTCATTAATTGCCGGGTATGCTGATGTTGGCGAATCGCTTGAGGAGACTTTAGTACGAGAGGTGAAGGAAGAGGTGGGGTTGGATATTAAGAATATCCGATACTATAAAAGTCAACCCTGGCCTCCTTCAGGTTCAATGATGATTGGTTTTGTGGCTGAAGCGGATGAAAATCAGCCCATTTCTATTGATGACAAAGAAATTGCAGATGCCGCGTGGTTCACCAGAGGAAATCTTCCACAACACTCTTTAAATTTAAGTATTGCAGGCGAGATGATTGAAAAATTTGAGAGAGGGGAGCTATAGCGCAAACCAATGCTGTCCGGACACTTGCTATCAGTAAACTTTTCGTTAGTTCACTTCTCCCCCTCGGCTAAGTCCTCTGCTGTTGAGGACTTGAATCTATCGAGCATGCTTTGATCGGTTGAAGACCGTGACATCTAAAACTTTCGTATCTATTATAAATAAACCCCAACTTATTAAGGTTAGGCAATTAGTTTACTCTTAGCTTTGGGCTGAAAACTCACTTGTTTTTATCATAAAATGCTATTGAAGTTAATAATCCTTGAATAAGACCAACAATTCCGCCCACAATAGCACCTTCTATAAAACCTTTTTTTGACGATCTCCAGGTTATTTCCCTTTTAGTTTCAGGTTTATCGGATACCACAATAAGGCTGCAAACGTACTTAAGAGCTCCTCCTTTTATCGCACCATTTAAGCTCCCCATCAAAACTCCGAAAGTAAGCCCGCTTGCAGCACCAACTATAATCCCTTGAAATACAAAAATTAGAATAATTAGTACAACCCAAAAAAAACCTCCGCTTGAACCTGCTCCACCTGCACCCCCATGCATTACAATTGCTACAATAGGTTGTGATGTTTCTAAAATATTATGAATAATACTATGTGAATCGGTGTATAAAAATGTAGTTAACCCTATTGTACCACTTGCTCCAGCAATCCAACCCACAGTACCACCCACTAAAAGCGATAGAATCATGGTTGATATAAAATTGAGATCGCTCTTAAAAGCATCAAATGAAAATAGTTCTGACAAGAAAAAGTAAAAGGATATGTTTTCTAGAATTAACGATTTCTTCATACATCCTATAAAATAACCTGCTAGCATTCCCTCAAGTGCCATAATGAAACAATTCGCTAATGATGAAGTGCTTGTAGGTGAAAAGACGGTAAGTGCATTTATAAATGCAGGAAAAGTCAAGGATACTACTGAGGTATATAAAGATATTGCAATAAATATAATAGCACCAATTCCAATAGCAACTCCTACAAGTGCAATAATTCCTACAATACCATCAGCATCTGATTGAATATTATTTGATCCTTTATAAACGACTGGCATAAAGTATCCTCCTTTATATTAGCCCCAAATAGCTTAGTATTTTTGTTGGTGTAGTTTAGCGTTACAACTTGTTTTAGCGATGCTTTGTGACTTTGCGCCTTAGTGGCAAATCTTTCTTTAGCCACTAAGGCACTAACCTGCCCGCCGTAAAAAGTCTTTTACTTTGGCAGGCGGGAACACTAAGAAAACAATAAGATTTAAACGCCAATTTAAACTAAAGTCTTTTTGTTTATTTTACACTTTTCGCCACGCTAGTACTTGCAAAAATTTGTTGAGACAAAGTTACAAATAGGTTTAATGCGTAAAAATCACCCATTGGGGTTATGGCTAAAAGTGTTCTGAATTGTTGCTGTGATAATGTTTTACTATGATGTATGTGGAAGACAGAAGTCTATTGCCTGTTATCGGTTGTCGGTTATCAGCTGTCAGAGGTAAGCCCGTAGGGCTGAAATATCGGTAAAACGCAGCCTGTCGCAATGCTAAAACCCCCGTTGGGGTGGTATATTGGATAGTGGGGAGAGGTTTTGCTGTGATGCTGTTAGAAGTCGGAAGCCCGAAGTATGTTATCTGTTGTGTGAAATAACCCCATAGGGTGGTATCAACCATCAGCTATTAAATTTTGTTTTATTTGCTTATAGCCATGTCTTACATGGGTAGTGGCTTTATCAAACCTTAGCCATTAGCCTTTTCAATTTAGCAACCTTAAATCGTCTGTATTGTCTTATATATTTTAGGTCGTTACTATTGTCGTACATAAGCTGAATCTCAAAATAGTTTATATGCTCTAATACAGCAAGTAACAAAAATAGTGTTGTCCCAATTTTGTCATAAGCCCCTTGAAATGGGTTAACAATAAAGATGATTATGGTCAATGCCAGAAGCCCAAAATTCAAAATCTTTAGCATTTTAAAAGTTCTCCCAAAATCAAATTGTTCTTTGAATCTCAATTTTCGGCTAATACGAAACCAAAGATAACTCCCTTCTAGCAGCAAGACTCCATTCAATGCCATTGCCACAATTGTATTTTGACCCAACACATGATTGTGTGGTTGCCCGAATAGCCAAAAAACAAATGGCAATAAAAAGATATTACAGAATTCAAGCAAATAAAGCTGCTTGAGTCTAGATAATAATTTGTCCTTTTTCATTTATACCTTTTTACTTTGACCAATACTGCCAATTTAATTAGAGGTTCTGGTTTATTGTACTTAACAATCCCAAAGGTTCTCCCGCTCAGCAAAATCGCCGTTTCTACATAGCAGTTTTCTATTTACAAAGTTAATCATTTTGCCTTTGCTGACAAGTAGATATGTTAGAGGTTACCGTGAACCATTAACCCTGCCTACCGGTCTGGCAGGTGTTAACTGTCAACTAATAATTTGTTTTAATTGCTTACTACCACAGCTTAAAAAGTGAACAAAATTTAGTAAATAATCAACATAATAAAAAAATCTTTACCTTTGCTCAATCTAAAAACATTGGATGTTTAATTCTAAGAAGGATTTGGTGAAGTAAATAACCTTTGGTATTCTGCCTTTGGTTATCCCTTTAATATACTCTGACATTATCTTGTCGGAGTTATTTTCATTTCAATATATTAATATATTTTGAGGCTTGGTAAAGGATATATTATATTCCTATACCCTGATTTCAACAATAAAAAAAAATTAAAATCATGAGTAACGAAAATAAATCAATTCACGATTTCGATGTCAATTTAATCTGCGAATATTTTTCAAGTGTAGTACGACAAGGGCCAGGTAGCCCCGAAGTAACCATTAAAGCATTGAATTTTATCGATAATCTTACCAACGAATCCCTTATTGCCGACATTGGCTGCGGAACAGGCGGTCAGACAATGGTTCTAGCACAGCATGCATTGGGCCATATTGCAGGTATCGACCTGTTTCCTAAGTTTATCGAACTGTTCAACTTGAATGCCATTAAGCTGAATCTTCAAGATAGAGTAAAAGGTGTCGTAGGTTCGATGGACAACCTTCCTTTTCAGAGTGAAGAGTTAGACCTTATCTGGTCTGAAGGAGCAATCTATAATATCGGTTTTGAACGGGGCTTGAATGAGTGGCGTAAATTCCTGAAAACGGGAGGCTACATTGCTGTTTCCGAGGCATCCTGGTTTACCGATGAAAGGCCTACTGAAATAGATGAGTTTTGGCAAAATGCTTATTCGGGCATAGATACTATTCCTAATAAGGTTAACCAAATGCAAAAAACTGGGTATATCCCTGTTGCCGCATTTATTCTACCCGAAAATTGCTGGATAGAGCATTTCTATACTCCGCAGGCTAAGGCGCAGGAAATCTTCCTTAAGAAATATGAAGGGAATAAAACTGCTGAAGAGTTCATAGCGAGCGAAAGGCACGAAACTCAATTATACTTCAAGTATAAAGAGTACTATGGCTATGTATTCTATATTGGGAAGAAGATATAGATAATTTTAGAACGAAGGATTGTCCATTTTTTAAGGGCAATCCTTTAGTTTATCTATTCAGAATGGAAAAAACTATTTCGCTCTAAGATATTGAAGAGGCCATTTATGCTCATCACCAAGCTCTTTTGCAGCGTTTATTGCAAAATATGGATTCCTGAGCGATTCCCTTGCTATAAGGATTAGATCAGCCTCCCCTTTTTGTAAAATATCCTCGGCTTGCTGCGCTTGGGTTATCAAACCAACAGCGCCCGTTAAAATGCCTGACTCTTTTTTGATACGCTCCGCAAAAGGAACCATATAACCCGGACCAACGGTAACCTTTGCATTGTGCACCATTCCTCCTGATGAGGTATCGATTAGGTCAACACCCTTATCTTTCAGTATTGCTGCAAGTTTTACCGACTCATCGAGGTTCCAACCTCCCTCAGCCCAGTCGGTGGCCGATATACGCACAAACAAAGGCAGATATAAAGGCCAAACACCCCTTACTCCTTCTACGATTTCAAGCAACAGGCGTATCCTATTCTCGAAGCTACCGCCATAACTATCGGTTCGATGGTTGCTCAAGGGTGAAAGAAACTGGTGAACCAGATATCCGTGCGCTGCATGTATTTCAACCAGCTTGTAACCTGCTTTTAGTGCACGTTTGGCAGCATTTTGGAAATCAGCGATTACTTTCTGTATTCCATCTATATCAAGCGCTTGTGGCGCTTCATCATCGGGATAAAAAGGAAGTGCTGAAGGAGCAACGGTTGTCCAACCACCATCCGTTTTCTTAACCTGTTTTCCTCCATCCCATGGTTTAGCGCAGCTTGCTTTCCTTCCGGCGTGAGCAATTTGGATCCCTGCAATTGCTCCCTGACTGTGAATAAATGAGGTGATTCTCTGTAGCATTTCGATATGCCCCTCGTTATACAACCCTAGATCACCGGGCGAAATTCTACCTTCAGGAGAAACAGCAGTTGCCTCCTGTATAACTAATCCTGCTCCACCTGTTGCACGGCTTCCAAGATGCACTAAGTGCCAGTCGTTGGCGAACCCATCAACAGCAGAATACATGCACATCGGGGAGATTACAATCCGATTCCTTAATTCAATATCTCTTATTTTGAGCGGTGATAGTAGTTTTGACATACTGGTTAACATTTAAATGCAATTACTTGCTAGCATTTGTTTTCTCTTATAACTCAAAAATTATTATGTTGTTCGAACTATTGACAAATTTATTAAGCTAATCTTTTTGCCTTTGCGGAAAAGTAGATACGTTGAAAAGTAGAGGTTTCTGTTATTTATGAACTAAAATAAGCCTGTAGGGCTGAAATATTGGCCTGCTGGCGCGGACTTACAGTCCGTGACATTTCTATAAATACATTCATAATGGCGCACTGATAGCATCCCGCCTTGCAGGACAAGTAGTCCGCGCGAGCGGTGTTTTAGTTAGCCATTTTAATATCAACTAACTTTTGTATATCGCTAATAATCGTTCTGTCCATAATATCAACCCTAATCCCTCGACCTTCGGCATAAACTTTCGCAGAATCGAGCTCTGTTTTAATCGAATTTGCAATCTGACTTTTCATTATCATGTCGGTTGCTTTTTGTCCAAACACAAATGCTACTTTAAAGAATCTGTCTCTTGGTAAGAGATAGATTATCGCTCGCTTTTCATCCTTAATCCTTAAACTCCAACCGTATTTTGAACAGCTCCACTCCTCAAATCCTTTCGGGTATTTCGAAATAACATAATCCTTAATCAGCTGCCATAATTGATATGTTTCACCCAACGACTCTTTCAAATCGTTATCATTAGGTTGTTTATCCTTATCAGTAAATATACTCTTCATAGGTAGTATGTTCTTAAGTCTTGTACTATTGGCGCACGGACAGCATGTTCACGCGATCGGTTAATATATTTTTCCAACTATTACTTCCCAAACGGGTTTTCATGAATACCAAAGATCAAAAACTCTCCGGCAATTATAATAAATCCGATGATCAGAAATATTATCACAGGCTTCCAGCCTATTTTTGTTCGATTGATTTCATCAAATCCTTTACCAATTCTAGCCCAAAAATATCCAGCAACAGCAGACATCCAAATAAGCACTACTCCTCCCAGAACAAATGAGGTCCAAAGCAATATCTCTCTTCTATTCAGTATGAAGTTATACAAGAATATCATTAGGAGGTAAGGAAATACAGCAGCTCCAAATATTAAAAACCTTTTTGTAATAGATGAATTTTTACCAATTCCAACCAGTGGATGAATCAACCCAAACATAAATAGGGCTAACATCAAATATAGGCAACCAAGAAATATAACGAGGCTATAAGGTGCACCAAATTCGACTATTTCCTTACCATCACCAGCACTGAACAGAGCACCGGTTAGCAGGTATATTCCATCCATTGATAGAGCCCAAGCGGCGATTGTAAATGCAGGTATTCGGAAATAAGCGCTTCGAATCCAAATGGCTGCAAAGGAAGGAAGTATAACGAATAAGAGACCAAATGTTACCCCACCAAGTGATAAAAGCAGTGAATACTTCTGGTACTCCGCAAAGGTCCAACACCACGAAAAGGGGTTTAATACGAATTCTTTAATAGGAACTCCTACCAATGCCATTGCAAATGCATGACCCAGCTCATGCAGGACATTGGCAACATTCCATCCAATACAAAAGCATCCAAATAGTAATAGAATGGACCATTTTAAATCCTTCTTTGAATATTTTGGCTCAATTAAATCGTTATCTAATTTCATCTTTTAGTTAATTCATATTTCAATATTTATTATGTTGGCTTTGGTGGGTTTGTATTTGGTGCGGACTGAGATAGTTGGTTTACACGATTTAGATTCTGCTGCGCTCAATCTAAGCCGAGCCGAGATTGCAAATCCGCGTGAGCGTAAGCGTAGGTGCGGATAAGTATAAATACTTTACTTTAACCATCGTTTTACACCTCCATGGTGAGAACATGTTCCTCTACGACTTTTACTAAAACTGTATGTTCCATCATTACATTCTGCAGTTGCTCCAACTGGTGGTGAATCATATTTTGTAGGAGACTGAACTTTTTCACCATTTGAATTTTTATAATATTTAACTCCATTATCAGAAGAATTAATATTGTTCTTCTTCTTTGAATCAATGGATATATCTTTAAGAAAAGTATTGTAAACATATCCATTCTTTCCATTATAATTTATTTTTATCCAGTTTTCAAATTCAACTGTATCTTGAATTATATTAACAACTGTACCTTTTGGTATTACACATATTTTGTTTTCTCTAATTTCTGGGGATGTTCTAAAATTAATATCTCCAGAAGTTTCTTTCATTTGACCAAATGAACAAAAGGTCAATAAAAGCAATCCCGTGAAAAAAAATAAATTTTTCATACTTGTAATATCATTTTATATTGTTGTGCTTTCTGTCTCCGCTGCGCTCAATCTATGCCGAGCCGAGAAGGACAACGCCTAGCGTAGAGAAAATCAAGGTCATTAATGTTATGTTAGTCTCCTTTCTTGTGTTTGTGAGGTTTTTGTGAAGGGGTATTTTTCGGAGTTTCTTTGTTGTCTCGTTGACGTTTGTCTGGTTGCCCTGTTGTTTTAGCAATCCTTTTAGGGCCTGGCTTAATTCCCATAGTTTTTCCTCCTTAGTTTTAAATTTATTATTGTAACCAAATTAATGGTAAATTATATATTTTCAATTTGTTAACAATAAATATTAATGTAAAAAACCACTGCTGGCGCGGACAACATGTCCGCGCCAGCAGTGGTTTTTATTTCACTTTAGATGCAGAAATCTTAGGTGTTGCATCTATTATAATAATATTCTCATGTCCTTCTTTTCCAATTAATTTTAATATCCGATTTACTTTTCGGATATCTGCTGAAGTATAGCATAAAACTACCGAAATATCACTTGAGGATTTTGAAGCAGCTTTATAAATGTTAGTTTGATTTTCTAGGTTTGTTTGAAGAGACGATGATTTTGCTAGTTTAAATTCAACAATTGTAGAGTCTCCACTACCAAAAGATACCTTATAATCTGCAGGACCTCTACCATTATTTACTTCTGAATTCACATCGTATGGTGAAGCATACCATGTTAACCTAAAAATTCTCTGAATTGTATCTTCTTTTGCAATTGGTCTTGAGCCATCATAGAAAATCCTATATCCATCATTGTTCTCAATAACATCTTTCAGGTAATTAGCTCTTTTTAGAGCTTCGTCATAACTATTTGGTTTTACTGTATAAAACTCACTATTTTCATTTAATAAATTACACAACGGAGTTAATGCATCAATTAAATGCTCTCTAATCTCTTCAATTTTAGAAAATGCAATAGCTCCAGCTACTTTTTTACTGTCTTCTTTGATTCTAATATATAGGTCAACTAAATCGGGATATTGCTCAACAGTCTGAACGAAAGCTTTAAATCTATCTTTTTTCTTTGGTTTTCTTGGCAGATGCGACCTAAAATAATCATTGATTGCTGTTCTTAAAGAATCATTTCCTATTGAACGCGTTACATTATTAAAATTATTATAGAAATCAGAGCTATTAATAATAGCTTCATCAATAGTTAAAATATCAAGCGGAGTAAGCAGAATAAAATCACCTCCCTTTTCTCTAAAAAAATATGGGAGTTTGAAAGTCCTAGGTTGCCATGTTTTGGTTTCTTTATTGAATTTACATCTAATTGAGAACTCTGTTACTTGGCTTTCTTTCAGATTAGTAATAGCGAATTTCTCAGTATACTCCAAAAGGTACTCGTAGATTAAATTAGTAGAAAAATCACTAATGAAATCCTTTCCAACTCCTGAATTTAAAAGTGTTAGTTTTTCTATATGCGTTTCATCTGTAATCTTTTCTTCACCAAAGGATTTATAAAAACCATTAAATGCCTTTATTGCATTTTTTGCAAATCTAGGTCCTAAACCTTTTCCTCCATTTCCATATTGAGCTAAACCTAACCAATTTTGTTTTATCTCAGGAAACCTAAAGAGTCTAAGGTCAATATCTTTAAATTCATTTTCTGTTGCATATTTTTTTAGAAAAAGTAAGTGGTCTACAACGTGTTTATGTAGTTTTTTGTATTCCGTTTTTTCAGAAGCAAACAATAAAAATGGGTCTATAAACAGGGGAATGTCCGAACTTAAACAAATGTTAAGAGCACCATAATTTGTTAATATTGATTCCTCAATATCAAAATACTCAGTGAAAAGAAGTTTGAATTTTGACATAGACTTAGTTTGATTATTATTGTTTATTCAATGGTATACAACTCTTTTATTTTTTACCATTTATACTAATACGCATCCTTTTCAGGTCGATATATTAACTCCATTATGGAGCGGTTTATGTTTATGAAATTTGCCATATCGTTAAATAAAACGAACTCTTAAATTACCGTCCTACAACTACACACTTATTGAATATAAAATTCAACCGCACCTCAATAATCAGAAAATAACCCGTTAACGGATTGTTTGTAAGTGATTTCCTTATAAAGTTAAACGAAAAAAATTAATTTGAAAATTTGAAGATGAAATAATTTGATACTTCGGCAGGCTCAGCATACAGAAAGATTATGCTTCGAAAGGCTTAGCATACGGGGAGATTATGCTTCGAAAGTCTTAGCATGCAGAGAGGTGATGCTTCGACAGGCTCAGCATCCGGAGTTGGGTTCTGACTTCTGACTCCTGACTTCCGACTCCTGACTTCTGACTTCCGACTTCTGACACCTGACTTCCGACTCCCGACTCCCGTCTTCTGACTCCTAACTACTGTCAACTATCTCACTACTCCATGCCTGTATTAATAGAACGACGGCGTTATCCGATAGTAGTCGGACAAGTCGCCGTCGAGCTCAATGGTTTTTACTTGCTTATAATCTCAATGCAACTGTGTTTTTATCGTTAAGCTAGCTTTTACAACAAATTACTACGCATTTGTATAAGTGTAAATACTGCAAGCGTTTCTTATTTATAAAGATCTTTAGCAACAAAGCCTAATCCCAAATCTTTTAGGGTTTGAGCTGATGGTTTAGCGGTATCAACATCCCATCCCATGGAGATATAATAATCGGCTTTTGCGTCATCCCACTTCAATACATTAGCGCTATAGGCATTGGGTCCATCTTTCAGAGTATTATCTCCTTTAGCCCTACTGGGAGCTTTTATATTGGCTACATCAATTCCCTCTCGGATATTAAATGAATGACGAACTGTTTTTATTCTTCTGCCTATTTCTATATAGTCTTCAAAGGATTTATTCCATCCGGTAACATTATTCAGCCAGGATACCACAGGAACATAAGGTCCCATAAAGCTAAAGTTACATAGTCCTGCGCCGTTTATAATATCTTCTGAACAGCTAGCAGCCATTAAATCCTGCCCCTGCTCCTCGTGCGACATATCTGTATGTAAATACCTTTTCTGGAATTTAATATTCAACTTATTATCATTCAATACGGCATCGGCACTATGCGTATCGGCCATTTGCTCCCATTGCGCATTTGTGGATGTATGACGACCCGGAGTGGGCTCAACTTCATAGCCAACACCAAGGCTCAAAGAGCCATCTTTGCGCGAATCGTGCATTGGAAGTTCCTGACCATGCACGTGCATTGGGGCTGTTTTTCCCTCTTTATCAAAATACTCAGCCGCTTTTTTTACGCCATCCTTTAAATAGGCTCCAAGGTTCTTATTCGCAATAATATCGTCCACCAATTCAACTAAGGCTTTCGAATCACCCCATTTAAGCTTTATTTTTGGAAACTTATCTTTAAACAATCCTTTTTCATAGGCTTCGAAAGCCCATCCTACGGTTGTTGCAACGCTAATGGCATCGAAACCTGCTCGGTTTAACTTTTCATTGATTTCGAATATGGCCATCACATCATCGCATAGCACTAAAGCACCAAATCCGGCTAGTATTTCGTATTCTGGGCGATGCGTTTTTTTCAGTAATGGATTATGTTTAACGGAACAAATTCCACCGCAACCAAATGTGCAGTCAGCACAGTAGTATTCCTTTTCCTGATACTTTGTTACTGAATACCCACTAATCTTTGACGCTTTTTCTTGCGGAAAATCATCTTTGGCAACACCTGCCCAATTTTTTATTGGCGAATCACCTGTTTTAACGGAGTCGTCGGTAGTACCTGCTGTTCCCGACCACTTCATTGTAGTACAAAATGAATCTGTAGAATTGTTTAATGCATTAGCTAGCTCAACGGTTGCTTTCCGTACCTCCGCTTTATTATGCTCATAAACCTTTTGAGAACCATTGAGACAAATGGCTTTCAGCTGCTTAACACCAAACAAGGCACCTAATCCGCTTCGTGCCGCAAGGCGACCGCCGTCGTTTACAACACCCGAGATGAGCGAGCAATTTTCACCCGCACTGCCAATACAGATTACCTTTGCATCCTTACCGTGCTTTTTTATCAGAATATCCTCTGTCTCAACAGCATCTTTACGGGACCATAATTCTTCTGCGGGTAGAATTTGTTTGTGTTTATCATCGATATAAATATAAACCGGCTTATCGCTTTTTCCTGTGATAAAAATCCCATCGTAGCCACTCCTCTTTATCGAAGGTCCAAAATTGCCACCACAGTTTGCATCACCCCAGCATCCTGTTAAAGGACTTTTCCCTGCTAGCATCCAACGACCGTTGAAGCCAGCATCTGTATTGGTTAAAATACCGCTCATAACAGAAATTATGCTACGTTCATCGCGATAGTCAATACCAATGGGCTGGTTCTCGTAAATAACTTTAGATGCTAGTCCATAACCACTCAGAAAGTCTTCATATACCTTATCAGGGATTTTTTCATCCTTAAACGTACCTTTAGTTAAGTCTATCCAAAGGATTCTGCCCATGTATCCGTATTTTGTTTCCATTGTTATTTTTTTAGTTTTTAAAATATACTTGTACTTATTTTTTCGTAACTATTCACCAGTAGTCGAAATGAACAAAAACCACGGAGACACAGAGATCACAGAGAACAAATGAGAATAAAAACAAATATTAATCTATTTCTGGCATGACGACTGCTCAAATAAAATGTATTTGTTTTGTACGTTTAAAAGAACTAATCAAGGTTACTGTTCTGTGATTAATGAAACAAACCTCTGTGATCTCCGTGGTGAGTAGTTACATTTTTCTATTGCTCAAGATTAAACAACTCATCTTTTTGTGCTTTTACTTTCCTATCGGTAATTCATATGAAAACTTTGACATTGTTACAAAATTCCATTTTTGCCAGTTATCATTATAGGTATAGGAATACGCTCCGGTAGAATCGATAGTAAATGTACATGCATCATTAGTGGCAATAAACTCAACGGTGACCTTATTCCCATCAACAGTTACCAGCTGATATCCCACGGCATTGTCGATGTATGATTCTGTTTTTACACTTTGATTCTTGTACTCACCATTCCACTTAGGGCTGAATCCTCCAAGGAAAGGAGCACCACTCGGGGTGATTACCTGCTGCATATAGTTTTCGATTCCACCATTCGGTTTGTAAACCGGAACATCGGCTCGTGCATAGAAATGATCGTGCCCACAGAAATAAACACCTGAACGACTGTTTATCGATTGTAAAAATTTATTTCTGGCGATTGAGTCTTGTCCCAAACAATCCTGATGTTGAGCAGCAAAAGCAGGGGTATGTCCAAAAGCGAATACATGTTTGGAGTCGGGGTATTTGAGTAACTCCTTATCTAACCACTTCTGATCAATGGTTATGCTATCTTTTTGGGCTGCATTTGCATGTATATATTGATCCAAACCAATAAACAATGAGCCCTTGTAAACAAAGCTATAGGTGAAACCTATCTCTTTATCAGGGCCATTCTTGGGTAGTGAGTAACCAATACTCTTTAACCAGGCTTCCTCAATGGTTTTTTTAGGCAGAATCTGCTGGTAACATTCATGGTTGCCTCGTACGGCATAGAGCGCAATTTTGTCATTATCACTAGGCAAACCAACGCCTACCGATCGACAAGCGGTTAAAAATGCCTGATACTGGGTCTGATTGTCGGGAGGTGTTTTTGTTGAATTATACCAGGTTACATTACCACAAATAAAATCGCCCGGGGCTAAAACAAACTCAGCCCCCGAATTCTTTAGATGGCTACATACCCCTTTAACGGCAGATACATTTACTCCGGTAATCCCATTTTTATCCGCATCGCTTCTGGTATCGCACAATACCGCAAATTTGTATGATTGCGATTGACATGCTCCGATTAATAGTAGTAAACCGGATACGAAAAGAATTTTTTTCATAATTGCTTATTTAAATGTTATTGTTTAAGATTGTGTTTTAGCAAATTGTAGAATAAAGTTTTGCCACAACGCTTACGCCGAAGCTTCAGCGAAGGAGCAAAGTCACAAAGACACGAGGTTCAGACAAGTCTATTTTTTTGCGCCTTTGAGTCTTCGTGGCGTTATTTCTTTTATTTCCCACAACATTTTAAAACAGAACCTTGTTTAATTAATCGGAGACATTGGCCTATCGATATAGCTCTTCTGCATTGCTGGCGGCAAAGTGACGAAAGGCATCTGGAAACCACCTACTCGAACGCTGACATGTTCATATTTCTTTAGCTCCTTTTTAGCTGCCTCATCACCACCCCTGTTTTTCTCACATAAGCTATAGATTAAGCCCAATAATTTTTTATCAGAAATAGTGATGGTCATCATATTGCCATCATTATACATAAAGTTCTGGATAACAGACTTAATTATGTTGGGACCATTCTTTTCTAAATCCCTTTCTTCGAGACATAGGTCGGTGATAGCCCCACCAGCAAATCGATTAAGCCCTAGTTTTTTGAATGATGCTAAGAGATGCCCAATGCTAAAGCTAGTTGTTCCTACCATAGGCGCAAAATTTCGGGCAATAGGTTCACCAGCCTTAATGCGGTCGGCCGAAGCGGCATTTCCACCACCGAATATGTCGAACAGCTCAAATGTTCCCATTCCGGCGGTAATATTTATCTTAAAATTCTCACCAAACTCTTCTTTTAATGACTTTCCAGCATAACCAGCCAGCGCTCTAAGAGATTTTATTCTTGCTTCATCCCCTTTCTTCGGTGGATATAAAAATACCTCCTCGGCTAATGCGTGCGATTCCTTAACACAATCCCAGAATGTATTTAGCACCCATTGCATCATCTCTACCGATTCTTTATCATTATTACCAAATTTTGGAGAATCTGTTTGGAATTTGAGTTTTATCTTATCGAACAACTCTTGTTGGACTTTATTTGCACCCTTATAACTCATTCTAAAGGCATCCAAAACATCCGCCAATTCAAACTCTTTTTTATCATACACCCATTTCTTAATTGCTGATAATGTATTTACTGTATCGGGCACAGCTGCGGGGATAATTCCGGCTAGTTTATAATCGGCTCCTCCCCATGTTTTATCCCTTCCGGTCTTCATACACCCCTTTAGTAAAGCGGAATACAATGGATCGGGGTTGACTGCCTGATCAATTAGGTATAGCATATGAATGCTTAATGCCGAATTATCGGTAAAGAACTTGATATGCTTTTTAAGGATGCCCTTCAATCCCTCAAAGTCTATGCTTTTATCCACTGCTGGTAAAGCCGTTTCGTAGGTCATCTTCTGTCCTCTTAGCAATATCTCATTTGAACTTAGCGTAGCACCTCCGTTTAAAGCACATTCCAGTGCGGTAAGCATATTGAACATTCTAAAAGTCCAGTCGCAGGAGCCATTGAGTAATGGTTCCCAGCAGCCATCAATTACATAGTCTCTTGCTTCATCCAAGGGGATACCAGAGAATTTATGCAGGGCAGGAATAAGTACCTCATCATTCCCAATAACCGGCATTCCATTTTTGGTTTCAAACAAGCACTCAGCCACCGCATTCAAATATTTGCCATCCTCCAGCTGCTCCTTATAAATCCTTGCATTCAAGGTAGGAGTATAAAGTTTTGTTTTCTGAAATGCTTTAAGGATAAGATAGGTACAGTCATTCACCGCATTTTTACCATCGCGGGTTTGCCCTCCGATAATGATATTTTGCAGGAACTCGTTTGATTCAGACCACTGATCGAGAGGTACGGGAATAGTAAGCAGGTTTGAACCAAAATCGAGGTGATCTTGCTTGACAAAAGTTGTTGAATCGAGAATCAAACGCTCGGCACATTTTATCAGAAAGCATTCGAAGAGTTCCTGCTGTTTTTCATGATCCTCTTTCTTATAGTAGGGTTGCAGTACCTGATCGAGCCGACCCAACGATAATTGGCTCATGCTACTGTGCAGGGCAAGGTGAAAGAAATAGATGGATTGAAGTGCTTCGTAGAATGTGCTTGCAGGTTTTGCAGGAACTTTACTACAAATTCTACTTATTTCGTTCAATTCAGCCTTACGGATAGGGTCTTTTTCATCTAAACTCATTGCTTTAGCCAATTCCGAGAACCGACCTGCGTAATCAATAACAGCCTGACAGCTAATTTTTACTGATTGATAAAAGTCTTGTCTATTATGAAGAATATTTTTTTTGCTTTTTAATATTTCTCTAATCTGTTTTAGATAAGGAAAACTAGACGGTTCTTGTTTACTACTGCGTTTTTTGGAAATATTACTAAAATTAGTGTGAATATGGGTTTCTAAAATTTCGAATAATCCTTTCAAATTTGAATCATACGCTTTAGTTCTATTACCTTTGCTTTCATCATGATCTTCGAAAACTCCCTTTAAACTTTCAATAATGTCAGTTGTTTTACCATTTGACTTGAGATTGGTTATCTTTTTATTAAATGCGCCTTCGTTTTCAATTCTGTCGCAATAATCTGAAAGAATATTGTAATGATTAATCTTATGCTCAGTTGATTTAAGCTCCTTTTTGCAATCTGCGATAATCCCTTCGAGGCCTCTTGCAAGCATAACATCATAGTTTACCGAATCGTGCCCAAATAAACCCATTTCGGACTTGGTGGATACCGAGGTAACATCCAATTCGCTTGGGGTAAGATAATCGGGAAAAGACTTCCCCAAACCCAGCGATCCTAGGGCGATAACACCAACAATCAGCTCGCCATTTCTTATCTGATAGTGTGGATTCTTACCCTTGAATAGATTTTTATTCGTCATGGCTTTAAGGATTTCCTCTATAGCCAGTGCTCGACGAACAATTACTGATTTATCGGGATGCTCAACACCAATTTTCTTAAACATATCCTTGGTAAACCATTCCGATGAACGATCGGCCCAAGCACGTTTCTCCATCGACTTGATCAATTCATTAACCCGGTAAGTTGAACCGATAATCGTTTCTTCTTTAATCAATTCATTCATAATAATGTCTCCTCGTTTGTTAGTTTATATTTCAATATCATATAGCTAAGAACCAAATTATAACCACGCCTTTTAAGGCGTGGATGAAAACTACACTAAACATGGGCTTTAGCCCAATAACAACTCTATGGTTTGGGCTAAAGCCCTAGAGTTTTTTTTGCATCTAAACCACGCCTTAAAAGGCGTGGTTTAGAAAATTATGAAAATCCATATACAACATCGAGGTTAAACAACATTGTTTTATTTTATCATTTTAAGCAACAATTTCCGTATGGATTCCTGCCGAAGTAAAAACACTTTTTATTTGAATTAACTCCTCTTCGCTTAACAATTGTGTTCCTTCCAAAGGAAATTTTAAACCCATCGCTTTGTAATAGTTTTCGGAATAGGGATTGTATGGAAGAATTTCTATCGATTTAATTCCATTCGTATGCATAACCTCTATTATCATATCGTAAGCAATTTGTGTATTAGTATATCCGGGAATAATAGGCGTTCGAATGGTTATTTGATTCGGGTTATGCGCCGCTAATAGTTCAATATTCGTTAGAAGTTGCTTCCAATCTTCCACTTTATCTGTTTTGGTTGGACGTAAACCAATTAACCAATGATCGACAAATGGCAGCAGGTCTTCAATATGCTTTTTGTTTAGGGTTGCAGATGTTTCAACGGTTGTATGAATTCCGTTCATCGAGCAAATTTTCAGTAATTCGGCCAAGGCTTCGGATTGTAATAGCGGATCGCCGCCTGATATTGTTAAACCTCCAATGTCTTTTAATAAATCCAGCTGAGGTTTTAGTATTTGATAAAGTTCCCCCACCTCCAGCTCTTTACACACAAAACCTAAAGCGCTAGTATTCCATTTGTTAATGTCGGAGGATGGGCAAATCTCAATACATGCGCCACACCGAATACAATGGCTTCGATCAACGAGATGAGCTCCATTCGAGATTTTATGCACCCCATTGGGGCAGATATCCACGCAGCTTCCGCATTTTTGGCAGCGGTTTTCGAAGAAGAGTAAGGGAGATGATATTTCCCATGAATGGGGAGAATGACACCAAGGACACCTTAGGTGGCATCCCAACAGGTACAATACAACCCTTGTTCCGGGCCCATCAACAGACGAAAACCATGAAATATCGAAATATTTTAATTTACTCATTACACTTCATCTCATAATAAGCGTATTCCGCAATGGTCGCAGCTATGTGTAGTGCGGGAGAACACTTGTTTTGACAAAGTTACAAATTGGTTTAATGCGTAAAATCACCCATTGGGGTTATATTTAGCACTACTGACATGGAACGAAAAGTGTGTTTTCTTTTGTGTGGTACCTGTTATTTTATGAAAGCCCATAGGGATGAATATTGGTAAACCATAATCTGCTACATAGTATAAACCACCAAGAGGTGATATTTTATCACTACTGACCGACTAAAATACTATACAATTCATGAAATACTTGATATTACTACATTCTATGTATAGGTCACCCCTGCCTACCCTGCCTACCGGCAGGCAGGCGGCAGGCCTAATGGGGCTTGAATTTGATTTTTCTCTAATTACTACAAATAGGTCGTCGCTATGCGACTATAGAAAAGCAGCATCGCTGCGAACTATTTGTAGAATAGGCGATTACATTTCAACTAGAAGCAGCATCGCTGCGACCTATTGATTTTAGATTTTTTTCTCGGTTAATAATGATATTTTATGCTATTACTTAGTGGTACTAAGAAAACACAATAAACCTGAAATTTCAAATAACCTACCTGTCGCCTGCCTGCCGGAAGGCAGGGTAGGCAGGTAAAACTCAAAAAAATCAAATCCCAATTATTTAAGTACCAAATAATCAAATCGTTTTGAGGTTTGAAAATTTATCATTTGGGTTTTATTTGTAATTTGATTTTTGTAATTTGGAGTTTTCCTATTAACACTACTTACCTATTGCATACAAGCTACAAGTGCAACCTCTTTAAAAGTTCAACGGCAGTCTAAACCGCCGTAGAACCCTTTGATTCTTGTTTAATAGGCTAATAATCTTCATTTAACGAAGAGGGTTTATCTGTACTTGATTTTACAATCTAAACAGTAATTAGGACTGTTTGGATTTGGTCTGTGCGCTAACCATCCAGAATAATAATGCTTTACCTGATTGCAGGTAATATTGCACCTAAGTGTGTTAAAACATTTATAATCGATGCTTCTGGTGTGACCTGTTCTATCAGCAGTTGGAATGTAACCACTATCCCATGTTACTTTATATGTATGACTTTTTGTAGTTACCGTTGTCCATACACAATCGCAAGAGATTGAACGTTGTGTTTCGGTTGTGTATTCTAAGCTAACATTGGTATGGCAAGTATAGCTAGTGTTGTAGGGTACGCATAAACCTGTGCGTTTACAGGGTCTGTAACCAGTAGGACAGCCAGCAACAGCCTTTACAGCGTCAGCTTGTGATTCTTTTTCGCCAAGAGCTATTTTACTCTTTTGCGAATCGGGCTCTACCTGATCATCTTTTGTACATGATACCGTTATAAAAATTAACAGTATTGGTAATAATAGTAGTTTTTTCATATAGTATGTTTTTAGTTAATAAAAGTATCTAAATTTAAGTATGTTTTTTTAAATTAACAAAAAACTCTTAATCATTCACACGGAGACACAGACCTGCCTACCGGCAGGCGGTAGGCAGGTCCGTGTCTCCGTGGTTTATATTGCATTTCATAGTATTGCTGAATAGTTACAAAAACTCTAAAATTCATTTCGAAGATATAGGATTCTCATTTATCATTGTTTTTGGTTTTTCGTTGTCAGGAGACAGAGGTTTAACCTGTAGGTTGAAGTATTTGGGAAACGACAAATCTATGATACAATAAACTTTTGCCACTGAGGCGCTAAGATTCACAAAAGCATATAAATATCATCAAACCTAAAGGTTTTGTTTTATCCGCTTACAGGCTCAGTTTAACAGGGATGCTATGGCATGCTTATTTTTTGTTTATCAATTCGTCAATCTCGCTTAGATGCAACCTAAAATGTGGCAGATAATCAATAATCATGGCCTTTAACGACACTCTCTTGTTCAGCGCAGTAATCCATTCGTTGTCCAATTTATCGAGGCTCACACTATTAATTACATGAACAATATGAATATTGGAATATTTCCATAGCTGAACCAGATCATCCCATTTCTCGGTCTGGTAGCTCTGAATGGAAATCCACCTATCATTATTGCCAAGGTTCGCATAATCGGGATAAATCAGAGGGCTTGGCTGATACTGTAAATGAACTATCCGATGCGTATTATTCGATGCTGAATCAATCATATGCCCAACAATCTGCTTGATTGTCCTATTCTGGCTATTCTGTTTATTTGTTATGGTATCATCTGAAAGGGCCAATAATTTTGGCTCCCACTCACCGATCAAACTTAGTAGTTCTTGGTTGTTTGTTTTAAATTCATTCATTTCGATATCTGTTTTTGGTTATTCGACAAAACTAGTGGATAGCTAAAATTCTACAATTGTAGGATTTTATCGGTGATCTCTTGAAAACCTCACACACTTTTTATTCATTGGCTTTCTTAATTCCAGAGGGATTATATGTCTATAGAAAATATTTATTCTCATGAACATTCGACCCCATCTGGGGTCGCACCCTAAATGGGCATTGTTTCTATAAACATCCGACCCCTCTGGGGTCAATATTGGAGCAAAACAAGATTATCTCTCTTCCTTTCCATACCTTTTGTCGAATAACCCTATTTTTTAAAAGTACCATAATATTTCTGTGGTGCGTTGGTGGTGTTTAGAAAGCAAAATTTATGCGGTCAGGAGACCGCCACTTAGCTACGGCGTATTTTCCGCTTCGCTCAATCTACTTAGGCTAAGAAACCTGTTTAGCACGTATCATGAGATGCGCACGAACGAAGGTTATCTATTTAAATTTCAGACCTTTAATGAGTCTCGGAAACCCCTAGCCCCATAGTAAGATTCTGCTCCGTTGTGATACACGAAGACACGGTTGTAGCGACGATCGCAATAGAGTGCGCCACCGAGTTTTCGAACCTCAACGGGTGTCTTCACCCAGCTTGATGTTTTTGTATCGAAGCTCCCAAGTTTCTGCAAATCGCAATATTGTTCTTCAGTTAAAAGCTCGATGCCCATAGCAGCAGCCATGTCGATAGCGTTATTTTCTGGTTTATGCTCTCTCCTTGATTCAAGCCCTTCACGGTCATAACAAATACTTCTGCGGCCTTTAGGGCTTTCCGCCGAGCAATCATAAAAAACGTATTGGCCAGTCCTGCTATCATGACCAACTACATCCGGTTCACCGCCAGTTCTTTCCATTTCATTGAGGCTCCACATTTTTTCAGAATTGGCTTCCAGCGCTGCTTGTAGCTTTGCCCATTCAATATCTTTATGGCGGTTCATATTTCTCTCAAAACGGCCTTTTAATGCTCTAATTAGCTCTTCTCGTTGTTCTGTTGACAACTCGTTTTTATTTCCCATTGTCATGATGTACTATTCTGATTTGCTTACAATGTCTTGCAATTGGTTATGTGCCATGTCGGGGTTTTAACCTCGTGCTATTCCTGCTGGTGCGGACCTGATTTCGTCGAGCTCGCTTTGCGATTTCTGCGAAGCAAAATCCGTGCGGACGGGGGATTACTTTAGTTCTTTAATAACCTTACCTTGGCTTAGCACTGCAACACAATGCTGCATTTTAGTATTAATCGTTATTGATTCAACTAATGGTTCAGTTACAAGGCTATCAGATTTCCATTCAATCAAGAAATTTGCACCCGTTCCGCTTTGATCACGATAGGGAACGTAAAAATCAACGGTTTCTAATGGGCTTAACTCTCGTGTACCATTGAGTAAAAAATCATGTACCAGCTTACCCTTGGTGTCGAAGTATTGTACTCTCTTGAGTTTAATCGTATGCTTAAAATCCGTATTGTGAAACGCAACAAAAGCGCTCATGTCGATTTTAATCGAATCCATGAAGTGGGGTATATTCGAATAAATCGGCATATAAAGTATCTGACCCTTTACTAGCTTGACATTATAATCCCTTAATTCGTATATATCGGGATCAAAATTTCTCAATTTATCTTTTGAGAAAGAATCAAACTTTTTTTCCTGGTTACAGGATACAATCACCATAACCGATAAAAACAGAAATATCTTCTTCATGGCTGAAAGTTTAATGAGCTTAACGAACCAATTAATCAAATTCCACGCTGATTTAGATAGTTATACCATTAAATACAAATATACGAAAATGAATATCCGCTTAGCGTTATACGATTTATGTTTTTGACAATTAATATATAATCAAACACCACTTGACCGACCAAAATACTATTAACTCATGAAATACTTGATACTACTACATCCAATGTATAGGTCGCCCCTGCCTACCCTGCCTACCCTGCCTGCCGGCAGGCAGGCGGCAGGCAGGCGGCAGGCCTAATGGGGCTTGAATTTGATTTTTCTCTAATTACTACAAAGAGGTCATCGCTCTGCGACTTTAAAAAAGCAGCATTGCTGCGACCTATTTGTAGGATAGACGATTATATTATGGCTAGAAGCAGCATCGCTGCGACCTATTGAT